>Ga0209190_1001098_pt1 | contig 19175 bp, 28 predicted proteins | sample M_140205_XF_Meta_FD_187315 | JGI IMG/M metagenome (GOLD analysis project Ga0209190, IMG submission 187315) | Freshwater microbial communities from Lake Montjoie, Canada to study carbon cycling - M_140205_XF_MetaG (SPAdes) (version 2) | ecosystem: Environmental > Aquatic > Freshwater > Lake... | reverse complement strand
GATCAACATCATTCCTCCGTTTCTTCTTCAGTTGGTTTCTTTGGCTCATAGTAGAAACCTTGTGGTGGCATACGGAACCATTGATTCGGATGTCCTCGTCTTGGTGCGCGTTTAGCGCGTGGTTGTCCGACTTCAATTCCTGGGTATTGGATTCCGTTGCGTAATGTTTCGTGCATCAACAGTGCCTCGAATTGACGACCCATGCCACCATTGATTAGTGCGTCTGCTAACGCATCAGCGCATTGGCGTTCATGGTTCAGTTGATTTTGTAACAGTACGAATGTTTCTTTTTCTTGCTTATTCATTGTGCAGGCTCCTTACCTTATTCTTCTCGGAACACCGTTTTGGCGAACCGAAGTTTCTCGGCAGCTGACGCTGATTCGAGAAGTCCTATTGTGACAGATGAAACTTGTTGTGGTGGGCATATTGTGAAGAATCTTTGTTCGCCGGTCACAAAATTTTCTACCGTTGCGATCAGTGCGTAGGCAGTGGTGACGTGGTCTGCGTCAAAGTTTGATTCTATGAAGTGTGACACCATGTCCCATGTTGGTTCGCTGTCACTCATCGTCATCTGGCTTATCTCCACAGTATGGATGGACTGGTAGCAATCGGGTAGGAAGACATGAGCACAGTTTGGCTTTCATTTGTTATCCAACCCGAAGTGCTGGTCAAGGATTTTTCGTACAACGCACGAGATTGTGACATCTTGTTTGTCGGCTTCTAATTCTATTTGGTCTCGTAGTTCGTGTGAGATTGCTGCTGACACGGAGCTTGGTCCTCGAACATATTGTCCCATCAGATTGGTCTGTCTGTGACCAGTTTGTTTGCTGGTAGTTCTTGGTTTGCAACGTTGAGCAAGGCTAGGTAGCCGAGCGCGTCGAGCAGGCTGTCGTGGTGGAGTTGGTTGCGTTCTAGGTTGGTTGACAGTCTGGCAAGTTTCACTGACACCATGAACAGCAGTGCGTCTGCGTAGGACAGTTCGATGCCTGTTAACACTTGAAAGATTTTAATGACTTTGGTGTAGTCGTCTGTGACTTTGCCGTATGACTGGTTTCTTGCACCTGTGATAATTTCGTGTGCTTCGGTAAGGATGTTTGCGCCGATTCCTGTGTTCATCATTCGTCTCCGTCTTTGAACATTTTTTTCAACCAGATTGGTGATGTGAGTATCAGTGTGAGGTAGATGGCAGCGAAGATCACAGTTCAACGCCTTGTTGGATGTGGAGCCGTAGCCGGTCGATGACTGAGTTTGCAATTGCCAGTTTTGCTTTGTTGGATTCAAGTTCTACGAATAACGAATCTGCGATGTCACGATTCGAGTCACGTTGGTCGGTGACTGTTGCGAGTGCGACTGATAGTTCTGCGATTCGTGTTTGCAGTTCGTTGACTTCTTGTGTCATTGCGTAAATGTCTGCGGTCATTTCTTTGCTCTCCTTGCTAGTTCGTCTTTGAGTGATTTGATTACTTCAAACAATCTGTCTTGACTGCCTGGTCCTACAAATATCTTTTCTAAGAACGCAATCGCGTCCTCGATATCTTTCTTGCTCATCGTTCTCCTAGTTGTCAGAAACCCGACCCAGCCGAAACGAAGGGATTAAAACGGCTGGATCGGATTTCTTTTAGATTCCTACCAACGGTCGTCGGTTGCTACTTTTTCTATCTTTGCTTCAAACAACTTTGGTGCGTTGAACGCTGCTGATTTCTTTTCGCCATCGCCTTTGTAACGGATGGAGATTTTGTTGCCAACAAGTTCGGTGACACCAGCTGTCTTGGCTGCTTCTCGGATTGCTGTAATCATCATGCCTCGTGCCCAGATGTTCACGTCGCCTTCGACTGGGTCCTTGATGGTGAGAACATAGACGAATCGTGAATCACCATTCGGCCATGTCTTGAGTGTTCCTGATGGGTCACGGTCTTCTAGTTTCTTGACATCTGTGACGATGCCACCATGGATTTGACCTACCGTTTCAAACTTGAGTGTCGGAAGTTTGGGTCCGCCTCCTGCTAGGAGGTCTGCTTGATCTGACATTATTTACTCACTTTCTGATTTGGGAATCTTAGGTTGAATGTATTTGTTTCATGTTCGTAACTCATATCGGCTTCGTCGTAGCGCACATGGAGACAGAGCCTCTTAAACTGCTCTGCCTCCATGGCGTTTAGATGTCCTACCGCTCCGCCTGCTGTATTCATTATGTACCCTGTCGCCGCATAGCAGACGCTGCGGATCAGGTCTTCGTCGAAGTTGTCTGATAAGGCGAGGTCTATTAGACCGCGTCCGATGCAGAACCTTCGATGAGATTTCATCTGGTCAAACGAAATTGTTTGACCGTATTCGTTGCATTCTGTCGCAACCTTCTTAATCATCGCCCGATGTTTAGGTCGGAGTGTGTCGAAGTCGGCTTGGAGTTGTAGTGCGCTGGTTCGGTCACTGCCAGTTGCGTAGATGCGTCCTTCGAAGTCGTCAGTCATTTGTCGTCTCCTTCTGTGGCGTGTTCTTCTTCCCATTCGCAATACGAGCATGAGCCATCTTCGTTGTTCCAGTTTGCGCACACGCATCTGCGATGTGGGTTGATGCCTCTGGTCTCGTTCGGATCGTATTCTTTGTCAATGCGTGAGATCATTTGATTACCTTCGGCTTTGCAGTTTTGCGTGGCTTTGGTGGTTTAGTCGGGTCAGCCATGAAGAACTGGACGTTGTGTGAAGTCTCAACGGATTGCAGAACTTCTACAACTTCGTCAAGTTGATCGTTGGTACATTCCGATATCTTCGGCACACCATCAGGCCAGGTGGCTTTAAGTAGCATTTGTGCTTCCGATGGCATTGCGATGATTCGAGCGGTAAGCCATTCTTTGCGTGGTTGTAAATATGGAGTTTCTGCAACTTCTACGACCGGCAGCTCAACAACTTTACCTTCAACGAAGCGTTGGTGGATGTCGTTGCGTTTACGCCAAGCACGAACATCTAAGGCAAGCCGCAAACCTTGCTGCCCTGCTGTTAGGTCTACCCAGTAAAGTTCGCAGCGTGCTTCACCTGCTGGTAGGTGAAACACGATACCCATTTCACGATTGATGTCGGGCATCGGTAGACGTGTTGATGTCTTCCAATCGTAAATATGTTCGGCTTGTGCGTAGGCGTTCAGTTGGATTGAAATTGATCGCCACGAGTACGAAAGATCGGTACCAGTTTTTAGATCGGCAATATATTTGACACCGTCAACTTCTACGATCCGATCTAATGTGCCTGCGTATTCAAGTGTGTCGTTGATGACAACTGATTCAATATATTCTTTCAAGATTTTTATGTTGCATCGTTTAAGTTCCGCGACATAGGCGTTCACGTCTGCTTGTAACCCTGGCAGGATTGCTGGTTTGTTGCCTAGGTCAACTTGTTCTGTGATTGAGTGCAACGCTGTGCCGAGGTTTGCGCGTGATGAACCGCCACCAGCTGTGATTGCTTCGTCAGCGATTTTGTTTAACGCACCTTTGTCTTCAAGTTTTGTTGACGCTTGTGCGAGCAGATCTGATCGGTTCACAAGTCCTGTGATGACCATTCGGTTCGCCCACTGCTTTAATGCGTTGGTGTCATCTGTCGTTGATGAGATTGTGGTGACTCTGGTGTAGCCACGCTGCTTACCATCTGGTGATGATACGAGGTATCGTCCCCAACGATCTTTTGGTGCTTCTTGTCTGATGTTTTCTAACATTGTGCAGTCTCCTTATTTTCGGGAATCTTAGGAATTGGAACTATACCGCATCCTTGTGCGGAGTGTCGGGATTCTTTTTTTCTTCTAACGCATCAGCCAGCAAAGCCAACCAGGCTTTGGCTGGGAGTACTGCGTACCATTCACCTGGGTCTTGTGTTCCGCGCTTCTTGACGATGCAGACACCGTATTTTGATTTGCGGTTCTTGATCTCGACTTCTAGTTCTTTCATATATCCTGCGAGGTTGATTTTCTTTTCATCTTTTATTTCGACACAAACATTTGGGATGCCGTCTATGTCGCCTCTATCGTCGGTGAATCCGGCACGACTGCGTTCAGCGTCAGGATGGCCGTTCACGTTCAACCATTTCGCCACTAACAATTCTGCGCGCGTACCTTTGTTTTTGTTTTTGTTGACCATTCTTCAACCTTCCTTCAATGCGGATATGTCGTCTTCTTTCAACAGTTGTGAGACCTCCCCAAATGCCGACACATTCGTTTACGATTGCGTACTCTAAACAGTCTTGTTGAACTGGGCAGGCTTTGCAAAGTGTTTTCGCTTCGCGAACTGCGTGATGGTATCTTTCGTGGAAGAAAATGTCTGTGCCAACATCTTTGCAGTTTGATCTGTCTTGCCATTTTGGTCTCATGGATTCGAAGACGTTTATGTTCTCCGACCATGAACTGGCGGAGCCGTATTGTGTCATCGGATTTTAGATAACCATAAGCGGCATTGAACTGCCGAAAGAAGATTAAATATCGCGTATGCAACGAATACCAACGCTGATGGTCTTGCTTCGCCTGGGAATGGTGGCAAGCATAGAACACACCAGCCAATCATGTTGACACAGAATAAAACGATTACCTTTTCTTGATTTCTCATAACCCTCCTTAGTGGTTTTGTGTACCTATTAGGTATAGCCCACTATGGTCTCATTTTGGTGGATGGTTTGCAAGTTGAGGTTCTGTTGCATGGATCCCACGGAATCCAGCCGTTGCCTGCAGCCTTCTCCCAATAGTCAAACAGCAGTTTGCCTGCCTTCAGATTGGTTAATGGGTCAAATAGTGGTTCTTGTGTACAGATTTTCATCTGTAAACAGATCGGTGCGGTCGGGTTTCTTGTCGGGTCAAAGTTTTGACCATTTATCTGAAGCAAGGATGTGTCACTTCGATGACTCCATTCGGACACGCCAGTCAAGTTGCAGTTCTTGTCCACCATGTCGCCACCACGACGATTCGGACATCCGCCCGATTCGCGTAGCACTATTTCAGCCAATTTAGGTATCTGGTCGGCTGTCCAACCAGCTTCGAGTGCTAGTGCTGGTAGCCATGACACATCGCCATGCCTGAACACAATCGGCTGATCGGCTGGGATTGGGTCAAGTCGGTCAACTGGTGGCTGAGACGCGCTGTAAACGGCTGTGAGAGGTGCTGGTGCTTGTGCAGCGTAGGCGATGCCTAAAGATGTGGTGATGACGGTTAGTGTCGCCAAAATTGCGGTTAATAGTCGCATGTTGGTCCTTTCGGTTGTGCAGGTGTATAACGCAACCACAAGGAGGTGAGTGGTTGCGAGGCAAGTCAAGCGATAAGCGACTGCCTGCTTCAACCCTAGTCGGTTGGTAGGTCTAACACCACAATCCGTTGAACCATGCTGTGTGGGATATGGAGAACGTGGTCTAATGAGTCTTCGTTTCGGGATTGGAAGATGGTGATATGGTCGGGTTTGCCACCATCGCAGGTTGGCAGGATGTAGCCGACTGTTTCGACTACGGCTGGGTCGTGGTCAAGGTCTTTGATGTTGATCCACGATTCGGAGCCACTGTGCGCGTCATGCCAGATGACTTGGACTGCGTTCATCAGTCAAGCCAAACAATGTATTCCGATGTGACTCTGCCTTTTATCGGGTCAACGAAATGTAGTCGTTGTGATGGTTTGCCTACTGCTGCGATAAATGTTCTGGCGTATTCGTTGTGTGACTCTGGTGAACCTGTGACAAAGACTCGACCACCATTTGCCATCGTTAGCGATGTGGGTGTATGGAAGTGTCCCATGTAGCAGTCATTAAACGGTTCAACGACACCTGTTGACCAGGCTGAAACTTTGCGCAGAATTGAACCGAAAGAACCAATCTCATCGCCGTGAACGAGAAGCACCTTGTAGTTGCCGATATTAAATATCTGGTACCAAGAATCTGTCATCTGCCATTTCACGTTTTTCAAATCTTTACAATTATTTGACGCAATCTGATATGACACTCGATCAATGTTGTCACCGGCAGGCATGTCACCTTTGCGTCCGAGTCGGCCATGGTTACCGAACTCGCATACGACTTGGACATCTTCAAAGTGTTGTGCGAAGGTTCGTATCGCAGTTTCAATGATGCGCACAACTTCAAACAACTGTTGGAACAGATGGGCTTCAACTTCAAAGGCTTGACCTGGGAAGATGCCGATGCCTTCAACCATGTCGCCGCCAAGCATCACAACACATTCTTTGACTGGATGGTGTGCGCGTTGAATGTTTGTAAGTTCTAATACTTTTGATGTCATCTGCTCGACACGTTTGCTTAATTTGTCAATATCAAACGAGATTGTTTTCTTGCCTGCTTGCCAGTCGGTAAGATGAACTAGTGCTACTTCCGCTTTTCCTTTCCGTATGTCTTTTACTGGTGGCACTGGTTTTGTTCTCGGTGTAGCAAGCAACGCCTGCTTTGATGCCTCAAAGACTGCATCAACCAAATCAGAGGTCTTTGACCTTGCACGATGCTCAGACTTTTGGGCTACTTGCAAGGCGCGTCGAAGTATTTCAACTTCTTGCATTACTTTAATTTCGTCGCCTATTTTCATCTGAAATACTTTGGATCTGGTGCCACAGAGGTCTTGTGCCGAAGTTTCATAATCATCGTTGCAGACAAGTTATTGAATCCCCGTTCTTTCATCACAGCCAGTATTGAAGGCACACGCACAGAATGGTCATAGATTGCTTCAACCAAATCTCTGGCATCTTCAAGAGATAAAGATTCAAGAACAAAAGATATATAAGGTTTGTTACCTTTTGCGACAGGCTTAAAGCTCTTTATTTCCTTTGACAGTTTGCCCATGTGCAGACTCCTTGGTTAGATGCCAATCCAGATGCGAAGTCAGTTTAGTTGATGTGCCACTGACTATGTCAATGACGTGATCTAGGCGTGCAGCAACGATTCCGTGGTCTGTCCTGTTTTCTTCTCGCATACTTCTGAATTGCATGATTGCGATGATTATTGCGCCAATGGCGGTAACGATTGCGGCTAATACCGCTGCAACTCCGCCATCCATGTTTAGACCGGCTTAAGTTTCTTTGCCTCAAATTCAACCACTGCGTCAGGAAGTTTGTCACCAGCGACATATCGAATGTGCCAAGGTTCTGACTGCACTTCCCACGACCAGCCGAACGTGGCAATGTTCTGCAACATCCAATCAAGACGCGCACCGTTCGCCGACCAAATATCAACAGCCAAACCCCAACCATGATTAGAAGTACCAGGTGAAGCCATCGGTGCGACACCTTTCTTCATATACCATTTTTTGCCAAGATAAGTACGAGTCGTGTCAGTCGTGTTTGGATTTGGTGCGTCCACAAAACGTGACATGAACCCTGCCAACTGTTGTGGGAATGATCGGTAAGCATCAGCACTCGAAGTCGGCTTGAAAGGTTTCACACCGACAGCGGACATCGCTGCGTCGTGCATAGCTTCCCACGCTCGTGCAGCTGGTGAGACCAATTTGCCACCACCAGAAATATCGACAAGAACAGATACAGGCAATCTGCCGTTCTCTGCGCCTTTCAATACTGCTGGGAGTTTGATTTCAACTACAGGATATTTCATTTCTTCTTGGCTCCTGAGAATGCTTCTTTGATTTCTTCGGATGTCAGATCACCGTCAACTGATGCTTGCGCAAGTTTCTGCACAACAGCGATGACAGCCATAGCACCAGCCATGATTGCTGACTTGCCGACAGAGATTCCGATGACTGCACCGGTCGTGACTGCTGGTAAAGCGTTGGCGAGGAAGAGTGAAAAGAGTCTTTGAGTTAGATCAAGAAACTTTGCGATTGTTGCGTTCTGTTTAATTCCCACTGTCGGTTCCATTGTCCTTCTCTCCTTTGGTTAATACTCCTGCCAAGTGTAGTGCGAGCGAAAGAAACGTGAAGAATAAAGCCCAATTTTGAACAGATCCTGACAAAGTCATAATGGTTATTGCGGATGCGCCAAGCGTGAATCCGAGTGCATAGATTTCATCTTTCAGTTTGCGCCACATATTATTTTTCTCTTCTGCGCAGGCTTGCTCCAATTGCAACCATTGTATTAGAAACCGCTAGAAGAGTTCTACGCTCGCCAACAGGAATTGTTGATCCGACCATTTTGTATGAGTTGAACAGACCTGAGAACACGTTGACTTTGTTTTCAAATGCTTTCTTGACTTTGGTTGGTGCTTTGTTTAGGGCTTCAACTATCTGGTCAGCCTGCTCGACTGTCAGTTCTTCAACGACTAGTTCTTGAAACACTTGTTCAATTTGTTGATCGGACAAGGTTTCTAGTTTCGTTGGGTCGGAGATTGTTTCTGCAACAATGTCTATTACTGCTGAGACAGTTTCAATGTTTTGTTGCAGGTTTGCGACATGGACTTCTGTTGGTGTTGGCTTAGATTCTTGGATAGGTGCCAAAGATGTGGTCTCTGGTGGTTTGATTGATGTCAGAACTGTTTCGGCAGGTCGTAGCGTGGTGGGTGTATCAGGGAGGGTTGATGAGACAACGAAAGTATTTGGCGTGGTCGGCTCTGGGAGCGTGGTTCTTCTGGAAGACACAGTTGTGGTCACTTTGGGTTCTATTTGGATCGGAAGCGTCGTTTCGATGGTTGGCATTTGCGGCATTGATGATGATGTGGCCGTTTGCACTGGCAGTGTGGATACAACGACGACTGGCAAAGGGACACTGGTAGAAGTTGTTGTCGGAGGCTGAGTGCTGTCCGTTGTAGTCGGCTGAAGCTCAGGCTGAATTTGAAGGGTTTGCGGTTGTTGTATTTGGATTTGAATCGTCGTTGGTGGAGCTGTAGTTGTTTCTTGAACTGTCGTCGTGGTCGTACTGGTCGTGGTGGCACGAATTGTCGTTGTTGTTGGTATGGTCGATGTGGATGTTGTTGCCAGTTCTGTCGTTGTCGTACTTGGCTCTAGTGTTGTGGTTGTTGTTGAAGTGGAAGTGGATGAAGTCGTAGTCGTGGTCGAAGGTGGTGTGGTTGTGAATGCGTTATCTGGCACGATGACGAAGCCTGCGCCGTTGATATTCCAAGCAAGCATGTAGCAGGTCAAGCCACCAGATTCGAAGAACCATCCGTCAAGTGGATAGGTTCCGCCTGTTAACACAAAAGATGTTGGTGTTGACCATGAGCAGCCTTTGAAGTTCCATGTGCCGAATTCGGCTGTGTCACCGATCTTTACCGTTCCGCCATCGTCGGCAGCGATCATGAAACTGATTGTCTGATTCTCTGGAATCGTGATTGTTCCGGTGTAGTGAACCATGAAGTTGTCGTTGCCACATTGTTGGAATGGTTCACCGTTGAAGTTGCGGTTGATGTTGTTTTCTAACTCCGAACCACATTGCGGATAAGCGATATCGGATCTGGTTGGCAGACCAGATATCAGGTAGCCGACCGCATTCAATCCTGCGATTGGGTCAGCCTTGGCAGGGTTTGGAAAGAATGCGAACAGCAAGGCTGGTATAGGTATCAGCCATCGAGTCAAGTTTGATTTCACTTCGGTTCCATATTCGGAATACTAGTTGTCTGACCAATAACCTACCGATCGGACTTAGAAACAAAATACCCTTGAAGTTAGAAAACAAAGACTCGCCAGTTAGACGAGTCTGAATCCAGACACCGAAGCATCTGGAGTGGAAACTTTATTGAATGAGAATCCATTTAAGTTGTGCTTCATTCCACGAATAGTTGCCGTCAGGTTTCGGCGTTGGTGGTTGCCAGTCATGATTGCTGTCAAGAGTCCATGAAGCGAAAGGTTTCGGCGCAACAAACACATCGGCTGTGCTGTCGTATGTGTATCCAATACCTGCATACTGTTTGCGAATACGGTTGTTAAACGAGGTTTGAATCCAAGTGCCACCCAAAAGATTTGTACAAAACTCTGCACCTTTAGATTCAACTTCTACACCGTCAACAAGTAGTTCGTTGTTGTGTACAACTATTCCGTTTACGACTATGCCGTCAACTATTTGAACAAAGTGAGCCATTAGAAGGTGATCGTTCCGCTACCAGTAAAAGTATAAACAGTTCCGCTCAAAGTTGGCGAACCTGTAGTCGATGCGGCAAGTATGCCTGCGTCAATAATTACAATCCCACTACCACCGCTTGCCACACTGCTCAACCCTGCACCACCACCGCCACCACCAGTATTTGCTGCACCATTTGTTGCATTGCTACCAGCAAGATTTCCGCCTGTGCCACCGCCTCCTTGCCCACCAGCACGATTTCCGCCATTTCCACCACCGCCGCCGCCGCCTGCGTAATAAACTGAACTACCTGAAATAGTGGTCGCCACACCTACACCGCCAACACCACCATACGGTGGACTTACCAAACCATTCCCACCGACCGCACCAGCACCACCGCCACCGCCGCCAAACGAACCTGTGCCGCCTGCATAGCCTTGATTTGCTGTACCACTACCCGGCGTACCTAAATATGCAACGCCACCACCTGACCCACCTGTCACACCTGTTGCATTTTGTTCGCGCGAAAGTCCGCCACCACCACCAACTGAAGTAATAGTGCTGAACACCGAATTTGACCCATTTGAGCCAGCAACAGTGTCACCAGTTGCGCCAGCACCACCAAGACCAACAGTAACAGTTAAGGCGATACCAGATACCAACGCTATTTTATCTTCAACTGTCCCAGGACTACCACCGCTTGCACCGACAGTACAACGAAACCCACCAGCACCACCGCCACCGCCGTAGTAACCATATCCACCGCCACCGCCGCCAGCCACAACTAGATAATTTATTAGTTGTCCGCCTGCGTGTGGTGCGCTAAGTACTTGCACAACTACGCCTTGACGTTACCGACCACTATCCAAGTGTCGGTGTCACGCTTCAAACAAGTCGCAACGGCATATTGACCGTTGAGTATAAGTTTTGCACCATTTGAGTTCAGGGTCACGCCGACAGCAGCGACAATCGTGGCAGTAGTTGTGCCGAGATTACAAATGTTGATCTGGTCACCAACCGCAAACGCTGTTGTCGAGTTCGCAGGAATTGTCACAGAAATTGCGGCAGCATTCGTGACTGTAACCAATCGGCCGACATCGGTGAGTGCCACGGTATACGCGGTGCCGGTCTGGGAATTGATTGCGATGATTGACGATGCCAAGATATTGGCGTTCGCTGCGGTGAATACATCACCTGTCGTGAAGGTTGGTCTAACTGACATAGTTCTCCTATCCTAATCCAAATAAAGTGTTGTCAAGAGTGCTGGTGTCAAGAATGAAATTAGTAATCACATTTGCTTGACCCAAACCGAATCTTATCCGATGATCTTGCGGTGAAATATCATGTGAGATCTGTTCAATATACACGTTATCTGTACGGCTCAAAGGCAAGCCTGTTGCGTAAGTCTTTGTGACCGACACTATAGACCCGACATCAAGCGTCAGAAGAGTTGGGTATAGAGCTGTTCCAGATGCTTGCAGGCTGGTGGCGATCTCATCAAATCTGAACACCGGGTCCTTGTATTTGGCAAGGATGTTGACAGCAAGAGCAGAACCAGCAGCGTCAGAAACTAACGGCACATTGTCAAGCGAGTAACTTTGCACACCAAACTTGCCTTGCGAAGTTGCATCGCTTACAACTTGTGCGGTGCCGAAACCGTCCACGCTGATTGAGACACGGTTGAACAATGTTTCTTGACCGTATCCAACGGAGATCGCTGTCATCGGAACGGACATCGCTGCAGTGCCACCAAAGTTTGCGACAGCAGTTGCGGTAGTTGAATAAATTCGTTTATCAAAAGCAATCTCATTTTTACGATTTGCGAACAGTCGACCATCTTCAGCGATCGCAACACTTTGCAAAGCCGACAAAACATTCGTGTTGTCAGGATAAGCGACTGTCCCGCAAGTTGCTAAACCTGTTTCAATGTCGCGCAACGCAGTCGAGTAGGCAACTTCTGTTCGGTTGAGAATCGCAGTGACACGCTCAGAGGTTAATTGTTGCGATGGTGTGAAACCTGAGAGCGTCGTCTTTGACAGTTCGTAAAGCCCATCGGCTGCTGTGATTGAAGCAAACGACAAGTTCGGCATCTCGTACTGAATGTCAAGATCAGTGATCTTTCCGACAAACAGTTCTGCTGTACCGGCAAGAACTTTGAAGTTCCTTCGAGGTGACAGATCTTGATTGCCTGCAAACCATCTTGAAGCAGTGTTCGCTGGATCAAACAGACGACCAGATAGACGGTCATCAAAAGTTGCTTGACAAATGCCAACATTCATATTGTCAACTTGTGATTGTCTACCACGCTTAATTGAAACCGATAAAACATATTCGGTTGCGTCAACAAAGTTTGTCGTTCCATCAAGAACATCAATCGTGCTATCCAAAGTTGAAGAGTCAAGTGTAAAAGCGTTTGCGATAGCACCCACGTCGAGCAGCACCGAATATGCCTGACCCCATTTCATAGTTTGTGCCATGGTTAATCCGGAATCATTGTCGAGCGTTAATCCCTAGCGGATCAGCAGCAATCTTTGAATACTGTTGAATAGCTTCCACGATCTGTCTTCCTGCTTCAACACCATTGGTGCCGATACCTGTATTGATTGTGATGGTTGCACCGCCACCACCAGCCGAGACTGAAGTTGTGCCAGTCACAGGCATAGGTACCGATGGGATAGATGGGATAGCAAGATTAGCGTTAGGCATTTGAGCGGCAGCGTCAGCAACTTTCTTGATTGCTTCAGCCAAAGCCTCAAACGCATCCTTCTCTCTTGCTATCGCATCAGACAACCGTTCAGAAGCGTTGATCTGATTTTCTTTAGCGTCATTCAAATCCTTAAGAAGACCGTCATAAACAGCCGAACCAACAATTGCGCCAACAACAATCTCATTCAACTGAGCCTGAGCAGTAGCCAAACCATTAGTTGCATCAAACTGGTCATCGGTAGCATCACGCACAGCCAACTTCGCTTGAGCCAAATTAAGTTCCGCTTCACGAATATCTTGCGGACTTGACTCAGGATCTTTACGAATATCAGCCAACTTCTTTTCAGCGTCAGCAACCGCAAACAAAGACTCCTCAACACGGTAACCAGCACGCTCGACACCACGCTGAGCCTTATCTAGTTCACGTTGCGCATCTTTAGCCTGCTTTGAATCTGCACCATAACCAGCGACAGCCTGGTTGAATTTTTCTTGTGCAGAAGCAACATCAGTGTTTGCTCTGTCAAGATTCTTTTGCGCGTCAGCAGTACCCTTCTGCGCACTAGTCAAAGCCTTCTGCGCAGTTGTAGAACCCTTCAACGCATCCGTGTATTTAAGCATTTTTTCTTTGAAAGTAGCGACCGCATTACCAGCCTTCGAAGTCCCAGCACCCAGCTTGTCCAACGATGTAGTCATCCCATCTGTCGCTTCTTTAGCCTTAGGTAAAACTTTTGTTCCGATCTTGTCAAACTGATCCACAAGCGGACTTGTTTTGTTGCCCTGTAAATTCATTGCAATACCAGCATTAGTGACAGAGTTACGCATTCTGTCAAAACTCGTTTTCACGCCTTCGGTACGGTCAATCAACATTTGTTCAATGCTGACAACACCATCGCCACCAGTGATTGCACTAGCGAAACCTCGCAACAGATCAATCGCTGCTGCTACAGGTCCAAAGAAATGAACGATAGCTAGTTCAAGGTTGGTGAAGCCGAGAATCATCCCTTCTAAAGAGTTAAGAACTTTGAACGTGGTATCACCCATTGCTGCGCCGAAGTATTTCAAAGCACCAGAAATGCCTTGATCTTTGAAACCTTCAACTGCATACTGCAACGCAGGCACCAGACGTGTTTGGAAGAACTCAACCAATTTCATCGCTGCTGGAAGCAGAAGATAGCCGATAGATTCCGTGACCTCACCCAACGAAGTTTTAAGAATCTTCACACGACCAGAGAAGGTGTCGGCAGCGACCGCAGACGCACCAGCGAATTGTCCTTCAAGTTGCAAAAGGATTGCACTAAAGTCTTTCGACTTCTTTGCACCTTCATCCAACGGGATGCCGAGTCGAGTCAATGCACCGATGTTGCCTGTCGCCGCACGTCCCAAACCTAAGGTGACTGATTCCAAATCGCGTGATGTGGCTGCCGAGATATTCAATGCCAAATTGAACAGACGCTGAGACTGTGTCAGATCGCCTGTTGCTCGAACCAAATTCGCAAAGGCTGGCCTCAAATCGTCATCCGCCACTCCGGTCGCAAGCATGGCTGCGGTCACAAACGCTTCCGTAGCCTGGACCTGCGCCAATGTCGCACCAGCTGAACGCTCCAACTGTGCTTGCAGAAGTTTCTGAGACTTCTCATCTTCCGCAGCCATATACACGGCACCAGCTGCCGCACCAGCAACAGCAGTCAAACCACCTAAAGCAATTAACGCACCCTTCTTTACAACATCAAAAGCGTCACCAAGTTTTGAGCCAACCGATTTGATCTTGTCAAGAGAATCCATGCCTTCACGCGCAAGGTTCTTAAACGCAGTTATTGCGCCGTCAGAATTGCCAAGAATTTTTACAACAAAAGTTCGTTCACCTGCCATGGTGATTCAATTCTACTCAGTTCGTAGCCATCCGTTTACGCAACTCAGCCCACTCACGTTTCATATCAGCATGAATCTCACCCTGGCTCATACCCTCATACTGCGACAAATCAACTGGAGCATCCCACCATTTCGGATCCTGCACACATCGCATCGCTTTACCGCTTCGAGGCTGACGTGTTGAACGAATGTTAGGTGTATTGAAAGTTCGGGTCGGCGCAGCGATGTCGGTGATGGTTGGGTCAATAAAACGCCAACCCGAATGATGTGTACGGAATGGTTGACCAGCCTCGTGTTGTGGCAGGTAGAAGATACGCGCAGGATCTTTAGTTGCTGGGTCGCCTTTAAGACCTAGACGATGATGTGTCTCATGCCAAACTTCTTCCCAGTTCTCAACTGGCACAGCCTGCTCGAATGGGATGACAACATGCCAGTGAGGATTATCTTCACGATGCGACCAAGTCGTGTACGCAAAGTGGATATAGGATCCGATATCACAATTCTCAAATGCTTCACCGTCAAGGTCGGCGACTAACGCCCAGATGTGCGACACGTTGCGATTGCCTCGCGTTGTGTGGTCACGATAGGTGACAGGCGAATAAAGCGAACCATCAGACTTCTTTTCACGTTCTTCATGTTTTCCGAGCATTGAAGCAAACTGCATCCAAGATTCGGCGATGGTCTTTGGATAGACAGATTTGACCGATGGGAACCCGACGACTTCAAACATTGTGCAGAACCTCCTAGGTCAAGGATACCGAATCCTCAGCCGATTGCAAGCATCATAAATGCAGATCATTCAGGACTTTATCCAGCCCATCAAGGTATTCTTTGGCAATCTCGTTCTTGCGCTTGCGGACGGTCGGCCAAAAGAAGTAACCAGATTGTCCACGATGTCGCAAGAATTGTTTCGTGTTTTTAGTCGCACCACCACCAAATTCTGCACCGAAAAAGATGTCTGACAGAACAACTTTTTGATTGCGTCCTTTAATTTTTTTGCGTTTATTTTGATTCACTGGTCTGGTAGTCGATCTGAATGGATCGTTGCCTCGAAGTTTGATTGTTGGGATTCTTTCATTGCTTGCGCGTAATCCTTTTGCGACTTGTAGATATTGTCTAGACCTACCAGGTGAAGCACCAGCTGCTCCTGCTTCAGTCTTAACTTCGGCTGATAATTTTTTAGCAATCTCATAGGCAACTTTACGCATCTCTTTATTAAATAAAGGACTTGCCTTCTCGTATCTTCTTAACTGTTCAAATAGATCCTTGACATCTACTGTGTTGCCACCTGGCACAACACTGAATCCGAGATTTACGCCATTGACCATTCCACTGTCACGACCAATTGTTGACGCGTCACCAGGAGCATTTGGAAATGCCGAGAAGTATGCCATCAGGTAATCCTCTGTGGTGGGTTAGATTTCACTGAACGCCAACGAAGATAAGCAAGCATCGTGTAAAGCATCCTAGGTGATTCTTGCAGAAGGACAGATGGTGCGATGTGTGTCTCGCACGAAAGATATGCGATCAGCCAGTGGGCTGAGGATTCTCCAAAGGGACGATCACCGCAGAATCGGTTCCAACCTCCACGCTCTCAATTGTTTCAGTCCACTCTTCAAACTTCAATTGAGTTTTATGCAGTCGAGTCTGTGCATGCCAACAAAGCCAAGCGAGATCGGTGAGTTTTAGTTCGGTTTGGAAGTTGGCAACAGAACGATTCTTTGCACCTTCGAATGCGATGAAGTCAGCGAACTGTGCCGTGACTTTACTTGTAACACCATCAAGCGTGGTGACTTCTAAATTGATCTTCATAAACCTCCTTAAGATTTATTTAAGCAGTTGTTTTTGTGATTGCTCCACTGACAGGCCACGTTACGTCCGCTGTGTTTAGCTCGCCCACGGCACCATTTACAGGAGTCCAGTTGTTGCATAAAACTGACATGGCATACTTCGGCGAAGCCGTTCCGAGAGCGGTTCCGTTCGGGAAGATGTTCAAAGTTGTTGCTGTTGAACCAATCAAAGGAAAAATCAGACCATCAATATCGTTAAACGAGTTGTGGAAAGAAAGAGTGACAGAATTATCGATCAATCCTGAAACTCGTGTTACTGCACCGGCAGACCCGAAATTCGTTGTTGGTACCTCTGCAGCGGAAGTCGTCAATGTTATTGCAGCAACGCTCGAAGAAACGTCTGTGCCACCAAGTTGGACGACTGCTCCTGTTAAAACTAATTTTGCCATGATTATTTATCTCCTGCCTTATCGGCTTTCGAGGTTGAACTATCTATTAAAATTACACGCCCAGAGGCGACGAGCAATGATACATCAGGAACATCCGTCTCATCAATAGTGGCTGGATATTGTTTATCAGCGACAATGAAGCCTTCAACGACTTGATACTTTGCCATAGGTTAAGCGTACACCACGACACGAAAATCCACTGTCAGATATGTTGTGTCGTTTGCGTCAACCGTTGAAATGTTGGATGCTTCTTCCACAATCAAAGTTTGTGCTTTACCACCAAGAGTCTTGTCGCCTTCAATGGCGGCTCGAATCCCTGAGTCGTAGGAAAGATAAGTGTCCATCAAGTTTTGTGCTGTGCGTTCCGCAGCTCGCCCAACAATCACTGAAACTGTGAAAACGTGTGTCACTAACCCTGGACCCATCGCACCGTGATAGGTGACAGATTCAAGAGTCGGCCAAGCAATACCGCCAAGGGAAGGATTGACTTGATCTGGTTGAACTGCGTAGGCGCGAAGATTGGTGATCGTGTCCAGTCGAGTCTTGAGACCAGTTTTGAGTTCTGTGACTGTTGCGGTCATGCGAACATTCGCATCTTGCGATACGGCTCAACAAGTTGCATCACATCAGGATCAAGTGCGCGAGACACTCGCATCACACCAAGGTCGCCGAAACCTGCAACACCAAGAGGCGAGTCATAGCGTTTGAAAATTCGTGAAGCCTGAATGATTGTTGCTTGCGTAATCGGTTCCGGCACAGCAGGCCAACCCCACAACGCTGTCACCTGCACCAACGCTTCTTCACCAAAGTTGTTGTTCAATGTCGGCCAAAGATAATCGCCGATTGCGCGGATGCGTGTGTATGGAACTGTGAGACCGTCAAGGATTCCGTTAACTGGTTCCAACTGATAATCAGATGTTGTCCAAGTCGTATCAAAGATTTGGTTTGCTTGTTGCGAACTTTTCACCGTGATAGCAGTGCTAGACATATCGTCAACCTGGCAAACAAAATCGCTACCTGCTGTGAAAACTCTAGAAGTTGCGGTGCCAACTACCCAGAAAGCGCGGTTTGCATAGCCGTCAATTAGTCGTGACGCTGCACCAGCACAGTTGTCAATTAGTTCGTCGTCTTGTGTGTCGGCTGTGCCGATGCGAAGTGCAGCCTTTATCTGATTGCGAGTTGCGTAGCCGTTAACGATTGCCATGGTGCTTTTATCCTACTTCAAGATTTGTGGAGGGAATTCTACCCCAGGCACAACATTATGCTGACGCAAGATTGCACGCATCTGTTCGCATTCAAGTTCACCGTTTGCGTCGCCTCGAATGCTGTAAGCATCAGGATGACGAATATGGTCTCCCACAGGTTTAGTTTTGAACTCAACTTTCAATCCAAGTTTACGAATCTCCATCCATTGGATCCAATCGTTCCAAACAACTTGACGATACGGGATCTTGTGTGCAATTGACTTCCGCCAGATAGTCATCCCAAGCATCGGATTATGTGATGAATGGAGAATGTTTTCAAAACCTATTGGATCAGCCGCCCACAATCTGCCATTTTCCATCCACGCAGCACTAATAATATCCACATCATCGTCAACATCTGTGAGACCATCAAGCCCATCAGCAAACCAAATATCGTCAATACCAGCAGGACAAACCCATTCAGATCTTGCAGAAGAGATTGTGTCATTCCAATTATCCCACTTCTTGTGAGGTTGGATAATCTCAATCCAGTGCTTTGGAAGTTTTAACGGCTCAGGTGAAGAAATGATTATTTCATCAGGCTCAGTGTTCAACTTCTCCATCTGTTCGATAAATAGTGCGCCAAATCGTTCCCAATAATTACCCCAAACTGTGGCACAGATTGCAATGCTCATTTGTCCCAACTCAATTCAAGTCTTCGTTGCAGATCCCAATGACCTTCATCAAACGATGCGTTGCGCATCTTGTTCAGTTCATTATTAGATTCAAACGAGACAGTGTTCTTGTGAGAGAAACTTTCGTCAGAATGAATAGTCGCAGAATTTATATGTTCAATAACTGGATCTTGAACAATCGCAATCGGGATATGTGCGTGCTTCGCTCGACGCTCATAATCGTTGTCTTCAAAATATGCTGGATGAAAAGCCTCACAAAACAAACCAATCTCTTTCACTACATCGCAACCAATCCACGCACAAGCCCATGGCGGAGTTCCAGCAAGTTGAATCTCGTTATCCTCACACGACAGCCAAAACCGTTCAAGTTTGCCAGGCAGAAACTCTGCATCATTATTCAACAGAATCCAACCAAGAGCGAACGGCGTTGATTTGATACCAAGATTCCAAGAAGTAGCCACACCAAGATTTGATGGCATATCCCAGATGTAAGAAGTTTTGATAAACGGATTATCAAATGCTTCA
>Ga0209190_1001096_pt1 | contig 19197 bp, 17 predicted proteins | sample M_140205_XF_Meta_FD_187315 | JGI IMG/M metagenome (GOLD analysis project Ga0209190, IMG submission 187315) | Freshwater microbial communities from Lake Montjoie, Canada to study carbon cycling - M_140205_XF_MetaG (SPAdes) (version 2) | ecosystem: Environmental > Aquatic > Freshwater > Lake... | reverse complement strand
GCGAGTTACCTTGCGAGCAAGTGCTGGCTTAGGTGCACCTTCTACTTTCTTACGCTTCTTTTGAATCAAGTTGAATGCATAAAGAGATGCACGAAGTGGATCACTCATTGTGAGATCAGCGAGTGCCTGATCTTCTGCATTAAAGCCTTGGCCTAGTGTGCATTTTTGCGAAGCAGCGATGAGTTCGAGTGCGCGAGTCGGGGAGGCAATTTCTGCTCCACCATATTTTTTCAAAGCCGCTGCGCGACCAGTTGTAATTGCTTTTTCCCAGCCGGCATCGTTTGTGTAATCAGTGCGTTCAATTTTCTTTGAACCATTGAGAACTGATGCTGCAAATGAAATAGAGCGTTCCAAGAAATCAGAAGGTTCATAGACTGCATCGACAACACCGAGTGCAAGTGCATCTTTTGATTTCATCATCGTGTTGTTATTTAGTGCATTGAGCATTATTACTTGAACTGCGCGCTCTGGTCCAATGAGCTTAGGCAAAATAGTTGCACCACCCCATCCAGGAACGAGTCCTAGAAATACTTCTGGAAGTCCAGTCAAGGCTGTCGTTGCAAGAGTGCGATAGTTGCAATGCAATCCAACTTCGAGACCGCCACCGAGTGCGAGTCCATTAATAAATGCAAATGTTGGTGTTCCACATTCATTGAGGCGACGAAATACATCGTGGCCTAGCTTTCCAATTGCCAGAGATTGTTCGCGCTTGGTGATAAATGAAAGGGCTGAGAGATCAGCACCTGCTGCAAAGATAAATGGCTTCCCTGTGATTGCAATAGCTACAGGTTTGCGTGAGAGAGCCTCAGTTATTGCTGCGTCGAGTGCCATAAGTGATCGCGGCCCAAAAGTATTGGGACGTGTGTGATCTAGACCGTTATCTAAAGTAATAAGAGCAAGGTTTCCCTTATGGCCAAATGAGCCAAGATCAACATCTCGTACAAGTGCGTTAGTAACAACTTCCTCCGGTGCACCTTCTGGCATTTCAATTGTGTTAGTAGTCATTACTTTGAACCTCCAACAAAGTGAGGGTTTTCCCAAATAACTGTGCCACCCATTCCAAGGCCAATGCACATAGTTGTAATGCCATAACGCACCTCAGGGCGCTCTTCAAATGTTCGCGCTAAGTTGAGCATTAGTCGCACACCAGAGGATGCCAGTGGGTGGCCCACTGCGATTGCGCCACCATATGGATTTACTCGCGCATCATCATCTGCGATTCCAAAGTGATCAAGGAATGCAATTACTTGAACTGCGAATGCTTCATTGATTTCAAATGCACCAATATCAGCAATTGTTAGACCTGCCTTGGCTAACGCTTTGATAGTTGATGGAACTGGCCCATAACCCATTACCTCTGGTTCAACTCCAGCAAATGCAAATGTAACAAGGCGTGCTTTGATAGTTAGCCCTAATTCTTTTGCCTTATCTTCATCGGCCAAAATTGCAGCAGTTGCACCATCGTTGAGTCCTGATGAATTACCAGGAGTTACACGACCTGCTGGGCGAAATGGAGTCTTTAGTCCTGCAAGACCTTCCATCGTTGTCGTTGGTCGTGGTGACTCATCTGCTGTTGCAACGCCCCAACCAAGTTCGGCACTTCGCGCAGCAGTTGGAATTAAGTCACGTTGAATCTTTCCATCTGCATAGGCCTTTGCAGTCTTGAGTTGTGAATTCATTGCATAACGATCTGCGCGCTCCTTTGTCAGTTGTGGGAAGCGATCATGTAAGCGCTCAGCAGTCGCGCCCATAGCGAGTGCATCTTGATCTACAATTTTTTCTGCTAAATATCGCGGGTTTGGATCCATGCCTTCACCCATTGGATGATTTCCCATATGTTCAACGCCACCTGCAATTGCAATGTCGTAAGCACCTAATGCAATTGCTCCACTAATAGTTGTTACAGCAGTCATTGCACCGGCGCACCATCGATCAATTGAATAACCAGGAACAGAGTTTGGAAGTCCTGCAAGGAGTGCAACGCTTCGACCAATATTCATTCCTTGATCACCACTTTGTGTTGCAGCAGCGATTGCAACATCATCGATTGCTTTAGGATCAAGTTTTGGATTTCGCTCAAGGAGTCCGCGTATAACGCGCACCATCAAATCATCTGCACGAGTGCCGGCATACATGCTGCCAGCTTTTCCAAATGGAGTTCGAACTGCATCGACTAAAACAACGCTGCGAGTCATAAAGAGTCCTTACCTAAGATCGCCTTACGGGATATAGGGAATGTTACTCAGCAGTAGGTATTTAGGAAACTAGCGCCTTAGCCCGTGCGGGGCTCAGGTAAGGAACTAGTACAGCCACGAGGTAGATCGCCCAGATGGCTAATTGCAGCCATGAAGTAGTCGTATCAAAGCCCACGGTGCCACCTAGGACTGCTCCGGCGACGGAATCCTTAGTCATCCATGAAGTCGTATCCCATGCAAAAGCATCTGGACCAGGTAGCCATCCGAGTTCTTGGAATTCGTGTACGCCGTATGCAAGTACTCCTGCTGCAACGACGATGAGGCCGATACCTGTGTACTTGAAGAATTTACTCAAGTTCATCTTGATTGCGCTCTTGAAGATTGCCCAACCCAAAGTAATTGAAATCGCAAATCCTAAAATCAATCCGATTGTTGCTGACGTTGTTCCATTTACTGTTCGAAAGTTTGCATAAATAAATAACGAAGTCTCTAGACCCTCACGTAAAACTGCAAAGAAAGCCACGCCCGCTAGCGTTAAGGGCCCTGTAGCTAATGCGTTATCTACTTTTCCGTGAAGTTCACTCTTGAGAACACGAGCAGTGCGCTTCATCCAAAAAACCATCCATGTAACAAGGCCTACAGCAATAAACGATGTAGTACCGGCAAAGAATTCATTTCCGCGATCTGATAGTTCAGCCGATGTAAAGGAAAGGAGTGCGCCAAGCCCCAAACTTGTAATAACAGCACCAGCAACCCCGAGCCATAATGGTTTGAGAAGGCTGCGGTTATTGGTTTTGATGATGTAGGCGGTCAGGATTCCAACGATGAGGGAGGCTTCGAGCCCTTCACGAAGGGCAATGATGAATGTGCTGAGCATTCGATAAATCTAAAGGAGGGCAAGTATTTACGCAACTTGGATGTTGCGTTAATCAGGATTTACGCGGGAGATTCCTCACTCGCAGGCTCTTCTTCGGTCTTTGGCTCAGGTAGTGCCTCTTTCTCCAGCAAGGCAGGGGCAATAAGAGGTCCAACGATATCAATCTGCCATTGGCGAGCACCGAGGGATGCAAGCTTTTCGCGCACTGCGCCCTCGCTCAGAGTTTCGGTAGCACCAAGTGGTGGTTCCCAACAGAGGCGGCGGATGTAATCGGGAGTAATCAAATTCTCAAGTGGAATAGAGAGTTCTTGCGCTCGCAATTCAATAGATGCACGCGCATGAGTAAGCGGTGCGTACTTATCTGGGAAGCGATCTCGCCATAGTTTTACCGGTGGCATTGAATTATCAGAGTGTGAACGAAGCGGTGGCCACTCATCTTCTGGGATAGCGGCTGATTTGAGAATTACTTTAAGCCAGGTATCGATATTTTCTAACCATCGCGCTCGCAAACCTAGAGGACGTAGCGTCTTTTCGAATTCTTTTTTATTCTTTGGCATAGCCATTGCAAGTTCAACGATTGCATAATCATTGAGTAATTTTCCGGCAGCAATATCTTCACTTTGCGCAATCGAATCACGAGTGATCCATAAGTCCTTGATAGTTGCTAAATGATCACGTCGCTTAATTTTATGCATCCCTGATGTACGGCGCCACGGATCAACGCGAGGTGGTGATGCGGGAGCAGCGAGTATCGAATCAAATTCTTGTAGCGCCCACTCTAACTTTCCAGAAGATTTGAGAAGTTCGTACATTTTGTCTCGAAGTTCAACGAGTAATTCAACATCGAGTGCTGCATATGTCAGCCATGCAACAGGTAATGGGCGAACAGACCAATCGGCGGCGCTATGTTCTTTGGCGAGTGATACACCCATCTGCGATTCCAAAAGTGGGCCAAGGCCAACACGGGGCAGTCCTGCAATACGGCCACCTAATTCAGTATCAAATAACTTCACAGGATGTATTCCGAGTTCGCGCAAACACGGTAAATCTTGAGTACTGGCATGCAAAATAACTTCATCCGTATTCAATAATTCATTGAGTTGGGCAAAGAGTGTATGTCCTGGACCAAATGGAATCGGATCAATGAGGTGTAGCCCGCCACCGGTGCGCTTTATCTGAATTAAATATGCACGAGCGCTATATCGAAAGCCCGATGCGCGCTCTGCATCGACAGCAAAGGGTCCACTACCTTTAGCTAATTGCACCAATGCTTTTTCAAATGCGCTCTCAGTATCAATGACATTGGGAGTTCCAGCACTGGGAGTGAGCAGGGGAACAGAGGTAACTTCTTCTTCGCTCATACTTATCGACGTTTAGCAGATGTAATTGCAGAAACACCCTCAGGAATTGGGGGAAGTGCTGCGATTTCAGAGATCAAATTACACCAGCCAGTTATGTGTTTCATGATTTCTTTGGGAGAAGAAATAATTGGTGTCCACGATGCACGAATTTCGATTTCGGCTTCATCGCTTCGCGGAGATAGTTTTCCAAATGAAGAACTAGCAACACGTGTCACTGTTCCACTTGGCGCAGTGAGTTCACAGCCCGCGGTATCGAGTGCCTCTAAAAACCAGTTCCAACCATTTTCGGGCAACATCGGATCTTCTTGCATAATGGAATCAACATCTGCTCGTACAAAAGTAACGCAGCGATATTCACCATCCCAGGTATCTTGCCCACCGGGTTCATGCAATAAAACAAAGCGTCCGGATGCAACTTCATCTTCGGCATCACCGAGTAAACCATTACTGACATCGGCTGAAAATGCGAAGGAATATGTTGCAAGTTTTTGTGGGGCAGGAACTTCTTCTAAAATAATTTCAGATCGTGGAGTAAATGTGCGTACCAAATCAATCATTCGATTGAAGTCATTGATATCCACTCTCTAAATGTAAAGAATGCAGCGCGCGATATGTGGGAGGCTGGGCTGTAACCTTGCTCAATGGCTACTTTGCTCGCTCTAGTTTCAGGACTCTTATGGGGAAGTGCTGATTTTGAAGGTGGCCGACTTAGTAAAAAATATCCTGCAATTGCCGTTCTTGGCATTACCCAAATTATTGGTTTGCTAACAGGAATTATCATCGTGGTTTTTTCACAAGGTTGGAAAGCGCCTTCAATTACAACTGCTAGTTATTTGTTACCTGGAATGTGTGCAGGAATCTCTGGCTTCTTAGGACTTATTTGTTTGTATACGGGATTATCAACTGGGCGTATGGGAGTTGTTTCACCAATTAGTGCACTCAGCGCAATCATTCCTTTGGGCTATGCAATATATAAAGGTGATCGTCTTTCAACTATTACTGCAATTGGAATTGCGTTAGCCCTACTTGGAGCATTCTGTGCCAGTGGCCCTGAGATAAATAACGGTCTGCCAATCAAACCACTCATTCTTGCTCTGGGTGCCATGTTAGGTTTTGGTGTTGCACTCGTATTTATGTCCATTGGTTCTAAAACAAGTGCATTAATGACTATGACAACAATGCGTGCGACAAGTGTGATCTTCATTCTTTTGATTGCAGTTAGGTCACGGAGCATTGGGAATTTTTCAAAAATGGAAACTCCTAAACTTATATTCATTGGCTCTGCCGATTTCTTAGCCAACCTCCTCCTAGGAATTGCATGCAATAAGGGCTTAGTCTCTGTGGCAATGGTGCTTGGGTCGCTCTATCCTATTTTTACAGTACTAATGGCTTATAAATTCCTGCACGAGCGCTTACACAAAGTTCAATATGTTGGCGTTGCCCTTGCTATTGCGGGAGTTGCGCTTATTTCTGCTTTTTGAATGCGTGATAGAAAAAAGTTCCTTCTTCTTCGGTTATTTCATAGGAATCAAAACGGGCAATAAGTTCTTTCCAATCAATAAATCCTTCTCCACCACTCTCTGGTGTAACGCTAAGTTCTAAGCCATCTAATAGATTTGCATCCAATAATTCAGAGATCATGGAATGGCCGCCTTCGATAAGAATATTGGAACCAAATTTTCGTGTTGCTCGCTCTACTGCCTCAGCAGGAGAGGCATTCCACAGATTCGCTAAATGATTACCCATTACTGGATTTACTAAGGAACGAGATAGAACTACGAGAGGTACTGGAGTTCGGTTATATGGCTCATTGCGCGCGGTATTGCCTCCAATAATGATGCAATCCACATTGCGCCTACGCGCTAGAAATGAACGACGATCTGCTGGGGAGCTCACACCGGAAGACTTTGAATCTTTACTAGTAGATCCATCAGAGCCAACAACCATGCTTGCAATGACACTCATACCAGATACGTTACGCGAGAAAATAGGTCACTTCTGGGAGCCATGCATATGTGAGCGAGTGTCTAGACAAAATTACTTGCAATATTGAATACTGACTCTCATATTAGGGAGAGATATACATGGCAATAATTCCAAAAGCCGGGATTTCCAAGACTGGCAATAAAGCTGAAGATCTCTTTCGATCTTTGACATTATCGCTAAAGCCAGCAGATGCCGTTCTTGGCGATGCTGTAAAAAATGGAATCTATGCTGAGGTGAAGAAAGTAAGTGGAGATACTCTCAATCAAGTTCGCGCAGTCAAATACATCACCCTTGTTGCATACGATGCCGAAAATGATGCTTGGTATGTAGTTCCTGCATGTGATGTTGTTAAACTCATTGCTCCTAAAGAGCGCGGACAACATACTGAAAATCCATTTGAAAGTGCGACTCTCTCGCTGCGAAACTTGGCACCATTTAAAGTTTCAAGCACTGATTTATCCACAGCATGGGCTGCTGCAGTTGTGAAAAGTGATGGAAAACCATTACTCAAGCAGAAGATGAAAGATGTATTGGCAGATTGCAAAAAGCTTTCAAGCGACCATAAGGTCGCAGTACGGGCGATGCTTTAAGGCTTGAAAGAGAGATACTCAACGCTACCGTTGAGATCTCCATCGCCAATTCTTTTCTGGATTACTTCAATTGCTTCTGGATTTTGATCGATAGTTAGAAACTTTCGGCCCAACTTATGGGCAACAGCTGCAGTGGTTCCACTTCCTGCAAAGAAATCCATAACCCAATCGCCTTCATTGCTGCTGGCATGAATTACTCGGCGCAAAATACCTTCAGGCTTTTGTGTTGCATATCCAGTCTTTTCTTTTCCTGTTGGCGAAACAATGGTGTGCCACCAAACATCGGTAGGAAGCTTTCCTTTTTCTGCCTTCTCGGGAGTTACAAGACCAGGTGCCATATATGGCTCGCGATCAACGGCTTCATTGTTGAAGGTGTAATTCTCTGGATCTTTTACATAGACCAATATGTTGTCATGCTTTGCAGGCCACTTCTTCTTGGCGCGTGCGCCGTAGTCGTAGGCCCAAATGATTTCATTGAGGAAACATTCGCGACCAAAGAGGGCATCGAGTAAAACTTTTGCATAATGAACTTCACGAAAATCTAAATGTAAATAGAGAGTGCCATTTGGTTTGAGTATTCGCCAGGCTTCCTCAAGTCGTGGTTCTAGAAATGCCCAGTAATCAACAAAGTCATCGTTATAAGAGGTAACTATTCCCTTTACAGTTTCATAGTTCTGACCTTTGAAACCAACACGTCCACCTTCGGCGCTTCGAACAGTTTTGATTGCTTGGCGTTTTTGCACTTTGCCCGTATTGAATGGGGGATCTATATAAATTAGATCAATGCAGGCATCAGGCATTGATTTCAAAACTCCAAAGTTGTCGCCAAATACAACGGTGCTTGGACCATCGGGCGACCATGGCTTGGAGCTTGATTTCATTTGGTCACAATATCAGCGCCATATGACAACTAAGGCCATAGTCCAATAATTGAACTAAACTATGGCTCACAATGAGGCCAAAAATCTTTTCAAAAGTATTTCACCTATTCGCCGATCGTAGAGTTTGGGTGCGCCAAATTGCAGTCGCTGGTCTGGCTGGCGCAGTTTCTTGGCAGGTCGGAGATTTACTCATTAGAGATGGCGGCGTTGTTGCGGCCATTGTTTGTTCATTGAGTATTCGAGTTTCATTACATAAATCAATTCGTGAAGGTTTTGGTCAAATTGTTGGAACAGCAATTGGAGCAGCCGTTGCTCTCTTTGCAGTATCTGTTTTCAATATGGGGTTTATTGCAATAGGTATCACTGTTGTTATGTGCTCCGTTGTTGCACGAGCTCTACATCTTGGTGAAGTTGCCTCTGTCAACGTTCCAGTAACTGCCCTCATCGTTATCGGCCCTGGTTTATCTGGCAGTACCGCGCTTCACCGACTTGGTTCCACGCTAATAGGAGCTGCAATAGCAATTGTCTTTTCTTACTTCTCGCACCCAAAGACTCCTGTTGGTCGAGCAATAGATCAGATAACAACCGTGAGCCATAAAGCAGCGCAACTATTGGCTGAAATGTCAGAGGGCGTTGCAGCTGGATATACACAAAAAGAGGCAGGCAATTGGTTAGCAAAGGCTCGCTTACTCATTGAAGATATTCCAGCCCTTCGTTCTCAATCTGTTGAAGCCCGTGGACATGCGCGTTGGTTTCCCACTGCTGAAAAAGATGAAGCAGAAGATGTCTATATTCGCGGTATCGCACTAGAACATACTGTTCTGCAGGTGCGCACTATTGCGCGCACGCTCTTTGATTCTGCTGTCAGTGGTGGAATTGCAGATTCAACCAAAAAACAAATAGCTGTGGCACTCTCTGCTGCTAGTTTTGCAATCTCATCTAAGTTTGACGAAGATAATTTCAGCGCCGATGATTCAAATCAGAGCGCAACAGAGGATGCACGTGAAGCAGGGGCTGCCCTTGCAGAATCCTTGATAGAAGATGCTAAAGATGCCGACCAAGAACAGATTGTTCGTGGACTTTCCATGGTTGCTAATATTGACCGTATTGCCGATTCTTTGGATCAAAATTCACCAGCACTCAAAGATGTATCAACTCCAGATGAACCTTCTCAACAAAAAATAATGGCAATCTCACCTATTGATCAGACCTTAAATTTGAGTAAACGGGTTAGAAGGAGTTTCAAAAAACTCTTTGGCAAGTATTTCTAACCGTTTTATTGGCACTTTTATCTTTACATATCCAAGCGAGGTATTAGGATTATCGAATGAAATCTCCTGTGCATATTTATAAGAGTAAATCAGATGGTTGGATCATAAATCAGGGAGAAGAGAATAAATCTTTAGACATCTCTCTTTCACAACTATTGAAAATGAATATTGATGATGCGCGCAAACATATTTCTAAGGCAAACAAGGTAGTTTCTCCAACTGCGCATTTAGAGCACTTGGCACCGATTGATGAAAAACAAGAGGTATGGGCATGTGGAGTTACTTATTTGCGGAGCAAGGTAGGACGCATGGAAGAGTCCGATCTTCCCGATCTTTATAGTCGCGTCTATGACGCACCACGACCAGAAATATTCTTCAAGAGCTCTGGTTGGCGTGCAGTTGGAAATAAAGAAGCAGTAGGAATTCGTGCAGATTCAGGATGGGATGTTCCTGAAGGCGAAGTTGGTTTAGTCGTCAACGCACACGGAGAAATATTTGGATACGTTATCGGAAACGATATGAGTTCGCGTTCCATCGAAGGTGAGAATGCGCTCTATCTTCCGCAAGCAAAATGTTATGAAAAATCTTGCGCACTCGGTCCATACATCGTTCCTGCTTGGGAGATTGCCGAAGCGGTTTTCCCGATCAAAGTAAGCATTACAAGAGATGGATCAGAAGTTTTCTCAGGTGAATCTTCAAGTGGTCAAATGAAACGTAATTTTCCTGAATTAGTTGAGTGGCTCTTCAAGACGCTACCAATGCCCGAAGGTGCAATTGTCCTTACCGGCACCGGCGTTGTTCCAGATAGTTCATTCACGCTTCACGTCGGTGATGTCGTAGATATATCAATTCAATCTTTGGGAACATTGAGTAACCACGTAATTTCTGTCGGGAGTAAATAAATGAACTCTGCAACTGATACCGCGGTAACGCAAGCGCTTGTCGCGTGGAATATTTATCGAAATTGGTCACCGCAACAAATTGTCGCGCTATTGAATGCCATTGCCGATCAACTAGATGCAGCAAAAGAAGAGCTAGTCCCAGTTGCGATGGCTGAGACGAATTTACCAAAGGCTCGTCTAGATGGTGAAGTAGGTCGAACATCAGGTCAATTTAGATTAATGGCCCAAGCGGTTCTCGACCCAACCTATTTGGATATCGTCATAGACAAAGAGAATTCAACGCTTACTCCACCACGTCCAGAACTTCGTTCTATATCAATGCCATTAGGAGTAGTTGGAATATTTGGGGCAAGTAATTTTCCATTTGCATTTGGTGTTGCAGGTGGTGATACAGCATCAGCCCTCGCCGCTGGATGCGCCGTTGTTATAAAAATTAATCCTGGCCACCCAATCGTCTCAACTATGGTCGGTGAAATAATGGTTCGAGCAGCTAACTCAGTTGGCGCTCCTGCAGGATTAATCTCATTGATAAGCGGGCTTGAAGCTGGAATGGAATTGGTAAAACACAAGGATCTGCGCGCGGTTGCATTTACTGGTTCCACACATGGTGGTCGCGCACTCTTTGATGCAATCAATGCACGTGAAGTTCCTATTCCTTTTTACGGGGAACTAGGTGGCCTCAACCCTATGTTTGTAACAGAGAATGCGATCACTGCTCGCGCAAAAGCAATTGCAGAAGGATTCCTAGGTTCGATTACTTTAGGTGCAGGGCAATTTTGTACCAAGCCAGGTTTCCTTATTGCCGTTGGGGCAGATGTCATCAATAAGGAATTAGCTCAAATAGTTGCAGCCGCATCACCACAGAAGATGTTGAATCAACGAACTCAGGGGCTACATGATTCGATCAGAGATGAAATGCTCAGCGTTCAAGGAATGAAACTTGTGGCTTCGAGCAAGTCAGATGCTGTAGATGCATCAGTGACTGTGATGACCATCAGCGCTCAAAATTTCCTCAAGAATAAAGAAGGTGCAATGCGCGAAGTATTTGGGCCTACCGCAGTTGTAATTGATTGTGCCTCCAAAGAAGAACTAATCGCTATCGCTCATTCATTTTCGGGCACACTTGCTAGCGGAATTCATGGCGAAGAGAATGATTCAACGTTACCTGCCGAGTTACTCTCAATCTTGGAAGATATTTCAGGACGCATCGTTTGGAATCAATGGCCAACAGGATTAGCGGTTACATGGGCAATGCATCATGGTGGTCCGTATCCTGCTTCAACCAATCCACTCTTCACATCGGTGGGTGCGCGAGCACTACTTCGCTTTAGGCGTCCAATCGTTTATCAGAATTTTCCAGATACCTTGCTTCCAGAACCACTTCACAGTGATTCACCTGAATTGAATAGTGCGCGAATAGATGGGCAGCGCTAAGGCAAAATAACTTGTCTGACAACTTCACCACCATGGAGTGCATCCATTGCTTCATTTACTTCACTCATGGGACGAGTCAGAGAAACTAATTTCTCAACTGGCAATTTTCCTTCTCGCCAAAATTGAACGAATTCGGGAATATCTTTACGCGGATCACCTGATCCCATATACGAGCCTTGAAGAGTCTTTACTTCAGTCACCAATGATGCAGCGGGAATACCAAGAAGGGCTGAAGGATCTGGTAATCCAATAGTTGTCACTACGCCCCCTCTAATAGTCATTTCATATGCTTGTTGCAGTGCTTCCACGCGTCCTACAGTTTCGATTGAATAATCGACACCATCTTTTACATATTCGCGCACGTTATCTGTCGGCGCTATCGCGATATCTGCACCTAATTCCAGTGCTAATTCACGTTTCATTGCAACGGGGTCTATAGCAATAATGGGGGATGCCTTCGAAATAACGGCACCTATGAGTGCTGCAAGTCCAACTCCACCGAGTCCCCATATTCCCACTGATGCACCTGATGGAACTTTTGCTCCATTTCTTACCGCACCAATTCCTGTTAGTAGCGCGCAACCAAATATTGCAGTACTTGAAAGTGGTAGATCAGATGGGATTTTCACAAGTGAGCGTCTGTCGAGCACCATATGTTGGCTGTAGCAAGATACTCCGTTGTAGTGATGAATTGGTTTACCATTAAAAGAGATTCGCGACCCACCACGCGACATTTCTCCTCTCACGTTAGCTGCTGAACCCACTGAACAAAATGCAGGAATGCCATGTAGACATTGTCTGCACTCTCCACATGGTGGCATAAAAATAATTGAGACTGTGTCACCAATTTTTAGATCCTTGACTCCATCACCAAGTTCTTCAACCACCCCAACACCTTCGTGACCACCAATGAGCGGAATAGGTCTTGGACGCGATCCATTGACAATTGATAAATCAGAATGACAAATACCCGCACCTGTTATGCGTAGAAGTACTTCTCCTTCGCGGGGCTTATCTAAATCAATTTCTACTAGTTCAAAAGGTTTTGATTGCGCATAAGGCATGGGAAGTCCATTTTTCATAAGAAGGGCGGCAACAGTTTTCATAAAATATCTAACTTCCCATCACTTAGAGTTGAACGCCTATTTGCCTGCGAATCTCTTCGCCAATTCCAATAATTTCAACAGTTTGTTGGTGTGTATGCAGGGGAGATTCAAGCAAACCTTCTGAGACATACTTAGCTAAGTAATTCGCCTGATATGCAAGGCCTTCATGGCCAACAACTCCTGTTTGATCTTTCCAATTAGGTCCTTTGCCATTGAATACTGCTTCGCGAAGACCAAGCCCAGATGGAGTAAAAAAGGGTGAATCAATAAGTAGAACGCCTTCAGTACCCGATACAGATGCACGAGTTGGAACATGGCTATAACCAGTTGTTGTAATAACGGCTCGAGCACCTGATTCGTATTCAAATACAGCCGATGCCATCGCCTCTGAATGTGGACTATGTAATTGACCAGTGGCAGTAATTTTCTTTGGTAATCCAAGTATCGATTCAGTAAATGCAATTGGGTAGATACCCATATCTTGAACAATGCTCGCACCCGGTAACCACAAGCGTGCAACATCGCGAGCATCTTGACCAAAGTCAGCTTGGATTAATTCGATTCGTCCGAGTAAGTCACGTTCAAACATTTGGCGCATCATGTCGCCCTGTGGCAAATAACGAGTCCACATCGCCTCCATTGCAAAGACATTTGCCTTCTTTGCAGCCTCATACAAAGTCTTTGATTCAGCCTTACTAATAGTTGAAGGCTTTTCAATGAGTAGATGTTTGCCAGCATTTATCGCAATAAGCGAATCTGCAAGGTGAGTATTTGGCAAAGTAGCTATATAAATAACATCAATATCTTTTTGCGCACAAAGTTGCTCATAAGAGTCAAATGTTTTATCAATGCCATGTTTTCCAGCAAGTGCTGCCGCCTTACCCGCAGTCTTTGAGGCAATACCCACAACTTGCTGCTTCGTGTGCTTCTTGAGAGTATTGATAAAGACATCGGCGATATCGCCAGCCCCAACAATTCCCCAGCGCAGTGATGGGACAGAGGCAGGATCTAGAAGTCGGGCTTTTGGAAAGTCTGACTCGGAAAAATTTTTTACAATCTCTGAAAACATGGCCATGAGGTAATGCTATTAGGTATAGATTTATATTCATATACGAGGCAAAGGTGAGTAAGAAATGAATAACAAGGAAGTTCTCAAGGATGTAACCGAAAGCGACCTGCGCTTGGTTCGATTCCTCTACTGCGATCCTGCTGGAGTAATCCGAGGTAAGACTGTTCATTCATCCCAATTCGAATCCAAGTTAACCGAGGGCGTAGGACTTACTCGTGCACAAAATGCTGTAAACCTCTTTGAAGAATTGATTCAAGTAGATGGAATGGAACCAGTGGGAGAGGTTCGAATAATTCCTGATTCGGCAACGTATTCTCAATTGCCATGGCTCAATAGAACAGCAAGCATGCTTAGTGATCTTCGCGAACAAGATGGTAGCGAATGGGGAGGCTGCACTCGTTCTGTGTTGAAGCGCGCAATTAAAAAGGCGCACGAAGCAGGGATTCAAATATTTGCAGCATTTGAAAGTGAATTTTATTTAGCAGAAGACCAAGGAGAAGGATTGAAGCCATGGGCTAACGGTCCTGTGTATTCCAGCTCTGGAATGGATCGCGCTAGCGCAGTTGTAGATGACATGGTTGATAACCTCACAGACCAAGGTTTCATTGTTGAGCAAGCAATCAATGAATATGGTCCAGGACAACAAGAAATAGTTCTGCGCTATACGGATGCACTTGCAGCAGCTGATCAACATTTAAAATTCCGTGACACAATTCGTGGAACTGCAGAAGTCCAACATGGCCTCACTGCTTCATTTGCTCCAAAACCATTCGCTGATGGGATTGGATCAGGGGCGCACCTACATTTCTCTTTGTGGTCACTCGATGGTAAAACCAATTTGCTCCACAATCCTGCAATTCAGACTGAGATTTCAGAACTTGGTAAAAACTTTGTTGCAGGACTTCTCGATCATATGCCTGCAGTTATTGCACTTACCTGTCCTTCATTTGTTTCATATCAACGTTTGAAGCCACATTCTTGGGCAGGTTCAACAATTTCGTGGGGATATGACAATCGCGAATGTGCAGTCCGCGTTGCTAGTCCATTTGCTGGACGCGAAGCGGAGTCAATCAATTTAGAACTCAAGACTTCCGATGGAACAAGTAATCCATACCTTGCCCTCGCTGCAGTAATTCTTGCAGGACTCGATGGTATTGCTAAAAAATCAACACCACCTAAAGCTGCGCATCGCGATCCAACGCTGCTGACTTCGCAAGAGCAAAAAGATTGCAACATTCGCCCATTGCCAGCATCACAACTAGAGGCACTTGATGCCCTAGAAAAAGATTCGGTAATTACTAGCGGGCTAGGAGATTTGATGTTGCGCTGCATTCTTGCAACACGTCGCGCCGAGTCTGCTCGCGCCACTAAAGAGGGAGATGAGTGGGCTCGCCTAGCCACTTTTTCTACCTTCTAGTAACCCTCAAGCCGCAGAAATAACTTCATTAATCCCGATAGGAATCCTTCATTTTGCCTGGGCTGGCTGGAATACTTATTGAGTCAATAATTCGGGCTCATTACAAATGTAGGGAAAGGCTAGAGATAAATGACTGATTCAGGAGCAAAAGGTTTAGTAAAGAACCTCAATATCTGGGAAGCAATAGGAATTTCAGTTGCACTCATGGCCCCATCCATGGCAGCAAATATCAACCCACAAGGCACAGCTACAACAGTAGGTCGCGCAGTTCCTGTTGCATTTGCACTTGCAACAATTGGCGTACTACTCGTTGCATATGGCTTTGTTCGTCTCACACAAAACTTTCACCACGCAGGTAGCGTGTATGGTTTTGTGGGAGCAACAACAGGTCCTCGTTCCGGCGTAGTCGCTGGTTGGGGATTAATCGGTACATATATTTTCTACGGCTGCGTTACATCAATGGCTACAGGAATATTTGGATCTAAATTCCTCGATCAAATTGGACTCTGGAAAAATCAACCAGATACAGCCGGCTTCCTTATTGGAGCTATCGCTTTGGTACTTGCGTATTTCTTCGCAATCGTGCCAGCGCGTCGCGGAACACGACTCCTTCTTACAGTAGAAGCGATCACCGTTATTCTCATTCTCATTACAGCATTCGTTGTTCTTGGAAAACTTATCGGTGGATCAGCACCAGGTGGACTCGGCGTCGATATGTCTGTCTTCTCTATTCCTTCAGGCACTGGTGGATCAACAGTCTTCCTTGGCGTTGTTTTCGGATTCCTATCATTTGCAGGCTTTGAAGCAGCTGCAACTTTGGGTGAAGAAGCAAGCAACCCACGTAAAGATATTCCACGTGCAATGCTTGGAACTGCAATCTTCGGTGGTCTCTATTTCGTATTCGTAACTGCAGTTGAAGTTATGGGATTTGGAACAAGCGAAGAAGGCGTAAAAGCATTTATCAGCTCAGGCTCACTCATGGGAGATCTAGGAACTTCATATATTGGTTCATGGATTGGAACAATTATTACCTTGGGTGCTGCAGTCAGCGCATTCGGTTGCTGCCTTGCTTGCGTTGTAGGTAGCTCACGCATGGCTTATGCCATGGGTCGCGATGGTGGAAATTCTGCACTATCCACAATTTCATCGAAGAATGGAACTCCAACAACTGCAACTCGTTTAATTACAGCTGCAATTGCAATCATCGTGATCCTTTGGGCACTCATTGGCAATGCAAAGCCATTTGATATCTTCTTAGGAAGTGGCGTTATTGGAACTCTAATCTTGGTTGCTGTATATGTTCTTGCAACTGTTGGTGCGATCAAGTTCCTATTTCTTTCAGGAGTAAAGCGTGCAGCAACATGGGAAATCATTATTCCTATCGTAGGCATCGTCGTTTTGATCTACACCTTGTACCGCAACGTGATTCCATTCCCAGCGAGTGGTCCATCACGGATGTATCCAATCGTTAGCGCAATTTGGTTACTCGTTGGACTCATTGCTGTATATGCTCGCCCAGCTATGACAAAGAAGCTCGGTGAAAAATTGCTAGCTGACGAGAAACTTTCGGCAGCACGCTAATTCATTAATATCAATAACAACTGCGGGGGATGAAATAACTTATGTTGCAAAATGCAAAGGTAGTTGATCTAACGATTCCACTAGGCACAGATATCATCATGTGGCCAGGAGCACCGTCACCAGAGATGGAGACGCTTGTAACTGTTGCCCATGATGGATATTTCGCCCGACGTGTTTCGTTTTTTGAACATACCGGAACGCATTTTGATGCACCATGTCATTTCATTGAGGGCAAAGCAACAGTGGATAAAATTCCCGCTGATACTTTGGTCCGCCCCGCAGTTGTTATAGATATCTCAAAAGAGATCGGCTCAAATGCCGATGCGGTTCTCACTTTGCAACATGTCAAAGATTGGGAGAAAGTAAACGGAGTCGTTCCAAAAGGTGCAGCAATTTTGTTGCGCACAGGGTGGGAAGAATTCAATACAAATAAATTAAAATATGCAGGGCCTGAGGGAGATTTACATTTTCCAGGATTTGGCGTTGAGGCAGCTCAATATTTAGTCAATGAGCGCGCAGCAACGGGGCTTGGTATCGACACACTTGGAATTGATCCAGGAAATAAGGCTGACTTTCCTGTTCACTCACAAGTTTCGCACCCTAAAGGTTTATGGCATTTAGAAAATTTGCAAAACCTCAAGCAACTTCCTGCAATTGGTGCATGGATTGTTGTTGGAGTTCTCCCACTTGTGGGAGGGTCAGGATCTCCAGCGCGTGTTATTGCGCTAGTTCCATAAGATGAATCAACCTTGGGCATTTATTGCCACATGTGATCTTGTTTCCCACGTTCGCGGACGCAGCGCGCCATATCCAAAAGTTCTTCAATCTGGCGCAGGTGTTGGTTGGGTTCCTGCCGACTTAGCGATGAGTGCATTTGGCGGAATTGCAGATAACAATGCCTTCGGTGCACTCGGTGATCTTCGTTTAGTACCGGATGCATCCACTGAAGTTTCATTCCCATCTATTAATCCAGGCTTGCCGTCAACGCGATTTTTTCTAGCAAATCAACGCAATATTGATGGAAGTGCGTGGGGTGCATGTCCTCGAACATATATTGAGGAAGCAATTGCAAAGTTAGAAAAAGATTTTAACATTCAAGTGATGGCATCTTTCGAACATGAGTTTGCTCTGCGCTATGGCGATGGCCGCACAATAAGTGGATTGCCCTTTGGCTTCGATGCTTACCGAGAAGTTGAAGAATTTGGTGTAGCACTTATCACCATTCTTACTGATCACGGTTTCGAACCAGAAACATTCTTGCCAGAGTACGGCAGCGGACAATTTGAAGTCACTATTGCACCTGCTTTGGCACTTGTTGCAGCAGATCGCGCAATATTACTTCGCGAAATTGTTCGCGATACCGCTAAACGATTTGGCCTTGTAGCATCGTTTGCTCCACTGCTCGCACCTGATTCAGTTGGCAATGGTGTTCATGTTCATTTGTCTCTATGGCGAAGCGGGAAGCCAATTACATATAGCGCAGGTCGCCCAGGAGATCTTTCAGTAGAGGCTGAAAATGCTTTCGCGGGAATCCTGAATCATGCACAAGCAATAGTTGCACTTACTGCACCAAGCCAAATTTCATTCTTGCGCCTACAACCACATCGCTGGAGTGCCGGTGGAATATGCATCGCAAAACAGAATCGCGAAGCACTCTTACGTATCTGCCCTCAAATAAAGACGGCAAAACAGGACTTGGCAAAGACTTTCAATATCGAATATCGCGCGGCTGATGCCACAGCAAATCCGTGGATTGTTCTCGGAACCCTCATTAATGCAATGCACGATGGCCTCAAGCGCGCACTTCCTATTGCCCACGTCATTGATGAAGAACTTGAAGGTTCAGCACATGTCACCGCGATGCCGACTTCGCTAGAGAGTGCACTTGAATACTTAGCAAAAGATTTGATTGTACAAAGTTGGTTCAACTCTGAGATGCTTCAAACATTCATCGGAATCAGAGCAAATGAAGCAGCTGAGATGAATGGACTTACCCCAACTGAAAGGTGTGCCCGCTATGTCAGCGTCTACTGATGCCCTCAAGGAACATATTGAACAGCTCCCACTCATTGATCATCACGTTCATGGAGTAGTTCGCGATAATCCGAGTGCTGAAAATTTCGCCAACATGATCACTGAATCTGATCGCACCCCTAAATCAATTGAAGCAGCCCTTGATTCACAAGTTGGATTTGCAGTTCGCCGCTGGTGCGCACCATTACTTGGATTAGAAAAGCATGCAAGCGCTGATGAGTATTTTGCCCGCCGGATAGAAATCGGTAGCGAAAAAGTAAACCGAATTCTCCTAGGTGAATCAAAAATTGCTCACTATCTTATTGAGACAGGTTATCGCGGAGATGAAATCCATGGCCCCGAAGGTATGGGTCAACTCACCGGCGCGAAGATCGATGAAGTTATTCGCTTAGAAACACTGGCGCAATTTCACGCAGAGACAAGTGGGGCGAGCGCTGCAAACTTTAGCCAAACTTTTGCAACATTCCTGGCAGAGAAGGCACGCACTGCGGTT
>Ga0209190_1001091_pt1 | contig 19249 bp, 13 predicted proteins | sample M_140205_XF_Meta_FD_187315 | JGI IMG/M metagenome (GOLD analysis project Ga0209190, IMG submission 187315) | Freshwater microbial communities from Lake Montjoie, Canada to study carbon cycling - M_140205_XF_MetaG (SPAdes) (version 2) | ecosystem: Environmental > Aquatic > Freshwater > Lake... | reverse complement strand
TATTGTTCGTAATAACCTCGGCCTTTGGTATAATGTCCTGCAACATTGATAGAGATTTTTGTAGAAAACGAATGTGTAAAATGCAATTGATAATGATCTTGTTGGTAGTTATCTACTTCATTTTCATACGTGTAATAGTTATATGTTCTAGAATCTGAACCAAAAAGATTACTGGAGTCACTAGCTGTTTGATACGTTCCACCTGGATAATAATTGTTGTAGAAATGTGCTGTAATGCTGTCGTGATTTCCATTCAATTTCGCTTCAGGAATTCCATACCATGCTTGATAAGTGACTTCTTTTCCACTAAACACATTTGCTTTCAACAACGACTTCTTTCCAATCCAAGCACCAGAAAGATAAAATGATTTTAAATTCGAAGAGGCTCTGTCCACATAACCATCAGAGGAAATGCGAGAAAGACGGGTATCAACAGTAAACTTATTATTGATTAATCCAGTTCCTGCTTTAATTGTTGTGCGCAAAGTTGAAAAGGAACCAAAAGAATTATCGGATTCTGCATAGGCTTCTTTTTCAATATTATCACTTTTAATGTTGATGCTTGAACCAAATGCCGCTGCACCGTTTGATGAGGTACCAACTCCTCTTTGAACTTGGATATTTCCTGTTGATGACGCAAAATCGGGCATATTCACCCAATAAACGCCTTGTGATTCAGCATCGTTCAAAGGAATACCATTAACTGTAACGTTTGTTTGTGTTGGATCAACACCTCGAATTCTAATTCCAGTATAACCAACTCCCGCTCCCGCATCTGAAGTAACCACCGTTGAGGGTGTTGCCTGTAATAAATAGGTTAAATCTTGACCAAAATTGGTTTTCTTGATTTGTTCCTCTCCAATATTCGTATACGTTGTAGGCGTTTTATCTCCTGCACGAACTGCTGATATTTGAATCTCTTCAATCATGATAATTGATGGTGTTAAGATGAGATCTAAAACAACATCTTGGTCCACAATAGTAGATGTTATTGTTCGTGTTTCATAACCGCTCAACATTAATTTTAAGGTGTAATTTCCTTTTGAAAGTTGTGCTATTGAGAATTCACCATTTTCATTGGATAAGCTCCCCGAATAACTGTTTTCAAGTTGAACTTTAACATCAGAAATTGGAATTCCTTTTGGATCACGAATTGTTCCATGGATGGAAAATTGAGCACTTACACTGAAAGTTGTTGCCAGTGAGAACAACGTAATGATTTTTGAAAGTCTTGTTTTCATTTTAAAATAAAATTTAACAAGAACAAGGGGCTAATTCTCTGAATATGAACAATTAGCAATTAATAAATAAGTTATCATCTTCCCTACGCAGGCATTATCCTGACAGGTTCAATGGGTATAATCTCAGCCTTTCTTGCGTTGGGCACCCCTTAGAGATGGCATAAAGGTAAACCAATAATTCGTGATTTGGGATTCAGGATTAAAGAAATAATCCCAAATAATTTGCTTTACACTTCTATGTGACCTATGTGTCTATGTGGTTCAAAAACGAGAATCCCTAAAGTGTTGGTCTAATATCCTTTATATTTAATTGCAACGTTTCTTTGTTGTTCCATTTGTTCGATTCCATCGTAAACACAACATCAAAAGGCATTCCTGAGGCAGTGTCATCCGCCTTATTCACAAGACTAAACCCAATTCCTTCTAGAACTAAATCTGAAGGGGGTTGAACCAGTGAGAGTTTTAAATGTGTTTCTTTCAAAATACGTTGATCGGAAGAAAAAACATTGGTTGCCATAAAAACAGGTTTCATATTTCCTGGACCAAATGGCTCAAACTGATCTACTATTCGCTTCAAACGTGGAAGTTTCATTCGATTTTCACTTTCTAAAAATACATCTTTGAAATCAATCAAAACATCAACTTGTTGTTCAGGAGTTTCATCTTCAATCAAAATGCTTTCTTGCACTATTTCTTCAAATTTTGCCTGAAATGCTTCTACGTTTTCTAGTTTCATGGTCATTCCTGCTGCATGTGTATGTCCGCCAAATTGCTCTAACAAGTGTTCACATTTTATCAAAGCAGCATGAATATCAAAATTATTGACCGTGCGAGCTGAACCTGTTGCCATGCCGTTGGATTCTGTTAGCACAATTGTTGGACGGTAATGCTTCTCAATTAAACGCGAAGCAACAATTCCTACAACTCCTTTGTGCCAATCATTTTTAAATAGAACAGTTGATTTTTTAGCTCCATACGAAGAATCTGCATCAATAAGTTCCAATGCTTCTGTTGTTATCAATTGATCAATTTGTCGTCGTTCCAAATTATCTTGATTGATATCAATTGCAATGCTGCGAATTTCATCAATATCATTTGAAATCATTAATTGAACCGAAAATTTCCCGGAACGTAGCCGTCCAGCAGCATTAATTCTCGGTGCAATTGTAAACACAACATCTGTCAACGTGATCGGAAAAGCACGTTTTGCCAAGGTTAGAAGTTCCATAAACGCTGGACGAGGTTTAGCATTCAACAACAGCATTCCATGGTAACAAAGAATTCTATTTTCTCCGGTTACAGGAACAATATCGGCACCAATACTTACAGCAAGTAAATCCAAGTGTTCAAATAAAGTTGATAGTTTCCAATCATTTTGAAGACAAAGACCATGTAACAATTTAAATCCGACGCCACATCCAGAAAGTTCTTTGTACGGATAAGCACAGTCTTTGCGCTTTGGATCTAAAACAATGCAATCAGGCAGTATTTCTCCAGGATTATGGTGGTCGCAGATAATAAATTCAATTCCTTTTTCTTTGGCGTATTTCACATGTTCAACTGAACGAATTCCACAGTCTAATGAAATAATAAGTGAAAAACCATTTTCAGCGGCAAAATCAATTCCAAGAAAACTTACGCCATAACCTTCAACATACCGATCTGGAATATAATAATCGAGATTAGCATGTTTTGGTTTTAAAAAGGAATATAATAAAGCTACAGCTGTTGTTCCATCGACATCATAATCTCCAAACAGCAGTATTTTCTCTTCTGATTGAATTGCGTCATTCACTCGTTGTACTGCTGATTTCATGTCTTTCATTAAGAATGGATCATGCAATTCTGTTAATTGTGGTCGAAAAAATGCTTCAGCTTCTTCAAACGTGTTTATTCCCCTCTGCAACAATAATTCTGCGACAATATGATCTACTTTTAATTTTGAACGCAATTCTTCTACTGTTGTACTTTCCACCGGCGCTTTGATAAGCCATCTTTTTTGCATATTTTTCCTTTTTCTTATTTAAGTTATGAAAATAATTGGTATTCTCTTCGCTTTGTGTTTAACTTTTTTTGTTAAAAGTCAAATTTCGTATGATTTTGCGAATACCCTTCCTCCGGAAGGAGAAAAAAACACAACGGTTTTAAAAACTTTCTTTGGAACGTACTCAAGTGAGCAAACAGATATTGATTATCAATTCACTAAAGAAGGTGTTTTTGCCATTTCGTTTATTTACAATTCAATTTCACGCGAAACGATTCGTGAATCTTCCATATATAATGTTAAAGACGGATATTTGTTTGGAGTAAATGGTGCTGATTCTCTTCCGTGCGAATTACAAGGGGAATTTTACCATTTTGCAGTCATGTTCAAGGAGCAAATAGTTGGCGGCACAGCGAAAAATGTCATGTCAAAACTAAATCAGTCAACGTATATTTTGAATTTTGAAGACAACAATCATTTCACCCCAACTTATTTGACATTCAAAGGAAATGAGTTGAGCATTCAACATTTTACATACGAAGATGCAACTACAATTTTTGATGTAATCGCTGATAAAGCAGAAACCACAATAGGAGAAATGAATTACATCACATTAAATCCAACCAAAGAAGAGTGGATTGGAATGCAACAAAACGACATTTCTGGAACTAAAATCCTTTTTGAGAAGAGGTAAATTATGGTATAAGTAATTCATAATTCATAATTCATAATTCGATCTATTGTTAAGAGAATATTGTCTGAATTTAAAAGTTAATCGAAAACCAATTCATCCAAAAGTTAAATTTTTAAATGAAAATTACCAGGATGTGAAAATAGAATTATGGGAATGATAAATCTTCTTTTATTGGCATAAAAAAACCAATCGAGTTCCCTACTGTCAAAGGTCTACACTCATTTTAAACTTAAGCATGTTCATAAGGTTTGGACAATTAAAATTGGCTTAAAATTAAAACAACGTTAGAAGCTCATATTTGTATAAATTAATTTATATGATTCTTGAGAAGAAAATAATAGAGTTAGTTGTGATTTCTGATGTTCATTTAGGAACTTATGGCTCACGAGCAGAAGAATTAAACAATTATTTAAATACAATTAACCCGAAGACATTAGTGTTAAATGGGGACTTTATTGATATTTGGCAGTTTAACAAAAATTACTTCCCAACGTCAAATATGCAAGTAATCAAAACGATTACAAGCATGCTGTCAAAAGGAACAACCATCTATTATATTACTGGAAATCATGACGAAATGTTGCGGAAATTCAATGGGTTTTCATTGGGACAATTTCATATCGTTAACAAATTGGTTTTAGAATTGGATACTGGAAAAGCCTGGATTTTTCATGGCGATGTATTCGACACTACTATGAAACATTCAAAATGGATTGCTAAACTAGGCGGGAAGGGATATGATCTATTGATAATGATCAACACAATCGTCAATTGGTTTAGCGAAAAATTGGGAAAAGGTAGAGTGTCTTTATCCAAAAAAGTAAAAGATAGTGTTAAAGGAGTGTTGAAATTTGTAAATAATTTTGAAGAAACAGCAGCAGAAATTGCTATTGAAAATGGCTATCAATTTGTGGTTTGTGGACATATTCACAAACCAGCAATCAAGGAAATTAAATTAAAAGAGGGGAGTGTTATTTACTTAAACTCCGGTGATTGGATCGAAAATCTAACAGCATTAGAATACAATGATTCATCTTGGGAATTGATAAAATATGATGAAAAAAAGTATGCTAAAAATCAATCAGAACTGACGTTGAATAAAGAAAATTTCAAGAAAGCGTTGAACTATGAATCTCTTTTTGAAGAGGTTATAAATGGTGCTACAAATTTAAATTAGAAGAAATGAGAATATTATATGCAATTCAAGGAACAGGAAATGGGCACATCAGTCGGGCATTAGAGATTATTCCAATTTTGCAAAATTATGGAGAAGTTGATATTTTAATTAGCGGAAATCAATCTCAAGTCGAACTTCCCTTTGATGTTAAATACCAGTTTCATGGACTCAGTTTTGTTCCTTCAAAGAATGGTGGAATTAGTTTTTTTAGATCACTCTTCAATATTAAATTAGGGAAGTTAATTAATGAAATCAGAAAGTTAAAAGTTGAAAATTATAATTTAGTTATCAGCGACTATGAGCCTATTTCTGCGTGGGCATGCGTTCTTAGAAATGTTAAATGTGTACAACTAAGCCACCAAGCTGCTGTAATGCATAAGAATAGCCCAAAACCAGATATAAAACATTACCTCGGTAATTATATCTTGAATCATTATTGCCCTTCTACTATAAAATACGGATTTCATTTTGAACGCTATTCAGAAGCAATTTTTTTACCTGTAATAAGGAAACAAGTTAGAGATTTAAAAATAAGTGATGAAGGGAATTACTTGGTCTATTTACCTGCTTATCATGATGAAGTATTGCACCAATTTTTATGGAATTTTTCAGCAAAATGGACCGTTTTTTCAAAATATTGTACAACTGAATATAAGAAAGATAATGTAACTTTTCGCCCAATAGAAAACGATTCTTTTTTGAAGGCACTGTCATCTTGCACTGGTGTTCTTTGTGGAGCTGGTTTTGAACTTCCAGCGGAGGCTATGTTTCTGAATAAAAAATTGATGGTTATTCCTATGGAAAATCAATTTGAACAACAGTGTAATGCTGAAAGTCTAAAAAAATTAGGGGTAAAAGTATTGCTAAAACTTGATCTAATAAATTACAGAGATGTTTATGATTGGCTGAAATATGCGCGACCTATTCAAATTGTGTATGCAGATGAAACGCAAGAACTTATTGGGAACATTGTGAAAGAACATGCTTCTAGTGAAACGATAGAACTTGAAAACAACTTAGCGCCTCAGGTTAATTGGCAATTTTATCGTTATTTTTTCTAAAAGGAAGAGACTTACTTTTCTTTATAATTGGAATAAATTATTATATTAAATAACTCATAACTCATCCTTCGGCAAGCTCAGGAACCATTATTCATAACTCATAACTGGAATTACCTCCCGTCGCCGTCTAAAAGATTCCCCAATCCTCCTAAAATGCTTCCTTCTTCTTTTCGAGGTCCTGTTCCATAAGAAAGAATGCGTGAAGCTAAGCGTGAAATTGGTAATGTTTGCAACCAAACTTCTCCCGGTCCTTTTAGTGTTGCGAAGAACATTCCTTCACCGCCAAAAAGGGTGTTTTTGATCCCGCCAATAAATTCAATATCGTAATCGATTGTGGGTGTATACGCAACAATACAGCCTGTATCGACACGTAACACTTCACCCGGCTTTAAAACTCGTTTCATAATATGCCCACCAGCATGACAAAAAGCCATTCCATCACCTTCTAATTTTTGCATGATGAATCCCTCACCTCCAAATAATCCTGTTCCCAATTTGCGTTGAAATTCAATCCCAATGGCTACTCCTTTCGCTGCACATAAAAACGAATCCTTTTGACAAATTATCTTCCCTCCGTATTCGCTTAAATCAATAGGAATTATTTTTCCTGGATAAGGAGATGCAAATGCAACACGTGCTTTTCCTGTTCCATGATGCGTGTAGGCTGTCATGAATAAACTTTCACCCGTCAATAAACGTTTCCCTGCGCCCCATAGTTTACTCATGAAACCACCCGTTTCGGATTGTTGACTTCCATCTCCAAAAATTGTTTCCATTTGTATTCCCTCGTCCATATACATGAATGAACCAGCTTCAGCGACTGCAGTTTCTTGCGGATCTAATTCAATCTCTACTAATTGCATTTCTTCGCCGTGGATGAAATAATCTAATTCGTGGTTTGAGCTCATTTTAATAAGTTAATTATTGATATAAAAATAGAAAGGATTTATGGAATTTTTGACTATCACTTTTCCTTTTTAAGAAAAATTGTAAATTATATTACGTCAATTTATCCGTTAGGATACGCATTTCAATTGCCGGCGAAATTTGCTCATACAAAATGTTATATACAGCTTCTACAATTGGCATTTCAACTTGAAATTTTTTATTGATTTCCATCACACATTTTGCTGCATAATAGCCTTCAGCAATCATGTCCATTTCCAATTGAGCAGTTTTGACAGAATATCCTTTTCCAATCATAAAACCAAATGAACGGTTACGGGAAAATTGAGAATAGGCAGTTACTAATAAATCACCCAAATAAGCACTTGATTTTACATCACGGTGAATTGGACTCACTTCATCAATGAAATTTTCTATTTCTTGAATAGCATTTGAAATTAACACAGATTGAAAATTATCACCGTATCCCAATCCAGAACAAATGCCAGAAGCTAATGCATAAACATTTTTCAAAACAGCAGATATCTCTGTTCCAAATAAATCATCTGAAACTGTTGTTTTTATGTAGCGACAAGCCAATAATTCTGCCATTTCTTCAGCAACATCATCGTCTTGACCAGCAATTGTAAGATAAGACAAGCGTTCTAAAGCAACTTCTTCTGCATGACAAGGACCACAAATAATCCCAATATTATCGTAAGGTGTTCCGAAAGTTTTGTGAATGAAACGTGCTGGAATTGCATTAAATTCTGGAATAATTCCTTTAACTGCAGAAAAGACAATTTTATCTTTCATCAAGCCTTCTGGAAAATTTTCAAATATTTTAGTCAAAAAAGCAGAAGGTGAAGCAATAATCACAATATCTGCTGGACGGATAATTTCAACTAAATCGGTACTGACATTGATTTTGTTTAAATCAAACTCAACTGATTGTAAATAATTTGGATTATGGCGGTACTTCAAAATGTGAGCCACAGCAACTTCGTTGCGCATCCACCAATTAACAGAAGATAAATTATTGCATAATATTTTGACCAAAGCGGTTGCCCAACTTCCTCCACCAATAACAGCTATTTTTTTTGAGTCTTCCATTCTCTTATAAAAGCAAAGGTAGGAATAATTTGAATTGCAAAGTTGGTTGGATAGGACAATAGTTAGACTTGGGTTTTAGAGTTAATAATCTTATCTAATTTCTCCTTTCGTCATCTTTTTTCCTGACATAAATCAGGTTTTGAACTAATCACACTCATTTTTTTAGATTTTAAACTTTTAAATCTTTGTTTGAACAAAAATCGATAAAATGGAAACTATAAAAACGTCACAAACAAAGACGGGTAAGTTTATTGCTGAGGCAGAATTTAACCGATTTGGAGTAATTTCAATCGTATTAACAGTTGTAGGTATTTTAGGCGGAGTGACAACTGGTTTGGGTGCTGTTGAAAACACATTCTTATTATCTATGGTTATTATTCCAACAATGATTACACTAAGTTTTCTTTTAGCAGTTGCACCAATTCGTTGGGTTTTAGCAGCAGGATCAGTAAGTGTGGCAATCGATTTAATTTTAAGTGCGTATTTTGTTTTTGTAAAATAAAGCGTTGCAATTAATTAATCAACACGTGGGAATTCAATCGTAAAGCTGGTCCCTTTTCCTTCTTTTGTTGTGAAATATATAGTGCCGTTGTGGTTTTCAACTATTTGTTTTACCATTGCTAAGCCAAGTCCTGTACCAGCAGATTTTGTTGTGAAATAAGGTACGAAAATGTTTGGTTTTTTATCCTGTGGAATTCCAGTTCCATTGTCTTCAATTTCTATTAAAAATTGCTTTTCTTCTTTTTTAATTCGTATTCGAATTTTACCTTCTTTATTCTCAGGAATTGATTGAATTGCATTTTTAATGAGGTTGTTGAACGTGCGAATCATTTGATCTTTGTCTGCCTTGACATTCACCGTTTTTAAAGTTGTCTCAATCGTTATTTCACAGTTTGCTTCTTGTCTAAAAACTTCAGATACATTTTTTATAATTGGCAATAAATCCATTGTAACCTCTTCAGGACGTGGCATTTTTGCAAAATTAGAGAATTCATTAGCAATTTTGGTTAAAGCATCGATTTGTTCAATAATGGAATCGGCAACTTTCTTCACCTTATTCTCTGATTCTGGATCATTCGCATTGTAAACTCTCAAGAGTTGTTGAAGACTTAGCTTCATTGGAGTCAATGGATTTTTTATTTCATGAGCTACTTGTTTTGCCATTTCTCTCCAAGCTGATTCACGTTCACTTTGAGCCAATTGCTGAGCAGTAAATTCTAATTCTTCCAATTTCTTATTGTAATCTTTTACCAAAGCACCAATTTCATCTTCTTTGTTATAGGAAATTTGTTGGTTATGTTTCCCAAATCGAATTTTCGAAAAGTTATCTTGTAGCAAACGCAAAGGCGCAGTCACCCAATTTGAAATGAAAATTGCAAGTACGATTGAAATTGCCAAAAGCAACATAAACACATTAATAATCGCTACTAAGAATTTCTGTATTTGATTCTCAAAATCTTTTTGTTGACCGAAATGCTGCAGATTAAGGAATCCCAGTAATTTTCCTTCGTGGTTGTAAAATGGAAGATAGGCCGACGTATAATTTAAATTTCCTATGCACTCATCATGAATTAATTCACTTTTGTTGTTCACTAAGAAAGCTTTGATTGCCAAAGGGTTCATTTGTTCGCTGAGTAAACCCATATTAAATACTTTCGGTCGCGAACTTGCAATCATATAACCGCCAGTGTCGTAGAAATTAATATCTGTAACAAATACTTTTGAAAAATTCTGTAGCAAATACGCTATATAATTCCCGTCATTCGCTAGCGAAAGATTTTTTTGAGATGCAAGCTTGTTCCGCAGTTCCATTTCCACGGAAGTGAGCTTTTCTTTGATTACATCTTGCGTATATTGATTGTATTGATTGCTAACAAACAAGCCACTTCCATAACCGAATGCTAAGAGAGACACAAAAACTAACCCAATTAAAACGAGTTGTATTTTTACCGCTAAGCTTAATGTTCGTTTAAAAATTGGTGTATAATTGAATTGAAATAAAATAGGTAAAAGTAAGATCCCATAAAAACTGAAGAGGTAAGAAAAGGAGGTAATCAATTCAAGAAAGGTGATGTTTTTTGACGATAAAATTACAACATCATGATTCGGTTTTTTAAGGATATAATGGTTGAATCCATCTGCGTTGTAATAATCTTTTGATTCTTTTTCCCAAGTATTAATAGGCTTTAACGTGGATGGGAAATTGAATCCACCGTAATTTGTAATCAATCTGTTTTTATGATATTTTGCAATAGCGTATTTTTCAAGTGATTCAAAAACTTGTGCTTTGGATGAAATCAACAAACGAGGAAAACCAATTTCTTCTGGAATTTTTTTAGATTTCAAAGTACAATATAAAACAGCAGAAGAAGTGTCTATTTTAATTGGTTGCTGAATGATATAACTGTATTGGCCCGTATAATCGCTCACAAAAAACATGTTTGAGTCAATTTCAGAAACAATTCCATGTTTAGATATAATCTCATTTAAGTATTCATATGCGTTTTTCCTATTGTCACCACCCAAAAGAAGGGATTTCCCATTTAAGTCATATAAATTGAAATTCATTTCATAGCGTTCCCAAAAGCCATTGAATATACGTCGCTCTAACCCTTCTTCGAAATCTGAAAGGCCTATCGTTAATGGGGAAGAGATAAATATTTTTAAGCCATTGTCCTCTTTGATTTTTTCTTTAATGTTGGAATACTCTATTTCTGTAACGATGTCCTTTTCAGTTGCAAGTTGATTAGCATACAATTCTCGTTCACTCTTTTCTTTACGGTTATTGAAGTCCATTAAGTTGAGTGCCGAAACGAGTGAAAATAACCCTAAAAAGATGATTCCAAAACCGAGTTGATAGCTTTTTCCCTCACGATAAACCAAATATATAATAAGTGCATTCAAGAGTAAAGGAAATAATGAAGCAAAAACGAGCTCATAGCCAAAATTCATTTCATAGAAAAAGAACACTAATCCTCCCATAAATAATACAATAGAGAGTATCAGAGGGTTGTTTTTTGACAGTTTATTGTAGTGTATTATTGTTTTTGTAAAGGTGAAATAACTATAAAACAAGAGTCCCATACTGGCTATGGCAAGAATAGAATAGCTATTCAATGAAAATAGATTTTCGATAATTAATGGAATGGAAGAATTTTCGATTAATCCCTTATTTAAATATAGAATCAAAGCCCAGAATGGAATCGTTGAAAGAAAGAAAATTAGACCAATTAATCGGTTGTTTTTTATGAAAGTAGGAGATGAAAATACATGTTTAAAAAAGGAAATTATAAAAATAATAACGGTGCAATTCACTAAATATTCAAAGAAATTGGGGAACCATGCATTCATCCCGTACAAAGTAGCTTGAAATCCATGTGTGTCTTGTAAAAATCCAAACCAATTATAGCTTAGGGATAGGATCCGAATAATTATAAGGACGAGTGGAAGCAACCAATTATAAGGTTTCCTTATTTTAATAGTAATCTTAAGTAATGCAACTAACCAGAGTGAAATACTTGCTAATAAAAGCAGGAGAAGTGCAATTGATTCGGCTTCGGTTGCAGGTTGATATTCATTTGGAATTAATGAAAAAAGAAAGGACTTTTGCTTTGAGAATACAGAAAAAGAAGGGGCTTGTTCAAGAGAAATAGAAGCGTCAAAAGGAAGTTCTAATCCAGAGACGAATTTATTTGTAAGGTCTTTGTTTTCATAGGAGTAATCCTGTTTAATCAAAAAAGAAGCACAAAGTGTATAATCACCCTCTTTTATAACTTTTGCATTGTACCAGCCATTTTGCAAGTGAATGATTCCTTCAGCTGGAAAATGAATATCTGCAAAGCGTATTATAGGAACCTGATTCGTGTTCCAAATCAGCAAAGAATCTTTGTGGTAAACATGAAGATTAAAGGTTGGATTTAAATCAAAATTATTCCAATTGAGATTCTTTTTGTGGACTTTTAATGCTGCTTTTTGTGTCAGCAGAAAAGCATCCATTTGCTGTTCTAACTTTTGAAATTTTTCTTGAAATGGAGGTATGGCTGAAATGTAATTAGTCGAAAAAACACTGAAATAATAGAAGGCAAAAGCAAGAGAAGCAATAATAGAAAAAAGGATATTACGATATTTCACAACCCATTTTTTCATTAAACTTTTTGTTTCGCAATTAACATGTTAATCTCGTACATCAATCTTTCAAATTCATCGTCCGCGCGGGAATCATTGTGAAAACGAAAGTCAGCATCGTTTTCGAAAGGCAAAAGAAATTGTTTGTAACATGGCAAAACATGGTTCTCCCACTGATAAATTATAGCTTCTCTTGAATAACCTCTAGTTTCTTGGTCGCGGTACAATCTTCTGTCCAATTGGGTTGTAGCGTCAACCTCCATGAACATGGAGAAATCTATCAATTTTTTTACTTCCTCGTAATAGAACAAAAACAACCCTTCTACAATAATTAAACTTGATGGATGTATGGTTATCAAAGAGATTTTATCAGGTGGAGAATTGAAATGATATTCTTTCACCTCAATTGATTGACCAATAGATAGTTTATATAAATCCGAGAACAATCTCTCTCGGTCTAATGCAGTTGGTAAATCAAAGTTGTATTGATTATTCTCGTCTTTTTGTTGCTTTTGAATCGGGAAATAATAGTTGTCCATCGAAAAAATAGAAGGATTCAAATGTTTTAATTCATTCGAAATACGTTTTAGTAACGTTGTTTTACCAGAACCACTTCCACCACAAATACCAATTATCATTTTATAATAGATTCAAATTTTACATTCCCCGATTTGTTTAATTGGCTCAAATCGAAATATAAAGCGCCAGCGACCAAAGATACTGTAAATAATTCTTTTTTATCTTCAACGATAAATCTACTTGGATTACTGTTGAATCGTGCTGAAAAAACATTTTGAGAGGGTTTCTTTGTAGCGCCATACGGCAAGAAAATCATCGTATTATTTATTTTACAACCTATTCCCTCATTTAAAGTATAATTCCCAAACTGGAATTGAGTTTTTCCCTTATCAGGTGTGAATTTAAAAGAAGTTAAATCAGTCCATTTCCCTTCAACAAGTTGCTTTAATTTAACTGTTTTACTTGTACCTTCAGTCATTATTCCAGTCATATAAAACTGATTTTTATGGTGAATCAATGTTGCAGTTTCACTATCAGTTGAATTATTTAAGATGGTTTTACCATTTGCTCCAACACCCACGTGTTCAACAAGATCAAAATTTTCTACTGTACCATTTATGAATCGGGAATCAGTTAATGTACCTTTAGAGGTTAAATTTTGGACTGTCCAACCTTTCTTCTTGTTTTGAAAATCCCTAGCAGCAAAATAAATTTGATCATCGGTAAAGCCAATGTATTTCCATTGACCAAAATTCCCTTCTCTGAGGTTTAAATCAGGAACTTCTCCCAAAATTGCTGCATAGACAAGCATATTATGGTGTGTAATAAACGTTGCGAATTCTATATATTTCTTGGCTTTTGTATCGTGATAACGGAAAACATGCACCAATGCTTTATCAGTTGTAACGATATCCATCAATTGCATTTCAGATAGGTCAAAAGCACCCAATTTCTTGATTGCAGAACTTAAACTGACAGATGTTGATTTTATATTCCCAGCAGAATTTAGCTGATGCAATGAGATTTTCCCTTCTTCCGGGATTAAATTGTCTAGAAAATAAACATAACGCGCGTTCTCACTTGAAATAAAATGAAAGTCTTTGCCATTTGGATTGAAACTTTGTTGCCAAATATTGGTTGGTTTATTGCCTACTAAAGTCATGTTGACTTTTTTCATGTTCCCCGAAGGATCGCGGTTGAACAAAATCGCTCCCATGCCTTTCCATTCCAGAATAGAATAAAAGGGATATTGTTCAGCAGGCACTTCAATTTCAGCAGGCACTACAATTTGTTGCGCAAAAGAGTTCATTCCAAGAATGATGCAAAAAATGAGGTTGAATCTTTTCATGATAAAGTGTATATTTGGTCAAAGCTTTTAGCAATTAACGTGCTAAAAATAAGTTTTTGAACCTTATGTTGGACTGATTGTTTTAAAAGAAATCATGTAATTTCTATGCTGAACCAACGATTTGAATAAAATTAACGTCTTTTTTAAAATATGCTTAACAAGAATAAACTAGAACTATGAAAAAACAACTACTTTTTTTAACAATCTTTATTTCTGCTTACTCGGCTGATTGTTTTTCTCAGACAATCAATTCAGGGAGGCCACTTACAATAATGGGTAAAGTGGAACGCACAAAAACATTTTATGAAACAGCTCCAGTAGACCCTGCTGCAGAATTAGCAAATTATGCAGCAACAGGTGAAAAAATGTTTCGCTTTGGAAAGGAGTTTCAAGTGAACATGAATATTATGACCGAAGCGGCAAAAACAATTTTACCTTCAGGTGATGCTTTATATCAATTCGGGATTTCTTGTCCAAATGCATTATCTGTAAATGTTGTTTTTGATAAATTTCAATTAGCGCCTGGAACTAGACTTTTTATTACGGATGCCTTAAGTGAAGAATTTATTGGTGCCTATACTGGTTTGAATAACAATGCAAACAGTATGTTAGGAACAGAATTAGTTCATACAAACAAGATTATCATTGAATTAATTGAGCCAAAAACAGTTGTTGGAACAAGTGTTTTGAATTTGAGTACAATCGTTTCTGGTTTTCAAGATTTGGACGCATTAGCAAAAGCATTAAATAGTTCAGGGAATTGTCATTATGATGTTAATTGTCCTCAAGGTTCTTTGTGGTTAGATCAATCACATTCCGTTGCCATGATGGTTAATGGAGGAGGATTTTGTACCGGGTCACTTGTAAATAATACTACAGGAACAATTATTCCTTACTTTTTATCTGCAAATCATTGCGGAACAAATCCTGGTGGTTGGGTTTTTCGCTTCCGTTGGGAATCTCCAGTAGGAGGAACTGTTTGTGGAACTGGAGGTAATTCAACCAATGGTCCTGAAACAATGAATGTAAATGGTGGAATTTTGCGCGCTGCATGGGCAGGTTCAGATTTTACTTTAACAGAATTAAATACTGCTCCAGATGCAGCTTGGGGAATTTATTACAGCGGATGGGATCATACGGGAAATCCTGTATCATCAGCAGTTGGCGTTCATCATCCATCTGGGGACATTAAAAAAATCTCTTTTGAGAATAACAATGCTTTGACATCAAGTGCATGGGCTGGGACTGCTGCTAATAGTCATTGGCATGTTCCGGGATGGGATTTAGGTGTTACTGAAGGAGGATCTTCAGGCTCCCCTTTGTTTGATCAAAATCACAGAGTTATTGGTCAATTGCACGGTGGTGCTTCTTCTTGTGGAAACGGCGATTTGTCAGATGAATACGGTAAGTTTTCAGTTTCTTGGACGGGTAATAATACAAGCTCTTCCCGTTTAAGTAATTGGCTAGACCCATCTTCAACAGGTGCTACAGCAATCGATGGCATTGACCCTAATGGACCAGGTCTAGCATTAGATGCAGCCTTGAATAATCCACAAGGTGTGTCAGGCACTTATTGTCAAGCAACAGTTACACCTCAAGTTACAATTACAAATTCTGGAACGGATGTGTTAACATCAGTAACTGTTAATTATGGTTATGATGGACTTTTAAATCAAACGTATCCATGGACTGGTTCATTGAATCAATTTCAAACAATTACGATAACCTTACCAATTGCAACACTTCCTGGGGGTAATCATACTTTTGATGCAGAAGTAGTGAATCCAAATGGATCTGCTGATTTAAATCTTGCAAATAATACAATTTCTTCTTCATTTACTACAGTTGTAAATGGACAAACAGTTACATTAAATCTGAATTTAGATTGTTATGCTTCTGAAACTTCTTGGGAATTGTACGATGCATCAAGTGCAATACTTTATTCAGGCTCAGGTTATACTGATGGCAATCCAGTTTTGGTTCAGCAAGATTTTTGTTTGAGTTATGGCTGTTATGATTTTAAAATCATTGATGCTTTTGGCGATGGAATGTCAGGATGTAATGCAGCAAATGGTGGAAATGGCGATTATAACATCACTTATAATGGAATAATAGTTGCAGAATTGTTAAATGCAAATGCAGATTTCGGAACAGATAATACTACAAATTTCTGTATAACTTTAGGTTTAGATGAATTTAGTTTAGCAAATAGTGTAAGTGTTTATCCTAATCCAGCAAATGAATCAATTACTGTTTTAACAGATGGTTTGAATATGACGAAAGTTGAATTAATGAACATTGCAGGACAAATCATCTCTTCAACTGCAGTGAATAGTACACTTGTTAAAGTTGATGTTTCGACTGTTTCATCAGGTGTTTACTTTGTTAAAGTATTCTCGGCGGAAGGAACAGCTGTGAAGCAGTTGATTATTAAATAAGATATAATCTATATTTGAAAGGCGATTCAACTGAATCGCCTTTTTTTGTTCCATAGATTTACAATGAACACGTTATCAATTCGTGGAAATTTGTTAATTAGTGTGCAGCTTTTTTTTGAAATTATCTCATCCTCTAGCAATTCGTGAAAATTTGTGATAATTACCTTCGGTGCTGCTTTGCGGACGTGGACAGATTATACTGTACCTTCATTTACAGTTTAAGCTGCTGTTGAAATTCGTAATAATTACCTTCGGTGCTGCTCCGAGGACGAAGACAGAATTTACGAAATGTATGTCACTATTTAATATACTCCCAAAAGATTAGTACCCCAACAATTCCTGCGAAAAACGCAGCAATTAAAACCGCACCAGCGGCGACATCTTTGATTTTTTTGATTTTATCATTTTCTTCAGTCGAATATAAATCACATAACTTTTCAATGGATGTATTCAAGGCTTCTAAAGACAAAACGAGAGCAGAAACACCCAATATCATGAGCCATTCTGTCGTAGTGATATTAAAATAAAAGCCAGCAAAGCAAACGAAGCAAAAAGCTATTAGTTGAATTTTAAAATTCAGCCCAGTTTTTAGTAGAACAGCTATTCCTGAGAAAGCATATCCAAATGCACGAAAAAAAACTTTCATCTTATTTGATACTTATTTTCCCAGTTCCGATTTGAATTCCAGCTTGTTTTAAACTATAAATGTAATTCCCTTCTGATAAAAGTGATAACGGAAGTGAATGAGCATGCTCACCTTTTGATTTATATCCAAAATTATCTGAATAAACTTTTCTTCCAGTAAGATCTATTAATTCGAAGCTAACTTCTCCTTCATTGAACAGCGTAAAACCAATATATCCGTCTGCACTCATTGGATTTGGCCAAACTTTGTGGTATTGCGGAACAAAAGCATTTTCTTTAACAGATAAATCACATATACCTGGAAGGTTGTTATCAATCCAAACAGAACGTTGCTCAATATATGTTTTTAAAAAATTTAAATCTTCTTGGTACGTCATTCCAACAAAGCCATTCCAATTAACATAAACACCTATTATTGGCCATTTTTGGAAATTTCGAATGCGCGCATCTTGAAGATAATTTGCCATCGAATCAATGAAATAATTGACGCTATCAGTATGAAAAGCTCCTTGTCTTAACTCCTCCCAACGGCATTTTAAGCCATTTCTGTAGGTGGAAGATTGTAATAATTTTTCCCACCAAAAAGGAATAGCAGTTGTGAAATCGCAGATATCATCAAAATTATATTGCCAACCCGTCGTTAAATTAGCCTCGCAATAATCAGCGTTTCCATAGGAAAGGTTAAAATCCCACATAGGGCCAGCAACCAGTTTTCCATTCCAGGCTCCACTGGTTTTGTCTTTGTGCATGAATGAACTTGATCGATAGCCATCAACTGTTCTTCCTAATTCTTGTAAAATGAAAAAGTCATAAAACGAGGTTGTTTCAATATAATTTGGATATCCAACAAGGGGATCAGCAAATTGAGGCCCCCAAATAGCATCTTCAAATTCCCCCACAAATGTCTCCATATAACTGGATTGAATTGGGTTTAATTGATCGAACTCAGGGTCATGAAACTGAAAAAGAACTTCTGTGTTGTAATTGGAAGGCCACGAATAACCAACTTCACCTGTCATTTTATCTATTTTTACAATATAACCGCCCGTAAGTGAGTCCCCAGCTAAATCATCAAAATCGAGTTTTGCAACGTCAACGCGGTTGTTGTCTCTTTTAATTCGCTCAATTAAAATATAAACCCCAAGATATTCATTATCGATCATCAATTCACAGTGCCTCCAGTTTGAAGCATAATGACCCATTTTTTGCGAAAGATCATAGGTCAAAACATCGCGTATTAAGGTTTTATCAGGATAAGGGCCGTACAAAATCCAGTCATTTTCAATTGGTAAACCCATTAACGGAACATTTAAATTGACTCCTAATAAATTTTGCGTTTCAAAACCATAACTCTTTTTAGGATATTGCTGCGATGTTGAGCCCCTAATTTCAATGGCAATTTTTCCATTGTAATTGTTAAAAGGATCCGTTAATAAATTTTGATTCCCAAAACCATTATCAATAACCCCCATATCACAAACAACCCTTGTAAGATCATTTATTGGCTGACCAACTTGAGTTGTGATAACAACTATGGGTAAATTAGAATCCGTAAATGTTTGTGAAACGGATGTGTTAAGCTGAGAAAATAGAATAAATACAAGTAGTAATTTTTTCATTTTTGAATCAATTTGAGGTTTGAAGATAGAAATAATATAAAGAGATTTACTAAAATTTTGGCTAAGAACTAATTTCGAAGTAATTTTGTACCTCGTTCATTCAAATAAACTTATGAAGAAAGGTGGAGGGATTAGGCCCTGTGAAACCTTGGCAACCTCCGTTCGCGGAATAGGTGCCAAATCCAATCTCAACATAAAGTTGGGTTAAGATAAGTCGATAGTACAGTTGAGTACTTCCCTTTTTTCATAGTTTGAGTATTAAATAAATTATGAAAACAATTCAAGAATTATTAAAAACAAGAATCCTTATTCTCGACGGAGCAATGGGAACGATGATTCAGCGCCATAAATTGGAAGAAGAGGATTTCCGGAAAGGGTGGTTTGAAAACCATGATAAATC
>Ga0209190_1001088_pt1 | contig 19257 bp, 33 predicted proteins | sample M_140205_XF_Meta_FD_187315 | JGI IMG/M metagenome (GOLD analysis project Ga0209190, IMG submission 187315) | Freshwater microbial communities from Lake Montjoie, Canada to study carbon cycling - M_140205_XF_MetaG (SPAdes) (version 2) | ecosystem: Environmental > Aquatic > Freshwater > Lake... | reverse complement strand
AAAGGTTCGAGGTCCAAAAACTATGCCTCAGCCGGCGCCAGCAGCGCCGACGGTTCGTGCGTCTGGTGTGGCAGCCGAAGCGCCAGGGGTGCAATTGCGTCAAAACGCACCGGAATTGCAGCAGCGGTATCAAGCTGAACAGCAAGCTGCAAGCCAAGGTCAAGCGCCAATAGAACCAGCCCCGACCGGCACGGCACGGCCAATGCCGCAGGAAGCGCCGTTTACCGAATTGAAGTATGCCGAATCTGGTGTTCCGTTAAACGAACAGTATGCTCGCGCTCAAACGTTGAACCGCGTTTTGGGTTCCGATCATACGGCCGACTTGGCTGCTATCGAGGGCAAAGGCAAGGAACGGGCAACCAATTACGCAACCTCTAACACGGATACGCCGCAAGGCAATTTCCTTAAAGAACGCTTTGCTGATGAACAAGCAAGATTGGCAGACTTTGCCGAACGCCAAGTAAAAAATACCGGTGGCACAGTAGGACTAGACGAAAGCAGCGTTTACAAACGCGGCAATACAATTTTGAAACCGTTGCAAGATTTGGAAACGCATTTTGACAATGCAACCAAAAAAATCTATGCAGAACGTGATGCAATTGCCAAAGATATTCCGGTCGAAACTCGAAACGTGGCAGACGTTTTGAACGACGAATCTTTGACGTTGGCTAATACCGAGACAATCGGTTTAACCAACATTGCCAAAGCAAGAATGAGACAGCTGGGCATGATGGACAAGGAAGGCAATTTGTTGCCAACCAATGCCAAGACAGCTGAAAACTTTCGTAAATTCTTGAACGAGAATTGGGACCGTAAAAACGCCAACCTTCACAAACAATTGAAGGCCGCGGTAGATGAAGATGTGTTAGCCAATTTGGACACTAATTCGCCGCTTTACAAAGAAGCCCGTGAACTGGTGACTTTACGCAAAAACACATTAGACAATCCTAACGGCATTTCAAAAATTTTGGACGCCGAAGGTCCTAAAGGCATCAACCGCAAAGTTGACATTGAAAAGATCGCGCAAAACATTGTTGACATGCCGGTGGATCAATTTACCCACGTTGTCGACACGTTGAAAAATGTTCCGGCTGAATTGCAACCTCAAGCTGGCGCCGCGTTGTCTGAAATTAAAGCGCAATTTGCCAACCGTATTGCGGAACAAAAAACGCCGCGGCAGTTGACCAAATACATGAACGACAACCGCGAAGTGATGAACAGGTTGTTTACGCCAGACGAAATGGCAAATTTTCGTGATTACCACAATGCCGTTCACATTCTCAAAACGGACACGGGTTACAAAGGCGCAGCTGTTCAAGCAGTCAATCTGGAACAAAAATTGGGCGCAAAAATTGGCGAACATTTTGTTTCTAAAGGCGCAGCACTGGGCGCGGAAGCACTTACGGGTGGAACAACGATGGGCGGCGCAGCATTGGTTACCAATGAATTGTTGAGCAGACGGGCTGCTGGAAAACGAGCAGCACAACTAGCTAAAGCCCAAAAACAAGCGTTTGAAAATACGCAAAGCCGTTTTGTGCCAATTCAAGATTTGGTAAACAAGCCATGACAACAATTAGCGAAGTTGAAACCAAGATCGACGCGCATGTTGATGTTTGCGCGGTCAGGTATGAGGGCATTGAACGTGAGATGCGCGGCGTGAATGCCAGGCTAAAACGCATTGAAGCCATTTTTATAACTTCTGCTGGCGCAATTATTATTTTGTTGGCGCATTTGGCAACCAAATGAGCGAATTGCTTCAAAAGCAGCAACGCTTTACCCGCATGGTTGCAGAGTTGATTCGCAAGGCAACTGATCTAGGCTTTGATGTTACCTTTGGAGACGCGTACCGCGACCCTCGAGTGCATGGCGCACTGGGCGTTAAAATTGGGTACGGACGCGCAAACAGCTGCCACAAACAACGTTTGGCCATCGACTTGAACTTGTTTCGGCAGGGAATGTTTCTTACCACGACCGCCGATCATCAACCGTTGGGCGAATGGTGGGAATCTATTGGCGGCACTTGGGGCGGACGCTTTGACGACGCCAACCACTATTCGTTAGAGCATGAGGGCGTCAAATGAACCCGCTGGAATTGATTGTCGGTCCATTGTTCAAAGTTATCGACAAGATCATTCCAGACCCGCAAGCCAAAGCGCAGATGCAGTTGGAATTGATCCGTTTACAACAATCTGGGGAACTGGCGCAGATGGCCGGCCAGATGGAAATCAACAAGGTTGAGGCGGCAAGCCCCGACCTGTTTCGCGGCGGTTGGCGGCCGTTTATCGGTTGGATTTGTGGCGCCGGTTTGCTGTATCAATTTTTATTGCGGCCGTTGTTAGGTTGGTTTTCCAACATCAAGGGTTGGCCGGTGCCGCCACCGCTTGAAATGGATACGTTGTTAACGTTGCTGCTGGGTATGTTGGGCCTTGGTGCGTATCGAACAGCGGAAAAAGTCAAAGGCGTTGCGTAACATCAACACCGCAAACATAATTGTCTGGTGACGTCTGACACGGTAGTAGTGAAGGCGCAAAAGACTTGCGCCCCACGGCCTCCCGACCGGCCAATCCGGTACGTCACATTGCTCGCATGACCCTTTGCGACCTACCAGAGACAGCACGACGCGTCTCTCCGGTAACCTCAATCAATCCCTTTTCCAAAAGTTTTCGGTAGCGAGGAGTGATAGAGCCATAGCGATACCCAGGCAATAGAGCAAGCACATCATCGGAAATACAGCCAGCAGCGCTAAAGCTTTTAATAGCTTCATAAACAACGGCCTCCAATTCAGTGACGTTAAGGCTAGCAGCCGCGTCGGCGCTAGTCTGGGGATCGTACCGACGGAACATTTTCCAGAACATATGATGTCCCTAAAAATTGGGCAAATCGTCGTCGATGAACTCTGTCGACGAACCGGCCGGCCGAGCAATGTTGCCGTTGGCTGCCTCCCGCGGCCGCGGTTCGTTGATGTAAGCCCAGCCATCCCAGCCGCCTTCCTTCAACGGGACAACGTCAATTTTGAGCATGGGACCGTTCTTGGTGTCGATGACGGATCCAATGCGCTGGTAACGCTTCTTGTCCTGTCCCTGAGCGTTGCGGTAGGTGCCGGTGATGACAGTGATTTCGCTAAGAACTTTAGACACAATTATTCCCCAATGATCTGTTGAAGTTGTTGGACCTTGGCATCGAGTTCGGCCAAGAATTTGATGATTTCGGCTTCCATGACCCCAATGAAATCGTTGTCACGGTACAAACGTTTGACGAACAGCTGGGCTTTGGCCGGCATGCGCGGGTCAAAGCAGACAAAATCGCACCAAGCGCGACCGGTGCATGCCATCTGAAACTGCATCTGGGTGACGTATTTGGCCGGAATGGCACCGGTCAACAGGGTTTCGATCATGGTGGCCGTGTTCGGGCATTTAATCTCGACCAGACCATCGTCGCCGATCAAACCGTCTGGGGAGGCGCCAGCGCCCTCAATGGTCGGGTGCAGGGCAAAGCCCAGTTCGTCGACCAGAACGCCTAGGGCGGCTTCATAGGCAGCCCTAGCGAACGGTTCCTGATCTGTGCCCCATTGCATTGCTGAGTTGGTAAACGATTCGGCCTTTTCGCCGGTGATGCGTTCGACGACCAGCTGGGCCAGGTAGTTGTCTCGACTGGTGCTGTAGCCGGACTTGGTCTTGGCCATCAGATCCGCTACTCGAGAGGCGGTCACTTTGCCCAGGCGAACGGCAAACCATTCGTTGCTGCGTTGTTCAATTTGCATTTTGCTTGTCCTTTTTGGCGCGTTCGATACGGATCTTTTTGGCCGCGATTACTTTGGTCTGGGCGGTCTGGTCACCACCGCATGCTTTGATGGCGTCCTGGTACACCTTGGCCAGTTCCTCACTTGTCGAGGTGGCTTCAATGGCGGACAGGTAATCGGTGATATCGACTGCTGGCGCCGGCGCGGCAGACGGGCGATTGCTAGCGGCATTGCCGTCGTCGTCGACGGGAGCAAGGCCACAAGCGGCCATCAAACTATAACGACGGGCATAGGTCAGAGCCGAGCCATAGCCTTGGGCGTCGTGTTTGGTAGCCGGCACATGCAGCCGGCCGCAAGACATAGTGGCGCCGGATTCGTGAATAAACACGGTTTCCACAATGACGCCGGCGTCGCATTCGTGGACCTGCTGGGTGAGCGCAATGCCGTTGTCGTTTAAGGCGTCGATGACGGCTTCAACGCATGCCGAAAGGTCTGCGTACTTAGACCGAAAGTGCGGGTTGCTCGAGGATTTGAGGGCTGGACCAAAAGCCTTTTGGGCTTTGACCAGGGCGGAAGCGATCTTGGCAAAGTGTTCCATGTCATTCCTTGGTGGAAAGTTCGGTTTCGAGTTCTTTGATGCGTTCTTGGGCGTTGGTCAGAAAATACGTCAGCTCGCGTATTTTTGCTTCAAGCTGCAAAACGTAATCGTTGTTCATGACTTGGGTTTCTTTTGTTCGGATGGGGGAACCCAGCCGGCACGGCGCCAAGTCTGGGTGATGTCAGTTTTGTCTGATGGGACGTACACAAACCGTGAGTCAGACAGGCTTGCGGAACGCGGGACAGGTTTGGCCGCGGGAACGAACGTGATGTATTGCTTTTGCATGGTTTCCTCAAATAGACCCGTTAGGGCATAGTTGAATTGTAAGCCGGCTTAACTGAACTGTCAACACCTTTTAATAAACATTTGCCATCCCGCGAGCGCGATACCAAGCGCGAACAGATTCTTCGTATTCTTCGTGTTGGTCGTAATCGTTTTGCGCTAGGGCAGCTGCATCAGCTACTCCCAAGTCAAAGCAAGAAAAACAAATGACCTTGCCTTGACTATCGAATTTGAGATTGCCAGCGCATTTGGGGCAAACAATGTTGAGGTTGTTCATGCTGCCAACCATTCGGCGTAATTCAAAAGCGGTGCGCCGTTCCGAGTGACGTCGCCGCCTTTGCCGTTGTCCGCGCAAGCCAAGTAAATTTGAAATTCTTGGTCATTGCTTCCGCGCTGCTGGGTCTGCCAGTTTGCGTTCGGGATCAGTGCTTCGTTTTCCATTTCAGTTCCTTTTCAAAAGACCCGTTAGGGCATTGCTATTCACTACGGGATCTATAGTAAGCCAGCTAAACAGACAATGCAAGCCCCCTATACAAAAAAAAGTTGGGCGAAAACTTTTCGCCCAGTTCGCCCAACCTAAAAATGTGTTAGGGGGGTTGACGATAGCGGTAAGCCGCCTTACTATGGCAGGATGGACAAAGAAACAGCAATTCGGCTAGCAGGATCCGCCAAAGCGTTGGCGGAATTGCTGGGCATCACCAGGGCCGCAATCAGCCAGTGGACTCAAGTGCCAGCTGCTCGAGTGTGGCAGCTGAAAGCAATGCGGCCGGAGTGGTTTAAAGTCAAAAGTTGATTTTTGGAACCAGGCTAGGCACGGCTGATCCCCGTGTCCGAAAGGCGTTTCACCCCGCTTGCCTTGGTTCCTTCTCTTTAGGGTGAGAAGGGTGCTGTATGAATTTTTATCAATTCCATGTTGGTGACTACGCCAGTCACACCAGCCATCTCTCAGCTGATGAGGATCTGGCATACCGTCGATTGCTGGATCTGTACTACGACATTGAAGGTCCAATACCCACCGATATCCCACGGGTTAGCCGTCGGATACGCATGGGTATTGAAACCACGAAAGTAGTTCTCGAGGAGTTTTTCAAACTTGCTCCCGAAGGCTATCGAAACCCTCGAGCAGACGCCGAAATAGCCAAATACCATGCGTTTCGCGTGAAGCAAAAATCCAATGGAATCAAAGGCGGAAGGCCAAAGAAAACCCATGGGTTAGGGTTGGGTAACCCAAACGTAACCCAAAAAAACCCTAACCAATTACCAATAACCAATAACCAAGTAAAAGAAAAAGTACAAAAAGAAAAGGTCACGCGGCCTATCGATGTCCAACCGGATACTTGGGACGCCTTCCTTGCAGCCCGACGGTTGTCCAAGGCCATCGTCACCGACCGCGTCTTGCGGACCATTCGAGCCGAAGCCGACAAAGCCGGCTGGAGTCTGGATTCTGCCTTGGCCGAAGTAGCGGCCCGTGGCTGGCGCGGATTCAAGGCCGAATGGGTAGGTAGCGGCCCTAGGCAGAAAACGGCTCAGGAGCGAGATGCGGCGGTTCTAGGGGCATTGACGAGGGGAATTGTGGGAGGGGCAGATGCAAAATTCCTCAAGTGAGTGGCGCGAGCAGGATTTTTGCACCGCCGAACAAGGACTCGACTACGCGTTTGCCAAGATGGGCGCGATCTACGGCGCTGCCTTCTTGCGGAACTGGCAGGGCGTGGACCCGAATCTGGTCCGCCAGGTGTGGCTCGAGGAATGTGGCCGGATGTTGACCTACCGGCCAAAGATCGATCACGCGTTGCGGTTCATGCATCCCGAGCGACCGCCGTCGGCGTTGTCGTTTAAGAACCTGTTGGTTGCTGGTCCCGTGATTCCCGACAAGCCCAATTTCCATGTGGAAAAGCAAAAGACTCGAGAAGAATTAGAAGCCCAAAAGCGCCGCGGCGAGGAAGCCCGAGAGCAGCTGCGGCAATTGACTAAAAAATTAGGAACCAAAAATGCGAGCCGCCAAAGTCGATGAAAACCATCAAGAAGTTGTTCTGGCATTGCGAACTGTTGGCGCTACGGTTCACTCTTTGGCTGCTGTTGGCAAGGGTGTACCTGATCTGTTGGTCGGATACCAAAGTCAGACATTCCTTATGGAAATTAAGGATGGTCGAAAAATTCCGTCGGAGCAGAAATTGACGGCGCCCCAAGTGCAATGGCATGCCAGCTGGAAAGGCGGTCCGTTGGCCGTGGTCAAAAGTGCGGCCGACGCATTGAAAATGATAGGTGCCCAATGATGTATGAACTTTGGGCACCGGACCAAGCCAAAAAGCTGATGGACCGGATCTGGCCAGGCATCAAGGCGCAGCTGGCCGCCGGCGCCAGAATGCGGATGGAAATCAAACCGTCGACCAGAAGCCTAGAACAGAACGCCAAATTTCACGCCATGATCGGCACGATTGCCGAAGCCATGCGTGAAGTCGGGTCCTCATGGACCGACGACGATTGGAAACGGCTGTTGATCGACCAATGGGCGCACGAAACAAACCGCAAACTGGGCCGGATTGCCCCAAGTTTGGACAACGAACGGGTCGTGCAGTTGGGATTTCAGAGCAAAAAATTTACCATCGAGGACGCCAGCGAATTCATCGAATGGTTGCATGCCTGGGCGGCCGACAAGGAAATCCACATATGAAACCCTCGATGGACGAAAAATCACTCAGAGAATGCTTAGATCGAGCTGATGCATATGCGTCAGTTCAAGCACAGACCATATTGGCATTGCAGGAAACCATTCGGCTGTACCGGATTAATCTTGAAATGTTGCATGCTGAAATTGGCCGGCTGGAACGATTGGCCGGAGTCGTACAAGAGGCGCCATGAACGTCGACAGATTGTTTTTTCTGATCCATTACGCCATGCCAGACATTGCGCCAAGGATTACCGAACAAGAAATTGAGAATCTTGCCGAACTACTTGAGCAGGAAACAAAACATTCCGTCGACCAAGCAGTCAAAGAAGAACGCAAAAAGTGCGTTGTTTGTGAAAAAGCCATGGCTGAAATGCCTTGGGGAGATGCAAACACCGAGGTTTATCATTCGCAAGCAAAGTTTATTTCCCAGTGCGTTGCAGCAATGAAAGCCGGCCGGCAGCCATGATGCAATTTCCGAAACATCGGTACATTCGCAGCGAAAAGTTGCGCCGGCTGGTGGCCAGTCTAGATTGTCAGTTGTGCGGCGGGAACCAAGTGATCCAAGCCGCGCATACCAACTGGGGCGCCGGCAAAGGTAAGGGCATCAAAGCCGACGACAACATGATTGCCGCGTTGTGCATGCAATGCCACCAGCAAATTGACCAGGGCAACAAGTGGTCCAAACTCGAGCGCCAGCAAGCGTGGTGGACCGCCCACCAAAAGACGGTAAAAACTTTGGTTGAAGGCGGAAAGTGGCCGATTGACATCCCGATTCCAGACGGCACAGAATGGGCGCGGTCCCTCGATCTACAGTAGGCCATGGAAGAAGAAGCCGCCGAATTCATAGCCACCCTGTTGCATAGCGGCACGGTCGCGCATTTTATGCATTTGTCGACCAATTCTTATGCGGCACATAAGGCGTTGGGCAAGTATTACGCCGAAATCATTGATTTGGCTGATACTTTTGCCGAAGCCTACAGTGGTCGATACGATCAAATTAAGAAGTGGCCGTCGGAGTTCCACCAGGGCAAAGATCCGGTGGATTACTTTACGCGGCTAAAAGATTTTGTGGCCGAAGCTCGAGAAGCATTGCCACAAGACACTGAACTGCAAAATTTGATTGATGAAATTGCGGATTTGGTCAATTCGACGTTGTTTAAATTACGATTTCTTACGGAAGGTTAAACCATGAAATCAGCAGAGATGCAGCCCAAGGGTTACGGTTATGGTTCGAACGCCAAGGCGCCCAAGGGCGTAGACGCGTCGGACATGACCGGCGAGCGCCGCGAAAAGATGGTCAACGGCATTGCCATGGGCAAGGCTGATGGCGTCAGCAGCGAGCAGTTCAACGGCGGCCGCAGCAAGGGCGTGTGCTACACGCACACCCGCAGCGACTACAAGTAATGGCTACGCCGCTGTCGGCAATGGCAGCGGCCCCACAGAGTCAAGAGCCGGCAGGGAGCCGGCTTTCGGCGCTGGCGCCGCCGTCTCAACCAGGCGATCAACCGGTCAATCCGATCACTCAGGATTACTACGGTCGGTTGATGAGCGACTATTTCGGCCTGGTATCGCAGTACCAGCAGCTGCCGGAGTCGGACCAAGGCCGAACGCTTAACACCGACGTTGCGCGGGAACTGTCGCCGGCCTATCGAGCAGACAGGACAAAGTCGGCCGACGTTCACGAACCCTCGAGCGAGTTTGTCAAACGGTTGTACGCCGACAAACTTGCGGCACCGACCCCAAAAGGGCAGGAGCCGACGGTAATTTTTACCGCTGGGGGAACCGGCGCCGGTAAGACGACCGGCATGGAAATTGTCAAAAAGATCAATCCCAAAGCTGCAAAGGCAGAAATTGTCTACGACACGAACATGAACAAGTTCGAGTCAGCCGACAAGAAGATCCGCCAGGCGCTCAAAGCCGGCCGCAGGGTCAACATCATCTACACTCATCGGGATCCGGTCGAAGCGTTGGAGAACGGCGCATTGAAACGGGCGATGCGGATGGAAGAAGAACTGGGCACCGGCCGCACGGTCCCGCTATCCGAACATGCCAGAACCCATTTGGGTGCCCGTCAGGTGGTCGAGCAGCTGGCAGCCAAATACAAGAAAAATCGCAAAGTCGATATCCAAGTGATCGACAACAGCCGCGGGGCTGGCAAGGCAGTTGTAAGCACAATTGACAAGTTGCCTAAACTCGACGAAAATCAAGTAAGAAAGGAACTAAGAGATGCCCTCGAAAGAGCCAGAAAGTCAGGGGCTATATCGGAACGCATTTACCGCGGAACAGCCGATTACGCCAAGTGAACATCGGGAACACCGAGTGTTCCAAGCTGAGTCGAAACGTTTGGCAGAAGATTTTGCCAAGGCGTTGAATCAAGGTGTGATGAAAGGGGAATTGCCTGGTGTCTGACATTGCTTGTAAATATTGCCGGTTTTTCCGTGGCGATGCCGCGGTGATGGGCAGCTGCCGGCGGTTCCCACAGACGGTGAACATGTATCCGAACGATTGGTGCGGAGAGTTCCAGTCGGTCCATGTCAGCCCGATTGAGCCAGAGCCGGTCAGAAACAAGCCAGGGAGAAAGCCTAAGTATGATCCGTCCGTTGCGTGATCGAATTGTCGTCCGGCCGCAAGTCCGAGAGATTTCGTCCCTAATCCACGTTGAGAACAAAGAAAAGTTCAACGAGGGGACCATTGTCGCATGCGGTCCGAAGGCAAAGTCTGTGGTGCCTGGCGAATTCATCAAGTACGGGAACGGGACCTATCTTGATTGGCCGGTCTACACGTTTGACGGTCAGGACTACCAGATCATCCAAGAAGCCGACATTGCTTGCGTGGTGGAAAAGTAATGGCCAAAGCAGGGTTGTATGCGAACATTCACGCGAAACAAAAGCGCATCGAACAGGAAAAGGCCCAAGGCAAACCTGTCGAACGCATGCGAAAGCCTGGTGCCAAGGGCGCCCCTACCGCGGACGCATTTCGTCAATCAGCCAAAACGGCGAAGAAAAAATGAAAAAGCACGACAAACCCATTGCCCACACCACCACCGGCAAGGGTAAGAATTACAACTCGACCGAGAAAGGGGCTGGCATGACGGCCAAGGGTCGCGCCGCCTACAACCGGAAGAACGGTTCAGATCTAAAACCACCAGCACCAAACCCCAAGACGAAAGCCGACGCAGGACGAAAGGCATCGTTTTGTGCAAGGATGGAAGGGGTGGTTCGAAAGGCCAAGGGGCCAGCCGAACGCGCCAAAGCCAGTTTAAAAAACTGGAACTGTTAAAACCCTTTTGGAAATAACAAAGGAAATCTAATGGCTACGACAAACACTAAGGCAGTCGGCGTTGCATACGCTGATCCGGCTTTTGAATCTTTGCAGGTTGGTTCCTCGAGCGTTCCCATTGCGTTGAGTGCATCGGGCGTTCTAAACGGTTCTTACGCGACGACCAGCGCCAGCGATGGTGGCGACACGCGTTTGTACTATTCGAAGCTGACATGGTCCGGCACGGGTTCGGGCGAGGTCTATCGCGGCTTTGCGGTGGTCAGTGGTGCGGGAGCAGCTGCTGCCGGCACAATCAACGGCGCTCATTTTTCTTGCGAAATGCAGGGTGGCACCGTTAGTGGTGCAGCCAACGCAATTCGTGCAACCATTGGCGGCACTTCGGCCAACCCTGGTGGCACTCTGGCGGCCATTCAGGCGGACAGCAATTTTGGTGCTGGCGCTACCTTGGCCGGATCGGCGTCGTGGATCCGTTTCACCCAATCGGGCAGTGCCAAGCTGGTTAATTTGTTCAATGTACCCGCTGCAATGGTTGCCAATGCCGTGAGCGTGACATCGGGCAAGACCATCAAGATCGTTGCAGATGACGGTACCCCGTACTACCTGCTGGCATCGGCGACGGCCTAAAGATGCTCAAGCATTCCGACACAGAAGTTCAATTCCTAGTTGAAATGCTTGAAGCACAACGGGACCAGGCGGTAGCACAAGCTGCCGCCTTGTTTCGCAAGGTCAAGGAATTGGAAGCTGACATCCAAAGGCAAAAGGAATCCGACCATGCCGCTGATTAAGTCAATGACCAAGAAGGCGTTTAGCTCGAACGTCAAGGCTGAGGTTAAGGCAGGTAAGCCCGTGAAACAGGCTGTTGCCATTGCCTACTCTGAAAAGCGCCAAGCCCAGAAAGCCAAGAAGTCCAAAAAGTAACTTATGTCAGACGCGCCTAAAAAGCGGGGTCGTCCGCCCAAGTCAGCAACAGACGCGCCTGAAAAGCCTAAACTGGGCCGGCCGACGGTATACCGCGAGGAATTCGCGGACATGCTGATCGAATACTTCTCGACCCCGCCGACCCGAGAAGTAACCATCTACGACAATGCAGGGAACGAGAAGGTCCAGACATTGCCTGGTAACTTCCCCACATTGGCACGATTTGCAACCAATATCGGCGTTATTCGGCAAACGTTACACGATTGGGCGCATGCCAAGAATGCAGATGGCACTCCACGAAATCCGGTTTTTTCCGACGCCTACAAAAAAGCCAAGGATTATCAAGAGGCTAATCTTGTCGAAGGCACCATGAAAGGCGCCTACAACAGTACCTTTGCGATCTTTACAGCCAAGAATGTCTTGGGCTGGCGAGACAAGATCGAGCAGGAGATCACCGGTAAGGATGGGGCGCCGCTTGCGGTCCCGTCGATTCAAGTCAGTTTCGTGATGCCAGATGGACATAGCGGCGACTCAGTCGACGGTTGACCAGGCAGTTGCGAAGGCGCAATTTCCTATCAAGTTGCAGCCGCTATTCCGTAAGGCGCGGTACAAGATCTGTTACGGCGGCCGCGGTGGGGCGAAGTCTTGGGGCATTGCTCGAGCATTGCTCATCATGGGCGCCAGATCCCAGCTGCGAATCCTATGTGCCCGAGAGTTTCAGGCGTCTATCAAGGATTCGGTCCATAAGCTGTTATGCGACCAGATCGAAGCCCTAGGGCTGCTGTCGTTCTATGAGATTACCCAAACGTCCATACGGGGAGCTAATGGGTCCGAGTTTGCGTTTATCGGCCTAAAAAACAACCCGACGAACATCAAATCGTTCGAAGGCGTGGATATCTGCTGGGTGGAAGAAGGGCAGACCGTCAGCCGGTTGTCCTGGAACATCCTAATCCCGACCATCCGAAAGCTGGGGTCGGAGATTTGGGTATCGTTCAACCCAGATCTTGAGACGGACGAAACCTATCAGCGGTTTGTGGCCAAGCCGCCGCGGGATTCCGTGGTCATCAAGATTAACTGGTCCGACAATCCGTGGTTTCCCGAGACGCTCAAGATCGAGAAGGATGCCCTAAAAGAACGGGATCCAAACGCCTACAACAACGTTTGGGAAGGTCTGTGCCGGCGGACGGTGGACGGGGCGATCTTTGCCAACGAGATGCAGAAGGCCGAAGCCGACGACAGGATCGCCCAGGTGTCCTACGACCCGACCAAGCCGGTCCATGCGGTCTGCGATCTGGGCTGGTCGGACGCTACGGCGTGGTGGTTTATCCAGTTCATCGGGATGGAAACGCGATTGATCCGGTACTTTGAGGGCAGCCAGCGAACCATGACCAGCTATCTGGCGCAGCTGCAAACCTTTGGCTACGTCTACGACACGATTTGGCTGCCGCACGACGCCGAGAACAAGACCCTAGCGGCCAACGGGCGCAGCATTGAGGAAATCGTTCGAGGGGCTGGATTCAAGACCAGCATCATGCCGCGGGTTCCGGTGGTTGATTCAATCAATGCGGCCCGTACCATTTTCCCAAACATTTGGTTTGATCGGGAAAACTGTGCCGACGGCTTAAACTGTTTGCGCCATTACCGGTACGAAGTGGACCCCGAAACTGGCCTATTCAGCAAAAACCCATTGCACGACCAGTATTCGCATGGCGCGGACGCATTTCGGTATATTGCGCTCATGGTCAAGGAACCAGCCAAGCAGCGCCGCCGGCAAGTAGCCGCCCCAGCTGGCAGCTGGATGGGATAACGCAAGGAACTCACCATGTCGGACTACCAAGATGAATCCAGCGATCCGCGCATCCAAGACGCGATCAAGTTTTTGCGCCTGGTCGGGGAAGCCGACTCGAACAACCGTCAGGAAGGGTTGCAGGATCTAAAGTTTGCCGCCGGCGACCAGTGGCCGGTCGAAATCCAGAACAGCCGCAACATCGAGTCCCGACCCTGCCTGACCATCAACAAGCTGGATCCGTACATTCGGCAGGTCACTAATCAACAGCGCCAGCAACGGCCGCGGATCAAGGTCCATCCGGTCAATAACGAAGGCGATCTGAAAATTGCCCAGGTCATTGAAGGCATTACCCGTCACATCGAGGTCAACTCGAACGCCGACACGGCCTATGACACGGCGTTCGAATACGCGGTGCGGATGGGTTGGGGCTACTGGCGAGTCCATACCGATTACATCCGCGAGGATTCGTTCGACCAAGAAATCTACATTGAAGCCATCGACAACCCGTTTTCGGTCTATTTTGACCCCAACAGCGTGGCACCGGACGGGTCGGACGCCGACAAATGCCTGGTCACGACCGTGGTTTCGAAAGACACATTTCGCCAGATGTATCCGGATGCCGACGATGGCGTTGGCTTTCTGCCTCGAGCGACTGGCGATTCAACCGCAGAATGGGTAACCAAAGAAGATATTCGCATTGCCGAATACTTTTACATCGAACGTAAAAAAGCCAATTTGGTAATGCTGTCGGACGGGACCAAGGCGTTCGAGGATGAGCTGCCGGCCAAAGAAGTGTTGGACGCGGCCGGTATTGTGGAGGTCAAGCGTAAGGCGTCTTGGCGCCGCAAGGTCAAGTGGTGCAAGTTGACCGCCATGCAGATCCTCGAGGAAAAGGATTGGCCAGGGCGGTGGATCCCGATTGTGCCGTGCTACGGCGCTCAGGTGGTCATCGAGGGCAAGCGCAAGAAATACGGCTTGGTGCGGTTCGCCAAAGACCCGCAGCGCATGTACAACTTCTGGCGCACCAGCATGACCGAATCCATTGCTCTGGCGCCCAAGGCCAAATGGGTGATGGCCGAGGGGCAGGACGAAGGGCACGAAAACGAATGGGCACTGGCGAACATCAAGTCCATGCCCGTGTTGCGCTACAAGCAGCGCGACATCAACGGGGAACCGGCGCCAGCACCAGCTCGATTGCAGCCCGAGCCGCCGCCGGTGGGCATCATGGAAGCCGCGTCTCAGGTCAGCAACGACCTACAGACCGTTATGGGCATCTTTGACCCGTCCCAGCAGATGCCAGGCAACATGTCGGGCAAGGCGTTGCAGGGCCAGCAAGGGCAGGTGGATCTGTCCAACTTCCATTTCTACGACAACATGACGCGGTCGATTAAGCAGACGGGCAAGATTATTTTGGATCTGATTCCCAAGATCTATGACACCCAACGCGTGTTGCGGATCATCGGGGTGGACGGCAAGCCGGACATGACCACGATCAACGAAGTGTTGGCCACCGGCGAGGTCCTAAACAACGTGACGGTCGGGGAATACGATGTTGTGATGGAAACCGGTCCTGGCTACAACAGCAAGCGCGAACAGGCGGTTGAAGCCATGCTGCCGCTGATGGCGCAGCAGGAAGTGTTTCAAGTGGCCGGCGATCTGATGTTCAGGAACATGGATTTCCCTGGCGCTGACATCATTGCCGACCGGCTGGCCGCCATGAACCCGCTGGCGCAGGTGGACGAGAAATCGGACATCCCGCCCAAGATTCAGATGATGATTATGCAGCTGCAAAAGACGGTTCAGGATCAGCAGCAGCAAATGCAAGCGATGGGGCTTGATATCAAGTACCGCGGGAGCGTCGAACAGACCAAGCAGGACGGGGAAACCCGCCGCGAAATGCTACGGGCGGTCGCCAAGGCGCACAACACGGAAACGATGGCCGAGGTTAAGGTCAACGACCAGAATACTCGATCGGTCACCAGCCAGAACAAGACGGAAATCGAAGCCGTCGTTAAACTGTTGCTGGCCAATATGTCGCCGGCCGATCTGGCGCGGATGATTGCTCGTATGAACGCCGAGCAATATGCCTTTGCGGACGCGGCCAGCGCCGACATTCACGCCGGATCGAGTCCGTTTGTCCAAGGCATTCAGGCAGTGGCGCAGGAATTGACCCCGCCGCCGCCTATGCCAATGGCTCAACCAGGCATGCCAGTTCAATAAGTTGACAGGTTTTGTAAAAGGGTTAAATTGTTAACCCAAACTTACCAATGGGTTTTCATTGGGTTATTTCTTAGGGAAACCTATGTCTGATGTGCAGGAAAAGGTGGCCGGTAATCTGGTCACCAGCGAGAATTTAGCGGAATTCACCGCCCGTAAGATGGGTCTAGTTGATTCAAACGCAGCGGAACCCGTGGCTGCCGAGCCGGAAACAGACGTTTCTGACGCGGTAGAGCCGGAAACCGACGCCGATCAGAGTGGACACGACGGGGAAGGGAAGGATGCAACAGCGGAAGGCGAGCAGAAGGAACGCAAGCAAAATCCGAAGATCGAAAGGCGGTTTTCAGAGATAACCAAGCAGCGCGAAGCCGCACGGGAAGAAGCCCGTAAGGAACGCGAAGCGCGGGAAGCACTGGAAACGCGGGTTAAGGAACTGGAAGCGAAAGCAAAGCCCAAATCAACACAAGACGATCTGGGACCAGAGCCGAAGCCCGAAGAATTCAACGATATGTTCGAATACGCCAAGGCGTTAGCAGAACATACCGCTGACAAGAAGATGGCAGAACGGGACAAGGCAGACGCCGACCGTAGGGCAGCCGAATCGAGAGCCGAATTCGAAAAGAGTTGGGCCTCGAAGGTCGATGCAGCACGAAAGGAACTGTCAGATTTCGACGACATGATCCAGTCCAGCGATGTGTCCGTTTCGGACCCCGTCAGGGACGCGATTATGGACAGTGATGTAGGTCCTAAGATCTTGTATCACCTTGCCGAAAACCCCGACCTTGCTCGAGAACTGGGCAAAAAGTCTGTCATTTCAGCCTTGCGAGAAATCGGAAAGTTGGAAGCCCGTTTTGAAAAGGCAGCTGAAAAGGCTGTCACGGGTAGCGAACCGGAAAGCAAAGCATCCGTTGCGAAATCGACTAAAGCGCCGGCGCCTATTACGCCTATTCGAGGGGCTATTTCGACGGTTGAAAATAACGTGGATTCTGATGGGAATTTTCACGGAACCTTTCAACAGTGGAAAGCCGCCAGAATGGCCCGTAAGATCCGCTGACATTTAACCTTTTCTCAAGGAAATTAAAGTGGCCAACAATCTTTTGACTATCAGCAAGATCACCAACGAAGCGTTGATGGTCCTCGAAAACGAACTCACGTTCACCAACGAAGTGACCCGTGAATATGACGATCAGTTCGCCGTGACCGGCGCCAAGATCGGCAACACCCTTAACGTTCGCCGCCCTGGCCGTTTCATCGGCACCACGGGTCCGGCGCTCAACGTTGAAGATTTCAACGAAACCAGCGTTCCGGTGACCCTGTCGACTCAGTTCCATGTCGACACCCAGTTCACCACGCAGGATCTGGCGCTTTCGCTCGACGCGTTCAGCGACCGTATCCTCAAGCCGGCCATTGCTGCAATTGCCAACAAGATCGATTTCGACGGTCTGACCATGGCAAAGAACAACACGGCCAACATTGTGGGCACCGCCGGCGTTCCGCCGACCGGCCTTATCACCTACCTGACTGCCGGTGCATACCTGGACGCCGAAGGCGCTCCGCGTGACGGTCGTCGGTCTTGCGTGATCGAGCCGTTCACCAGCGCGACAATTGTGGACAGCCTCAAGGGCCTGTTCGTTCCCGCCGAGGTTATCGGCCAGCAGTACCGCAAGGGTCTGATGGGCCGCGATTCGGCCGGCATGAACTGGTACATGGACCAGAACGTTGTGAACCAGACTTTCGGTTCGTACAGCGGCAAGACCCTGTCGGTCGATACGACCGCATCGTCGTTCGGTATTGCTACCGGCTGGGCACAGACCTCGACCGTTACCTTGGTCGCATCGTCTGGCCTGACCTTGCAGCAGGGCGATGTGATCCAGATCGCTGGCGTCTATGCGGTCAACCCGCAGAACCGCAGCGCCTATGGTTCGGGCAAGCTGCGTAACTTTGTTGTGACCGCCACCACAAATGTTGCGACTACGCCTGGCACTTCCGTGACTGTTTCGCCGGCAATCATCACCGGTGGCCAGTTCCAGAACGTTGTTGTGACCAGCACCAGCTCGACCGCGGCGGTGACTCCTTTCAACAACACCGGCACCACCAGTCCGCAGAACATCATCATGCACCGCAATGCGTTCACGCTTGCGACCGCTGATCTTGAACTGCCGGACGGTGTGCATTTTGCCGGCCGTGCATCGGACAAGGACCTTGGCCTGTCGATCCGCGTGGTTCGCCAGTACACCATCAACAACGACAGCATCCCGACCCGTCTGGATGTGTTGTACGGATGGGCGCCGCTGTATCCTGAACTGTCTTGCCGCGTTGCCGCCTAAACCACAACCGACAACCAAATAAGGAAACAGACCATGTCCAATCCAGGACCCGCATCAACTCAAACCATTCACCCGACGAATCTGGCGACCAACCAGGCACTGCGTCTGATCGCATCTGCCCAGGGCGTCAACCTGAACAGCGTTGCCGACACGGTGGCGCCGATTCTGGCATCGGGTAGCGTCAGCGTTCAGAGCGTCATCGTTGCAAACGCATCGGTGAATCTGACGACTGCCCAGCTGGCGGTTTACACCGGCGCTGGCGCAACGGGTACGGCCGTAAAATCGGCTTACGCGTTGACCGGCAACAGCAGCAGCGCCAAGGTGGTTGTGACTGCAGCCACCAGCACGGATGCCGTTAGCGGCAGTCCGCTGTACATTCGTTGCACGACCGCGCAGGGCGCAGCCGCAACCGCAGATGTGTTCATCTACGGTTACGACCTGACCTTCTTGTCGTAATTCGGATGGGTTAGACCAAGAAGGCCACCCTCATTCGTGGGGGTGGCTTTTTTGTTTTGCTGCTATAATTTTTGGAACACAAGAAAGGAACCATCATGGTCAATCTTTCAGCAATTAGACTCAGCGGCCCGACTTACATGCTGACTCTTACCAGCAGTGCATCGAGCGCCTTGCTGGTCACGCCCTCGACCAACGACCAAAGTAATTATGTAACCCTGCTGAACACCGGAACAGATCCGTGTGCCATTACGATGGCGCCCGATTCAGGCAATTTGGTGACACCGGCAATTGCCACCACCGGCAATAGCGGGGCGTTTGTTCTGCCTGGGGCGATGAATTATCCCCTTACAATTGCCTCTCCGAAGGGACCGTTTTACCTCAAGGGCATCAGTTCTGGTTCAAGCACCCTGTTTATCACGCCGACCCAAGCCGACTGATTAAGAGGGAGCCATGTCCAACAGCACGGCTGTTACCTCGACCGTTAACATTGTGCCGGTTCAGGGCTTGTTTAAGCCCGAACCGACCTTTGACCTTATAACGTTCATCGGCCCTGCTGGGACCCCGTTTTTGGCGCCTGTCAACCCGTTGTTGGACGGGGTGACGATCACCAACAGCACGATTGATTCGTCCGTTATTGGCGGATCTGTGCCGGCGGCAGGGTATTTCACCAACATCTATGCTCTGACCGGTCAAGTGGCGACCAGCCCATCGGCCGACACAGACATTGCCAACAAAGCCTACGTCGATTCGGTTGCCCAAGGGTTAGATGTCAAGGCGTCTTGCGTCTATGCGACGACCAACAACATTACGTTGTCGGGATTGGCGGTTCAGGCAGGGGGCGATTGGACCTCGAGCCTAACAGCCGGCGACCGGATTCTGGTCAAAAACCAGACCAGCCAGGCGCAAAACGGCATTTATGCCGCCAGCGCGGCCGGCTGGACCCGCACCAGCGACATGAACGTCTGGTCCGAGGTGCCTGGCGCG
>Ga0209190_1001086_pt1 | contig 19262 bp, 19 predicted proteins | sample M_140205_XF_Meta_FD_187315 | JGI IMG/M metagenome (GOLD analysis project Ga0209190, IMG submission 187315) | Freshwater microbial communities from Lake Montjoie, Canada to study carbon cycling - M_140205_XF_MetaG (SPAdes) (version 2) | ecosystem: Environmental > Aquatic > Freshwater > Lake... | reverse complement strand
CTCTAGTCTAGAAGCTAGATTCACGATATCACCCATCACTGTATAATTACGCGCTGTATCGCTTCCAATATTTCCAACAACTACTTCTCCTGTAGCAAGGCCAATACGTATATTTATTTCAGGAATATTTTTTCTTAGTCCCATTAGGTCTGGAAGTTCTTTTCTGAATTGATCCAAGGCTTTTATTTGTCTTAAAGATGCTCTGCAAGCTGCTGCTGCCTGGTCTTCTTCTTTTACAAAAGGAGGCCCCCAGTAAGCCATGATAGCATCTCCAATATATTTATCAATTATACCATGCTCTGCCTGAATACATTCAGACATAATAGTAAGATAGCGATTGATCATTTTTACAAGACCAGTTGGAGAAAGTTGTTCACTTATTTTTGTAAATCCTTCAATATCGCTGAATAATACTGTCATGATTTGCTTTTGTCCTGCAAGCATATCCTGTCTTCCGGGAATAATAATTTTTTCTACAATGCGCGGATCAATATAGGTGCTTATTAGGTTTTGAAGATCCTCCTTTCGGCGTAGTTCTTCTATCATTTTATTCAAACTATCTCCTAGTTGTCCAATTTCATCTTCAGGTAATCCTTTTATATTAACGGAAAGATTGCCTCCGTGAACATCTCGAGTAGACTGAAGTAGACTTATTAGTGGTCGTGCGAGTTTGCGCGAAAGTATCCAGGCTCCCCATAATCCAAGAATAAGAGTGAGGATTGAAATACTAAAACTACTCCAAAGAACATTTTTTTCTCCCTCCTTTGCTTTAATGGTTGAAAATTCAGCTAACCTCATTGCTAATTGTTGGAGTTCTGATCTTTTTTGCTGCATCAAGGTTTGGCCCTGAACATTAATTTCCATCAACTCTTTATAATTAGCATCTTCCTTAGCTTTTTTCTTTATCAGGATGCGTCTGGCAATATCATTTTGTTGAATAAAAGTAGACTCGATGCTTGAAACCATTTCGCGAGCTTGAGCGAATAGTTCTCTTTCTTTTATGTCATCTGGAAGTGTAGCAAGGTCTTTCTTTAATAAAGCGATACCATCAATTACTAATTTTGTAAATTTTTCAAAATTGGGTTCCGCTTCCTTTAATACGTCAGTATCAGCTACAGCAAAAGAATATTCTCTGTAAAGGCGTTCAAAGGCAATTCTTCTTCTTAGTCCCGCTTCGTTAAGTTCTGCTGCATGATTGGCTATAGGAATTGTTACAATTGATATTTGATTTATTTCTTTGCCTAGTTTGAGTACGGCAATGCTGTTTACAATAGCAACAATAATCATCATGATCAGTATGCCTACTGCAAGTCCAAAAATCTTTAATGCTATTGAATGTTTCATTTTGTCAAATCAAAATATGCTAGAGTAATTTTATTACTTATTATTAAAGTAACAAAATTTTTCTACTACGAGAAAGTAAAGTTATGGCCTCTATCTTTAAAAGCAAGATAACATTTATAATAGTGTAAAGCTTAGGAGAAGATTGAATAGATATAGGTATTAATTATTGTCTTTTTCGATTTACCTCTACCATTAGTACTTTCCAGTCAGTAGTATCATTATTTTTAAAACTATGTTCACTTCCAGAGAATATGCCAACAGTGCTACTTATTAAAAGATTGTCTATTTTGTTTCCATCTTTTTCTATGATTTGACTTTTACCTCCTTTAATTACATAAGCTGCATGATCTGGATGGTCGTGAGTTTTCGAAGTTTTTCCTGCTTCGTAGGTTGCCATTACTACTCTTATATTCATTGAATCGGCTAGTACATGATAAAAATTCGGCTCAACTTTGGGTGCATCTAGCTCAGGTTTTTGAATTTTCTCTATAACATTAGGTCGAAGAACATGAAAAAGTACTCCTTTAAAAGTAGTATTTCCAATATTTTTTGCAATAGCTGATCCTGCAGGTCTTATATAAACCATTCCCACTTTAAATTCTGAAACAGTTTTGGTTCCATCCTCATTTGTGTATTCAACTGTACCTGGCTCAATAGCATATAATACATTATCGGGATAGTAATGCATAGGGATTGAATCGCCGGGTTTGCAGTTTACATCAAATACCCTGATTCCTAAAGTGTCGGCCTTAAGTTTAAATACTTCACTGGATATTTTATTGTAATAGCTATCAGCTTCTGAAGGCCCACTGCTTGTTTTAGTTTTATTATTATTACAACTGATTGTTGCTATCGTCAATATTGAAATAAATGATATTGCCAATTGTAAAGTGATTTTTTTCATGTCAGATAAAATTTTTAATAAGTCTTTTAATATTTACTTGTTAAGTTAAGACAATATTTTAAAAAAAGAGCTTAGCAATTATTTAATTTCTGAGTTGATTATTAACCAATGGCGATACTTTTTTGCCTATAAGTTCAATTGATTGTTTTAGTTTTTCATGGATAATGCCTGCATCCATTTGAAAAGTAAATCTTGATATGCCTCCAAGCGATTCGCTATGCCGGACAATTTTTTCAGCTATTTCTTCGGGATTGCCAACCATTAATGCTCCTAAGGGGCCATTTTGAGCTTCAAATCCTTGTCTTGAAACAGGAGCGAAGCCGCGTTCTTTTCCTATCCGCGTAAACATTTCTGCGTAACCAGGGTAGTAATCTTTAATGGCTTCGGCTGAAGTATTTGCTACATATCCAAGGGAGTGCAGTCCTACTTTTAATTTTTCAGGGGCATGTCCAGCTTTTTGTCCTGCCTGTTTATATAAATCAATCAAGGGTTTAAAACGGCGAGTTTCTCCTCCAATAATTGCTACCATAAGCGGTAAGCCAAGTACTCCGGCTCGTATAAAAGATGCAGGTGTTCCACCTACTCCAATCCAAATAGGGAGTTGTTCTTGTAAAGGTCTTGGATAAACAGGTTGATTAATAAGTGCTGGCCGAAATTTCCCCGACCAATTAATAAATTCACTATCGCGAATTTTGAGTAGTAGTTCTAATTTTTCAGTGAAGAGTGCATCGTAGTCATTTAGTTCTAAACCAAATAAAGGAAAGCATTCAATAAAGGAGCCTCTGCCGGCCACTATTTCAGCCCTGCCATTCGAAATTAAATCTAAGGTTGAAAAATTTTGAAAAACCCTCACAGGGTCAGCTGCACTAAGTACTGTTACAGCGCTTGTTAATCGAATACGTTTTGTTTTGGAGGCAGCAGCTGCAAGAATCATGGAAGAGGAAGAATCTAAAAATTCTTTGCGATAATGCTCTCCCATACCAAAAATATCTAAGCCAACTACATCAGCTAGTTCAATTCTTTCAATAAGTTCAGAAAGTGCTTGAGCATTACTTGAACCTGATTTTGCTGGCGCAGAAGCAAAGCTGTCTATTCCAATTTCCATTTAATTTCTAGGCCGGGATAAGTACAAATCGACCATAAGCAACGAAGGTAGCTATTATAACAAAGATAATACTAGGCATTGAAGCCTGTATTGGATCTCTTCTGCGAATATGTAATATAATTGCACCTAGCATTTCTAGTACAAGGCCTAAGGCAGCTAAAGGAGTTAACCAAGGTAGAATGCCAAGTAATTGAGGGAGGATTAATCCAAAGCTTATTAATAATTGACTAAAGCCAATTAATTTAACACTACCTGCAGAGACGCTATCTACCCATTCCATATTTTTTTGTTTAAGCTCACTTTTTGTTTTAGTTAGTTTAAAGCTTCCAGCCATCAACATAATTACAGCAAGCAATCCTTGTAAGCACCAAAGTAAAATATTCATACTATTATTTTTAATTTAAAAAGCAAATTTAGAGTAACTAATACTAGGGGTTATTAATCTAGATTAATAAATAGCACAAACTATTTATTTTTTGCCCTGTCTCCTTTTACTTTACTAAGTGCTTCAGGGGTAATGCCCAGGTAGGAGGCTATCATCTTTTGAGGTACTCTTTGAATGATGTTGGGGTAGGTTTCAATAAAATGCTCAAACCGCTCTATGGCAGAAGCGCTCATAAGCATGATGATTCTTTTTTGCATTACAGAAATTCTTTTAAATAGGCTTTCAGGGTTAAACTTATTATGTTTAAGGGTAAGAGGCAGATACAATTCGACAAATATTTTTCTATCAATCATTTCTACTTCTGTATCTTCTAGTGCATCAATAACTAGTTCTTTAGGGAAATTAATATCTGATGCCTCGGTTATCATCCATCCTTCTGAGGCAAACATAAAAATATGTTCTTTACCCTTAAGATCTAGTGAATAGCTTCGTAATAGTCCTTGGTTAACAAAGTAGAGGTAGGTATTTAAACCTCCCTTATGTTGTAAAATTGCTCCCTTCTTGAATTTTTTAACGTAAATATTTTGTTTTAATAATTCAATTTCAGAAGTTGTAGCTTCTGAAAAATGGCTTAGCATATCAGAGAAAGGCTTCATTGATTTTAGATTTTATTTTATGATACCATTTGTTCAAAAAATCCGCCTATTTCTAATTTCTTATCAACAAAATGTATTTCATAGATCCAAAATCTTTCATTTCCATTTTTATCTAAAGCCGACATTAATTGATTGTTTTCCGGATGGATATAATTTATAGTTTCTTCGCCCACAATATCTTCGTGTGGAAAGTTGCCAATCAAATGTCCGCAATGTATATTTCCATATTCCCATCCATATTGTATAGCTAGTTGTTTAGTATAGCTATAAAAATCAGCACCTGTCAGATGCTCTTTATTTTCATCATAAAACTTCTTTCCTTCAAGCCAGGCCAGTTCTGTATCTTTTTTCAGTTTTAATTTTTTACTATCATTGCCTATAACATAGGTTTTTCCAATATCTGCTTCCCAGTCTTCAAAAACAGGTCCAAAATCAAGGAATACAATGTCGTTTTTTTTAATAATTAAGTCGGGAGGGTTTTCTTTGTAAGGAGCAAGGGTATTTTTCCCTGCTCTAACAATTCTTTTATGCCAATACTTCTTGATGCTAAAAAGTTCGAAGGCTAAATTAAAAATATCGGCATTGATTTGACGTTCTGATTTGTCTTCAATTATAATTTTCCGCTCTTCAATCATCCTAAATAAATAGGCTGCTTTTTCCTCAGCTTCAATTATCCTTTTTTTTGGTTCGGTCATTTTTGTTGAGTCGCACTATAATTATTATAATAGCAAATTGACAATAAAAATATGAGTTTATCGCTAAAATGAGTCAGGGGAGGAGCTAGTTAATTAGCTTTTTTATTTTATGAAGCATTATCTAATTTTAGAAAACTGGATATTCAAAATTGGGTAGGAGTTCCAATCTTTATAATTAAAATGCCACCATTCTGTGTCATAAATGGAAAAACCATTTGCTTCCATTTTGCTAATAAGTAGGTCTCTCATTTTACGTTGTTCTGCTGTGCCTCCTGTATAGTTTGGATAAGATCTTTCACTCATTTCATCGTAGGCGCCTGTCATTGGCACTTCTTTTCCAGAAGCTATTTCGTATAAACTTAAATCAATTGCACTTCCTCTGTTGTGTTTAGATCCCTCTTTAGGGTTGGCAACAAACTTTTTATTTTCTTCAGAGGTGATATCCCAAAATAGTTTAGTTACGCTCCATGGGCGGTATCCGTCAAAAATGAGTAAGCCATAGCCTAGCGGTAAAAATTCTTTATTTATCTTAACCAAAGCTTCAGCTGCAGGTCTTTGCAAAAAGGCCCTTGCTTGAGAATAAACTGCTCTTCCTGCAAAATTATTTTTGGTGGCATATCTAATATCTAAGTGTATAGAGGTGTCTAGTTTTACTAATTCCACCAAATCGGGTTTTTTAAACGTGCCAGTTTCGTGTGGCGGCTTAGCGGCACATCCAAAAAGAAGCAGGGAGCAAACGGTAGCAAGATTAAAAAAAAGGTTATTGCTATTTTTAATTGGGGTAAAATTCATTTATTTAATATTTATTATTATAAGATAAAGCATTTTTTCTTTTTTTATTATTTTATTTTCAAGTAATCATCAATACAAGCTGCAAATTTAGCTGCTGAATCCGAATTAAATCTAAAATATAAACAGGGTTCTATAAGCTCAAGTTCCATTAAAGCAAATGAATTCGAAGGGGTGCTTACCAAATCAACTCTTGCATACAGTGGTATTTCTGGCAAGCTGCTCATGGCTTTATTACCTGCTATTATCAGCGATGTTTCAGGATTTTCTATGGTTATTACGCCCCCTCCATGTTCTTCTTGCACACGATAATCTCCAGGTCCTACTGTTTTTAAAATAGTATGAGAAAGCTTACCATTGAAGTAAATTAATGAAAATTCACCTTCATTAATAATGCTTTGCATAAAAGGCTGAATCATACATTTTCGATCTTGAAATACAGCTGCTATTTTATTAAAAGTGCTTGTATCTTTTATGTTTACTCTATAGGTGTCATCTGCATTTGCACCTATTATAGGTTTAATAATCAATTCATTTGTTTTAAATTTTTCAAATGAACTTTCAATATCCGCCTGTTTCGGACCTATTTTTTTAATAGTAGGAACTAATGCCACTCCTTTTTTTTCTAATTCAAATAAATAGTTTTTGTTGATGTTCCATTTAATGGTATCTATACTATTTAGTAATGTAGCCCTTGAATTATTTATTTCATTCAGCACTTGCATAAATTGTTGTAGATGATGCTGGTAATCCCAAGGGCTTCTAATAATTACAAGATCAAAAAAGTTCCAATCGGTAGATTTATTCCAGGGAATATTTTTTACTTCCCATCCCATATTTTGTAATGGCTCATGAACTAAATCGTCGTCAATGAACCAGCCTTCGGTGTTGGCTATTGATAAAAAGGCACATTTTGGCATGAGGTATTTTAAAAATTATTAGCAGGAGTAGGCTTATAAGAAATACTTAACAATAATAATCGCATTGCAATATTTATTCCTAGTGCTAAAAATGGAAGAAAAAAGGCGAGTATGGTTGTGCTAATATATATTAGGAAAAGTATCCGAAAATCTCTGCGAACCTTAATCATAATATTGCTGTCAATCTTTGGATTATGCATTTTTCCGCGAATGACCGTTTCTACCAGTAAATTAAATGTAGCACTTCCAATAACAAAGGTTGCGCAATAGAGTGCTACTGCATTACTTGCTTCAGTGCTATCAATATTATCCGCAAGTACTATGGTTACAAAAGGGATTAATGTAACGTAGAGTAGTGATAGTCCATTAGCAAGTTGCAATTTTCTACTTGACTCGCTTACCATTCCAATAATTTCATGATGAGAAATCCAGGTAACCAGAATTACAAAAAAGCTGAGAAAAAAAGCGAATAAGGAAGGCCAAATAGATATGAGCTTTGCCCATAGATTTTCTTCAACTCCATCGTTTGGAAATTTAATTTGAAATATAAGTAAGGTTATCGCTATAGAAAAAACACCATCGCTAAAAGCTTCAAGCCGGTTGAGTGATTTGTTTGCTTCCATATGTGATTAGTATGTTGTTTTTATAGATCTGGTACGGTCGATTTCTAAATTTCACTAATCTATTACTATTGCCTCCCCATTTTCTGCATTAATATTGGACTACTTACAAAGAATAACTATTGGCTGTCTCTTTTTTATTCTTTTTGTTCTTTTAATAGTCTTAAAAGTAATCAAAAAGAATGAATACTCAAACTGCGCTATTCCTTCTAGCAATAAAAGTATTTTTTCATTTTGTAAATAGAAATAGTAGTATTTGAGAGGGTCTATTTTTTTATGGATTACTATAAATGTTTCAGAAATTTATTTAAGGCCACTTCTTACTCCTTTCATCTATTTTAGACTAGCCATTTTTTATTCAGTAACTACTTAGTTACATGATAGAAATAGATATTATTACTCCTAGCTTAGAAGATTACTATTTTCTCCTCGTCTTTAAACTGTAAAAATATGTGTTCAATATTTTTACAACTAATCGGAGATGATAATTTTTTTATTAATTAGCTTGCCCTTTACTACTATCTGTAAAATATATGTTCCAGGAGATAGTTTTTCAGTGAAAATCTGAGTTTGTGTTGTAGGGTTATTATTTATGTAAATAGTTTGTCCCACAATATTAATCAACCTCAATGCTGTAGCATCTTTAGCTACTATATTTATATGGTCTCTTGCAGGATTTGGATATATTTTTATTTCAGATGATGTATCAGTTGGGTTTGTTGTGGTATCAATTGGTTCAGTAGGATCAATGGTGCCTGATGTTTTACCTTGAAAATATACTGAGAATGGGAAATAGCCCTGCGCATCAACAAATACAGCATCAGGAACATTTATTCTGAAGCTATGTGTGCCCGCAGTTACAGCACCGAGCATAATGCGACGGTTATCAATTACATCCCCTGGGCACCAATTGCTGAAAGACTGCCATTGTGCATTAGTTCTTGGAGCTGAGCCATAAATGCCATTTGCCTGGCTATTATAAACGCGAAAGGGTTCACAACTTGTTCGGCCTGGTTTATATGTCAGCTTAAGGCTATCATCAACATATATATAATGGTAACGACGGTTGTATTCTTCCCCTCCTGAGTTAGAGCCATGATTTGAAGTTATAAAAAAGAAAGAGGCATCTGTTAAATTTTCAGGGACGTTGAAAGTTAATTTTCTAGTAGTCATACCTAGCGTGTCCGTTGCTGATATTTGATAATTGTTTAAATTATTTTTCATTGATAAGGGTATCAATAAATTATTATGCTGCACAGGGGTAGCTGTATTTGTAGTAAACATCAGAGACCCATAAAAAACATCATTGCGTCCTGCACATCCTGCTACTTGCGTATTGGCTGCATAGGGCACACCAAATAATTCAAGTTCAATCCATATGTCAAAATTATTTGTAATTCCAGTATCTTTTAGCAGCAGTGCAATGTTATCGATATCATAATCATATGGAACTGTCTTGGGGTTTACATTCTTATTCATGAATGGTGTTATGTAGCGTCCAATTTCTATTCGGGGTACAGCCGAAGGGTTGTATGTGCTACTGTCTTTTGATACTAGTGCCATATTTACATTACCTATTCTATCATAGTTGTCACAAGATGATCCAACAGTCACTTTCATATGAAGAGTAGTTCCAATAGAAGCTAATTCCGATGCCGTAAGCTTTCTGGCATACAAATCATTTCTATGTCTTATTATTCCGGCAGGTGGTGCGGGGGAGTCGACTCTAGCTGCGTAGCCATCATAATACAAAATATTATTAAATACCTGAATAAAGGTTTGACTTTTGGATTGATTAAAGGCAATTATTAGTAGGAGTAGAGTAAATATCTTTTTCATAATATGCATAATTATTATGCTGTAATTTAATGTATCCTTCCAAGTAAATAGGATAAGAAATACATTTTTTTCTAACAGATGCCTTCAGGTAAATATTTGCTTACATATTGATTATTAAGGCTTTTTCACTTTTCTCAACTAAGATATAGTGGTTATATTGAATAATATATCTGGAATTAGGGTGCCCTAGTTACTTTCATTATTGGGCTGTTTGGGGTAAATAGCTTGGCGAAACTCTTTTAAAACATAAATTCTTTCAATGTGTAGAGCGTTCTTATCTTGTAATTCAGTTTGAGATTTTCCAAAATTAATTTTAAATAACCAATTACATTTTCTTCAAGTAATACAAAGGAAAATTCCGAATTTCTATTGTTAATTTTTGCTGTTAGTTTTTCAACAGAAAATGAACCAGGGTAAATATTAGAGTAGTCGTGAATAAAAAATTAAGAATCTTCAATTAATGAGGTTAAACTAAAAACTATTGCTTGTAAATTAAAGCGCTAAATCGGTAGTTGCAACAGCAATTATTTTTCCATTTACAAATATTGGAACTGAACGTGTTTTCATCATGATATTTCCTCCACCCGCATCAAAATAAGGAGCGGTCCATATTGAATATCCTTCATCAATGGGCTGGCGAAGCCATAATTGTTCATTAATATGATATGAAGTATCCGCTAGATTTGTATCAGCAAGAGTGTCGTTTAGTCTATACCAATAAGGACTGAATGTAGCAATACCTGCAGTGTCTAATAAGGTAACGGTTGAGCCAAAAAAATAAGTAGGGTTCGATTGCATGTATGCTCTTACTCTATCCGAAATATCAGCTTCGGTAGGAGGGGTTAAAATAAGAGAAGATACAAAGGCATCAAGGGTAATTTCAACGTTTTGTTCATGGGTTAATGGATTAGCTTTATTACATGAAGAGAACGATATGATTAATATTAATGCTATTAGCGCACCGTAAATTATTTTATTTTGATTCATAATAGTTGATTAAGTTATTTCTAAGATAAAATGTAACATATTTAAATGCAAATTTAAACATCTTCTTTCAAATATATTCACTTGTTTTAAAATTAACGAGTTCTCAATTTTTTCTTTATGGGATATACATCTAGCCAAGATTGGATTTTCCCAGTTTTCAATTCTGCCGTATTTTTTTGTCATAGCCATTTCAATTCCTTGTATGGGTTTAATCAGCTAATCAATTAAAAGTACCTTATGATTATTAGAATTACTATTGTGTAATTTATAATTCAGTTTTTTGCAAAAACCAATTGCAGGTTGCTCTTTTTTCATCTTAAGTCCCGGAGTCTCTTCTTTAAAAAGAAAAAACTTCATTACTTTTTGAGAATGCCTTAAATTCAATAGGGTTGCCACTATAATCAAAAATAAACATTGTTAATTGCTCTCCGGAGCTACCTTCATATCTTATTTGTGGGGCAATAATAAAATCAATTTTTTCGGATTCAAGTTTTTCTTGTATTTTTTTAAATTCATCTATTTCTAATAAACATCCGAAGTGAGGAATGGGAACACTTATTCCGTCTACTTTTCCACAATAATCCAATTTTGGAAAACTATCGCTTAAATGAGCAGATAATTGATTTTCAAAAAAATTGAAATCAATCCAAGTTTCTGTTGATCTTCCTTCTTCACAACCTAGTATTTCAACATAGAACTTTCGAGTTGTTTTTATATCTTTTACTTTAAAAGCGTAATGAAATGCACTCATTTATTTATCAGTGGTTTTTTTGAATGTTGAGTTTTCTATTACTATTTTGAATTGTCCCATTATTTATTATTAGTTCTTTAACTTATCTGCAAATACCTTATGCAATTTGTCCATTTTGGGTTTAATCACCATTTTGCAATAGGGTTGTTCTTTATTGAGTTCGTAATATTCCTGATGATAATTTTCCGCATTATAAAAATTCTTTAAAGCAGTTACTTCTGTTACAATTGGTGAATTGAAAACCTTATTTGCATTAAGTGTTGCAATTACATTTTCTGCCGTTTTCTTTTGCTTTTCATTGCTATAGAATATTACCGAACGATATTGTGTTCCTATATCTGCTCCTTGTCTGTTTAATGAAGTTGGATCGTGAAGGGTGAAAAATACTTCTAGCAATTCTTCTAAAGAAATCATTTTTGGATTATAAGTAATTTGTACAGATTCTGCGTGTCCTGTGTTTCCTGTAGATACTTCTTTATAGCTTGGGTTGCTTTTATCCCCACCACTATAACCAGACACTACGGTTTTTACCCCTTTTAATTCTTCAAATACTGCTTCTATGCACCAAAAACAACCTCCAGCAAGGGTGATGGTTTCAGTAGTATCTAAAATCGCTTCTTTTTTGGGTTCAAAAGAAAGGGAAGTGGAGTTGACGCAATATCGTTTGCCTGTTTCTGTTGGACCATCGTTAAAAATATGTCCTAAATGGCCGCCACATTTTGCACAAGTAATTTCTACTCTTCTCATTCCATGGCTGTTGTCTTCAGTTTGAATAATTTTTCTTCCTGCAATTTCTCTGTCAAAACTTGGCCAACCACAATGTGAATCAAATTTCATATCATCAGAAAACAAGGACTCACCACATCCAGCACAATAATAAATACCCTTTTCTTTAGTAAGTACAAATTCTCCTGTAAAAGGATTTTCGGTCCCTTTTTCTCTAAGGATATAGTACTGTTCTGGAGTAAGTTTACTTTTCCATTCTTTGTCTGTTAAGTTAACTTTTGTACTAGTTGATGTTAAATCATTTTTTGATTCAACTTTGTTTTGTGCACAGCTATTAAAGCTTATAATCAATATGCACAAAAAATATAATAGTCTATTAATCATTTTTTATTGTTAGTCCGCGTGCGGCGAGATCTACCTCATCGCGAAATTTGAGTGCGGTGTGTGAACCGTCACATAATGGTTTAGTTTTGGAGCCACCGCAACGGCAAAGCGTGACACGGTTGCGGGTTTCAAATGGTTTCCCGTCTGAACGATGCACTGGGATTCCACCTGTTACCCATAGCGGACCGGCGTTGACCCCAGATGCCGAAGTGACAGCAATCGCCATGGGGAGATCGGGCTCAATATCTGGGCCTCCAACTTCAGTTGAATAAGTGTATGCACCAGATGGGCAGCGATCAATCATAGCGATGATGCGCGAGCGCATGTCGCTGTCAGTGGCTTCCGCCATCAGGTCAGGAATTTTTTGCATGCGTGCTGCGCAGAAGCCAGATCCCATGCAGAGTGCATTGTCCTTCTTAACCACGAGGCCTGATCCAGCGGTTGCGGGTAGGGTTTCGGATTGAGTGGATCCCGCTACAACCTTTGTTCTATCTGCATTGAGTCCAGTATCGGCATTTTCAGTACCATCCCATTTGATGCGAGCATGGGTACCATCGCAGAATGGTTTGGCTTTGGAGTAACCGCAACGACAGAGCGCATAAGTTTCTTCTGTGGCGAGAGTTTCTGTTTTGCGCCAAGTCAAGGAAACGCCAACTTCCGTTACTACTTTTTGTTTTCGTACTAAAGGAACGTCGCCATAGACAAGGTAGGGGCCGTCGGGGATTATAGTAATCTTTCTGGTGGTGGTACCGCTAAGGTGACGTTGCTCAGGCGGGATGTACTCAAAGCTAGGGCCAACTGTAGTTTCGCCATCCCCAGAGGGAAGCTGCATCAGTTGTATGGCCAACTCTTTGAGGCCGTACATTTGGCCGGTGGCCACTCTGAGCATTTTCGGGCTGCCATTGAAGGTTTCCTCCAATAGATGGAGGCAGCTTGAATAAGCGTGATTGAACTCATCTAGATGAATCCGAATCTCACTTCCTTCGGGATAATTGGCGCTACGCGGATTGGGTTTCATGTTATAGACGGAGTCCCAATCTACTAGAACAGGGTCGCCGGTGGGACCAGATTCTGCGGTATCACCGGGCTGATAGCGTCTGCCTTGTATAATTTGATTGTAGCGGAAGTAGTGTGCTACTTGACCGTGATCGGGGTGGAACATGTCGGTATCGCCATCCCAAATGCTTTGATGGGCGAGCCCTTCACCTTGATCTATGATTTCATCCATCGCGGTGAGAGCTGATGCCAGATCTCGGACTTCGATGATGCGACCACTTCCACCATAGTAGATATCATTGGTTACTTGTCGCGCGGGATCGCCACTAAACAATTTAGCTTCGCCGAGTGTTGCGGAAAAGTATTTGAGTGCGTCTTTAATACCCTGATAAAACTCACCTTGTGTCCGGAACACATCTCCATCCTCAGACTCTGATTCGGTTGGCTCGGCTGGTCTTTCGATTTTAAGGAAAGTATCGATGGCTTCCGGAGAAAACCTCATCAGATGTACCTGATACGCGTTGTCGCTATGTGGAAAATAGGCTGGAAACTTCGGTATCAAGTCTGGCCGGTCGAGCTTCGGCGAACCGCCAATAGCATTGAGTAAGTTAGCTGCGAGTGTGAGGTGTAACATTTCTTCCATGAAGACACTGAGGATTACCTCAGTTGACTCGATGTTGGTGCCAGCCTTGATAGAGTAGAGTGCACAGAGGTAGGGAGGCATCGTGGCGTGTTCAAAGTCGATGGCCCATTGCATATGTTCTCGCAGATCATGCAACGTCTTTATTTTCATGTATTTTTTTAATTAATATTAGGCAAATATACGGCTGATTATTTTTTGAAATCAAGTTTGAAGTTACAATGTTACTCAATGATGAATTACAATTTCAAATATTACTAAGGCAGGATAATTTGCAAAGTATAGCCATCCACAACTGCTGAAGATTTTATCAAATTGAGAGTAACAAATAAAAATTAAATAGGTATCTATAAAACGAAAATGAATTACAACGATGCGAACAGTTTAAGTATTGCTTTTTAGTTTCGCTTACTGCAATACTCCTGTTGGCTGTAGGATTGAAAGTGGATAGTTGTATTGAGAATTATGTAGTTGCTCTCTTTTTGAGTATTAACTTATTTTAAAAAATTTGTGAAAATAGTTATTACAAGTGCATTGATATAGTCAATAAAAAATGCACCTACTAAAGGCACAACCAGAAAGGCGCGTGGAGCAGCACCATATTTAGTCACGATAGTTTTCATAACAATCATTGCATTGGCAACGGTTCCCAGCATAAATCCAATAAATCCACTTGACATTACAGCTGATTCATAATTCTTCCCCATAGTCAGAAAAGTTATGGTTAATGCAAATAAAATAACTACAATTACTTGTGTTGCAAGTATTCCTGAAAGGGGTACTGCAAGATGGAACAATTCCCATATTTTTAAATCCATCAATGCAACTGTAAGAAAAATATTCAATGCAATTCCGCCGGCAAAATCAATTGACTTTTGATCAATTTTAATCCATTGTGTTTTATCGTTGATATTCCTGCAAGTAGCCCCTACAATCATTGCGCCAATATATGCCGGAAGCGTTATGCCGGATGATGCAATAAACAAACTCACAATACCTCCTAAACCCATGATGATACCCGTATTGATAAGACTAATTGTAAAACCTGAATTCTCATGCGATGTATTAATGCTAAGTATTTCATCAACTTCAGTCAATTCACTTTTAGTGAGGTCATCAATTTTTTTCGTTTCTTTTTTTAAGTTAAATTTCCTAATTAAAAAAGTTCCTGCAGGACCACCAAGTAATCCCGCGAAAACAATTCCAAATGTTGCTGATGTAATGGCAATTGTTTCTGCACCTTTCAATCCCATTTCTTCAAATAAAGGAGCAAATGCCAGTCCTGTTGCAGGTCCTCCAACCAACGTAACAGAACCGGCCATTATACCAAACAGTTTTGGTACATCAAATAATGTTGCAACCCCTATCCCCACCAGGTTTTGAATTACACAAAATACAGATGAAATAGCTAGGAACACTATAACCTGTTTTCCTCCTTTTTTTAACAAAGTAAAACTTGCATTGATTCCAATTGAAGTAAAGAAAAGCATCATGCATAATGATTGCAAGGAAGTATTGAATGTGATATTAAGAAACCTGTCGTGCGCAACAAAATTGAAAGCAGCAAAAAGTAATCCTCCTAAAACTGCTGGTGGTATATTGAGTCGTTCAAAAATGCTTATTTTTCTTTGGAGTATCATTCCGGTTAAGAAAACAATGCCGGCAATTGCAAGTGTTTCAATCAGATCTAGTTTAATATGGGATATTAGTGCAAGCGTAGTATGCATAATTTTTTGATTTTACTCCGGTAATTTAAATCTAGCTAGTTTTTTTATGATTTATGAAATTAGTTTATTAGTGTTGATTAGCTTACTGCCAAGCCTTATTGCACGATTAGCTTAAAGGCACTGACTATTTGCTCGCCTACTTCGGTTTCAAATTTTGCTTTAGTGCCTAAGTATTGCTTAAAGGGATGTAATTCTCAGATATATGAACCAATAAGGGCTAATAGCAGCTATTTTTGTTGAATCTAACAAAGTAACTGTTGAACCATAAAAAATAACTGATTTTTACAGCATGTAATTTTTAACTCTGTCTGAAATGTCGGATGAGTCGGTTGGGTCCAATTGAAGGTCTGCTACAAATTCATCAAGAGCCTTTTCTATTATTTCATCATTAGTTTAAACTTTATCCTTTTTACAAGACTGAAACATTATTAAAAAGAAAAAAGCAATACATAATCCGAAAATTGGCATTATTTTTTTCATTTTATTTGAATTTAAATTTTGAGTTCAGTTTTTACAACTCATTAGGCTTTTCGGAATATGCCCCTTTTCTTAAACTAATATATAACGCTCAAGAATAGGTGTTAAGTTTTTATAAAAAACTGACGCTAAGCCTGTGTTATTGATTAATATTGTTAACGACCCTCACAGGAATAATTTCAATTTTCATATAAGGGTAATAGGGTAAAGTTGAAAGTTTTGAATGAACATCCTCGGAGTCCATCGCCATCATTACTATAAAAATACCAGACATATCAAGTTTAATAAAGGTATCTACAATAGTCCCATTTTCTTCCAATTCTTTAACAAGCTCCTGTTCTCTTGGAAGTAGTTTCATTCTTGTTTCCATATCCAATCCTTCTAATTGGATATTAAGCATAAATTTTTTCATTTTAGTGTTTAATTAAAAGTGTTAGATTACTATTATTATTTATTAGTATAATTTTCATGGTATTAGTTATAAAGGTTTGCAGCTAGAAAAAGTTGGCAATTTTACACTAAATATTTTGGTTTTTTATTCTATCTCTTCTTTTAAAAGTTGTAAATGTGATAATCTTGCAGTTAAGGCATCGCCAACATTTGCTTTCCAGTTGCGGTTGCATTCGCCTGTTGGATCAATTTGACGTCCTGCCAATTCTCTTTTATGTTGCAAATGCATATCGTAAACCGGAAGATTGTCGGCAGCAAAGTAAGCAGGTTTCTTACCATGCCTGGCCTGGCCACCTGCACTGATGCTGCAACTTTCACGACCAGGAGAAAGAATATTCATTGATAAGGGCTCATGTTGTATGATTAGTTTGGCAACATCTTGTATAAACCAATAGTCGGGCTCTGGGATTGGTTTACCTGTTCTACCTTTTTGGCCAGCTACTTCGGCTGCCGCCTCGGGGAAATCTAACTTTATGCGTTTGTGCTCCTGAATCTGGCAAGGTCCAGATATGATTACACGAGTAAGAAAATTATGATCGTCTGAAATCACTAAGCTTCCAAATGGATTTGACCAAAGCTTTGCAGCATGACCATGAATGAAATTTCCTGGATGATACGGTATTAGCAGCGCCAATTTGTTGTTTCTTCTGCCCACAAAAGCAGCCTTCCCTTTTTCGCCGTTTCTCGGCGATGCGCCTGGGAGACCGGAAAATGAAACAGTAATCTGAATCAATTCAAACTGTTCCTTGATTAAGTCTTCTAATGGTTGTGAAGGAGACCATTTTGTAGCCATCATTTTTTTGTTATCAATAGTTGCAGGTCGTTTTGAAAACAAGTTTTGAGAACACTGCGTAAAAACCTCTTCAGTCTCTCCAACTGTAAAAAGTAAGTTGCACTTATTTCGAAAAGCTGCCTCTTGATAAACTTTAAGTACATCATTATGGAGGCCATATTCCTGTTGCAACTTTTTATCATCTAGGAGTTCTACAGCAAACAACGAAATGTGAAGCCCCATGGCATCAGGATCGAGCGGATGCAAAGCAAGTAATGCAAGACGAGGGTTTATAAGTAAAGCATCAATTACTTCCAGAGTTGCTCCAACAGCATCTCGTTCAAAGGCTTTCACGGATGGATCATAGGAGGGTACTGATTTACCATTTATAAGATTTTGATAAGTAGCTGGCATGGGGCCACCTTTAGACCACCATTTTTTTGCAGCTTTTAGTTCGGCATCATCAGTTAATTGAGGTAACCACATTGGAACGGCAATAGTCCGCTCATTGAGAACTAGGATAGGAGCGCTACCATCCATCTGCTCAATCAATGCTGCATTCGTTGTGCGAGATTTACCCCACAGAGAACCATTTTGTTTTCCTCCTGCACCCAGCAACACTTGAGTTGCGGTCATAGCAAAAGCACCCATAGTTGGATTGAGCTCTTGACGGTATTGACTTTTATAGAAATTGTCGGCTCCTTTGGCTATAGTGGCTTCTAGTTTTTTCCCTCCCTGTTTTGCAGATTTGGCTGCACTTAATAAGTATTGCATCACATGCTCGGCTGCAGGAGCAGGTGCAGCGGCTCTGCGTAATAAACGTTCTGCAACTTTTTCTCGCCATATTGGAGGAAGGATACCTATAGCACGATGCGCAAAAATCTTCATACCTGACAATTGATATCGTCCATCAGCTGACGATACCTGAGACTTGGCTTTTTTAAACATTGCTTATTTGGTTTTACCGCTTAGATATTTATTACTGAGTTTTAACTCCTCTTTTATAAGTTGATTTTATAAAAAATTTCATAATTCATCTTCAATAAAACCTTCAGTGGTTCTCCTATTTGTTCGCTATGTCGTTTAAACTTCCCGCTAACTTCAGATGACTTGGCGATGGAGCGGACTTCTACCACCATTGCTTATTATAAATACTATAAATCGAACATTATTCTTTTTGATTTGCATTGTGTCAATAAATGCTGATTGAATTAAGAGCACATTTTATTATAATCAAGTACTGCTTCTTCAAATGTACATGATTGATATTTATGGTTTGAGTTGTATTCTTTTTTGTATTCTTCACATTCAAACATGAATTTTCGAATGGCGTTCAATGCTTTTATTCCTTTTAGACCAGAAACTTCATAAATAATTCCATTGGGTAATTTTACGTGTCTGATATAAATTCCCTCTCTGACTTCCTTCATAATGCCTAGAGTATTGAAAGAACCATCAAAATTTTCTTTTAGTCTATAACTCGTCTGAACATCATCAAAGACATCTACAATTATTTTGCCTTGAACCATTCGTCTTCCATATCTGAAATACCCATCCGGTTTATTTATATTTAGTGGCATCCTTAAATATAAAACGCCATCTTGACATAGCTTTTGAATTTCAGGAATATCTTTTTTCTTTAATCGAATAGTTTCATTGTTGTTATTAATGTATTCAAGGTCAATCATTATACCTTGAGCATTGGTATCGAAAAAATTAATTTGTTTACAAGTGATTGAATCTTTTCCAACAGTGACAAAATAGTTCTGAGAAAAACAATCCGTAACGGATAGAAGGATAAAAAATAGAATTTTCCCTGTTATATTTATTAGATTCGATTTCATTTTTTGAGTAATCAGTTTTTTAGGGCATTTCTTACCCACCTTTATATTTTACAATTTTACAAAATATATTTAAGAGTAATCAATATTTTCTACTTAATGCAGTAGTCTTCTTGCCTTTTGAGGATTACTTAATTCTTCTAATTGTTGCCAAGTGGGGTAAAGTCTATTTTTCATTGTTGCTGTCTTTTAAAATGGCATATAACGCTGTGCAGCTAAAAAAAGTGGGGTTTCGGGACACTAAAATGGCTAAA
>Ga0209190_1001085_pt1 | contig 19266 bp, 18 predicted proteins | sample M_140205_XF_Meta_FD_187315 | JGI IMG/M metagenome (GOLD analysis project Ga0209190, IMG submission 187315) | Freshwater microbial communities from Lake Montjoie, Canada to study carbon cycling - M_140205_XF_MetaG (SPAdes) (version 2) | ecosystem: Environmental > Aquatic > Freshwater > Lake... | reverse complement strand
GATAGGCTTTCATTGTGGTACGAAAAGAGAACAACGGTATTTGGATCACGCTCAAGGAAACCATCGCGGCACATCATGAGGATGTCTTCGCGTGCCTCACCACCGCCGACGGCTTGACGCGTTGGCTCACGCTTGCAGCCGAAGTGGATCTGCGCAAGGGCGGCACCATGAAGTTGGGTTGGGATTCCAAGTTCCGCCGCTCATTTGAAGTTCCAATTCTTGATTTTGATCCAGGCGGCAAAGTGACGTGGGGTTGGCCTGTTGGTCTTGATGATGAAGCTGTTCCCATTGAATGGGTGGTCACGCCTGAATCCGAGGAGGGCGCGCGCGTGATTCACCGGCATGGTCCATTTATTGACAACTCGGACATGATCTTGGTTGCCGCCAACGACGCTGAAAGTTGGCGTTGGTATATGTGCAATCTTCGAACTGTTCTGGAAGCAAAAGTCGATATGAGAAAAGAACGTCCGCTCTGATTTAAAAAGGAATCATCATGCCCCCACTTCGCACCATCTGGTTCGCCTGCATCTCGCTCAGTTATTCAATTCTGCTGTTTGGAACAGCCATGTTGGGTTTCAAGCTCACAACACAGAATGAAACTGGCTGGGGAGCCGCGCTTTTGCCTATTATTCTTGCTGTTTTAAGCTTGGCGCTGACGATCATGAGCCTTCTGATTAAGCGCAATTACAAAGTTGGAATGGTGGGAATTCATCTTGCCATGATCATGCCGTTGGTCAGTGCGTTGTTGCTGGGCATGCGCGCCTGGGATCTGTATCAACAAGGCAGAGAAGGCACTCAGGTCACGCTCTCCGGAATGATGGCGGTGACAAGCATCTATGTATTCGTGACCATGATGTTGATTCGGCCCAAGAAGGAAGAAGCCCCCAGCACAATGGACTTGGAAGAAAAGACGATCACGAGCGCGCAATAATTCTCGGCGCAGTATTTCCAAGCGCGTTGAAAAAACAATTCGAGATGTGACGCAACCAAGGGCACGTACATTTATCCAAACAGCGCGCGCAACAGCAACTGAGTAAGTCCCGCCGCCACGCCCGCGGCAAGATCATCAATCACAATTCCGGCGCCGCCGTGAAATTTCTGCAAGCCACGAATTGGGGGCGGCTTGAGAATGTCGAACACGCGGAACAAAAGAAACGCGCTGCCTGCGGTGATCAGTCCATTATGTAAAGACGCCATGCCGCCCGCGGCAAGCGCCGGAGTCCACACCAACACAAGCGCCACGGCCTGACCCGCCACTTCATCAATCACAACTTGCGATGGATCTTTTTTTCGAATCGCGCGTTCAGCTGCGTCGCCCCACATCAAACACATCACCGTTGCCACAAACGCCACGCCCAACATGGTGGCGATCCACACGGAGTGAGAAACTCCAAACCAAGCTAAAAATGCCGCCAAAATCACCGGCGGAAGGCTTCCCCACGTGCCCGATGCTGGCCACATGTGCCCAAGTCCGCAGACGGTCACGCCGCACCAACGAACAACGCCAAGCGATCTCAGCAAAGCCTGTGGGCTCATTAATTTTTTTTGTTTCAGCCAACTCATAGCGGACCCGCAAAATATTTATTCACTTCGCGGATCAATGGGGCGCCCTTGCATTGGTATTTCCATTGTCCGGACCTCGCAACAACGACCCCGCGCGCCAAAGCGCTGGAATACCACTTAGCGCGGTCAACACCACCGCCATCCATAACACCACTTGATGGCCCACTCGACAAAAATCGTAATTCATGATCCAAGTCTCACTGGCGGCGAACACGCACCACGGACCGGCGACGCTTTGCATGAACATTTTCCCCTTGCCAAATCGATCCGCTGGAAATGGCTTTCCCATGCCCTCCAAAAATCCGCGCACGCTGGTCACCAACAATTCACGAGCCACCATGACAACCACCATCCATGCGGCAACGCCGCTGCCAACAATTCGCAAATCTGTTGAACCCGTTGCCAATCCTGGCGCCGCCAAGAAAATAAATGTTCCAAGTATCAAAACTTTGTCCACAAAGGGATCCATCACGCGGCCATACGCGGTCACCACATTCCATCGCCGTGCTAACCAACCGTCCAGCACATCTGACAGCGCCGCTGTGACAAAAATCCCGCACACCCACCACCCCAGCGCGCCGCGATCCAGAAGCGGGGTTCGACTGAGAATGTCTAAAAGCACAAGTGTCGCTGCGGCAAGAAGCAACCTCACCGTGGTGATGGCGTTGGGCAGAATTTTCCACCACTGCGTAAGCATCGTGGCACTGTAACCCACTCGGACATGGGCGGTTGAATGGCTTGTTGCAAACCCGAAGCCACGTTGGAGTTCCAACCAAAGACCGACAAATTATCTCCAAAATTCCGAGTGAATGCGCGCGCAAAATCCCCAATGATGCATCCTGCCAACGCCACAGGGCGCCGGCATAAAATCAAGTCTAAAAAATCATTTCCACTGCTTGCGATGAGCCCAAACGCCGCTTACTCTCCCTCGCTCACCGCAGGAATGACTCCTGCGATTCACTCCGCAAACTTAAACGCACTGAACGCGAATCACCCGCCCACACTCAATGCCACTTCTTCCTTTCTATATCGCAAGCGCCATCGCAGCATTTGGGTTGCTTTATATTTTGCGACCAAGCAAACCTTCGCTGCGTCGCGGCGGTGCCGTTGTGGCGCTCGCGGGCGCGGGAATTTTCATAAGTGAAGCTCTGCGACTTGCGGGTCCGCCATCAGCTGGCGTTCCCATCGCACTTCTTATTGCGCTGGTTGTCATTGGCTTGTACGCCGCGGTGCGCGTGATCACCCATCCTCGGCCCGTGTTCGCGGCGTTGTATTTCATTGTCACCGTGGTGGCCTCAGCCGTTATTTTTCTGCTTTTACAAGCGGAATTCATGGCATTTGCGCTGATTATTGTGTACGCCGGCGCGATCTTGATCACCTATATGTTCGTGCTCATGTTGGCGGATCAAGGCCCGCGCGATTCCATTGGCCACATTGATGATGACAGTGATTACGACCGTGTTCCACGCGAGCCCATGGCCGCTGTGCTCGTTGGATTTATTTTGTTGGGAACGCTCGCTGCGGTTGTGGAGCGCATACCAAGCACCGCAGTCCTTGCGGAGTCAAGCCTTGATCAAAAAGTGGCGCGCCAACAATCTGAAGCGCTTGTGATGATGCCCAAGTATTTGCTGAACATTGTCAAGCGCGGCGACGCCAGCGCCGTGTCAGTCACTGTGGCTCCAAACGCCGCAATTCATGGCAGCATTGTGCAAACGCAAGTGACGCAAGCCGACGGCACTGTGAAAAATATCGCGGTGGACGCGGCGGGAAAAATTGATAACACGCAAATGGTCGGACTTGATCTTGTGGCGCGCTATCCAGCGAGCTTGGAACTGGCGGGAATCATCTTGCTCATGGCAATGTTTGGCGCGGTGGTTTTGGCGCGCCGTCAAATTGAATTTGGGGAGGACGAGGCGCGAGACGCCGCTGGTCTTCGCCGCATTGTTCTTGATGTTCCAGATCACGAGCGCGCCGCTCCCGGAGGCCGCGCATGACACACCTTTTGGCGGCCAGTCAATTCGGCGCTTCGCACGCGGTCACAATCACATTGGCCATGAGCGCGCTTCTGTTCACCATTGGACTGGTTGGTTTTCTTGTGCGACGCAACATGATTCTTATGTTCCTGTGCACTGAAATCATGTTCCAAGCCGCGGCGTTGGCCTTCATTGCGTTTGGAAGAATGCGCATGGACACGGGCGGACAAATCTTTGTGATCTTTATCTTGACCATCGCCGCGGCCGAGGCGGCCCTTGCGCTTGGACTTGTGATTCTTCTATTTCGCCGCAAAGAAACGCTTAGTTCAGAGGCGTGGTCGGAGTTGCACGAATGATTCCCATGCTTTCAATTTCAGACACGCACGCAGATTCACCCGCGCACGCGGTGGTCACGGCCATCGTGAACGCAATCCCATCGCCAGAACTTGGATGGACCGGCTGGATTCTTTTACTTCCAGCAATTTCAGTTGTGTTGACCGGCTTGTGCTGCGCGTTGCGCGTGAAAAGCAAACTGCCAGGCTGGATCACCGTGCTGGCGCTCGCAGGCTCATTCGCGCTTGTGTTGAAATTATATTTCTTGCGCGGCGACGCGGGCGCGCCCGTGGTGGTGCACTTGTGGGACTGGATGAATTTCCGCTGGGGCGATCAAAACAAATGGCACGCGCTGCAAGCGGATGTCAGCTTGTATGTGGACAGCCTCACGTTGTTCTGGCTGCTCTTTGTCACTGGCCTTGGAACCCTCATCGCCATTTATGCGACTGAATATATGGAGGCCGATGTTGGCAAGGGCTACGCGCGCTTCTTCAACGGCGTGAGCATTTTCATTCTGGCCATGTGCACATTGGTCATGGCCGACAACTTGATTTTGCTGTATTTAGGCTGGGAAGGCGTGGGTTTGGCCAGTTACTTATTGGTTGGCTACTACTACAAAAAACCATCCGCCGTGGCCGCGGGCAAGAAGGCGTTCATTGTCAATCGCATAGGTGACCTTGGCCTAGCCGTTGGTATTTGGTTGATCTGGGTCAACTACGGAACAATTGAATTCAACACGCTCTTTCAAGTGTGGCAAGACATGAACCATGGCGTTGGTGGTTTCGACAAGTCGCTGATTCCATATTGCCTGATGCTTGGCGCGTTTGGAAAAAGCGCGCAGCTTCCACTGTATGTCTGGTTGCCAGACGCCATGGAAGGTCCAACTCCAGTATCCGCGCTTATTCACGCCGCAACCATGGTGACCGCCGGCGTGTACTTGATCGCCCGCACCTATCCGCTATTCACTTTGCATCCAGACGCGCTCGCAACCGTTGCGTGGGTTGGCGGATTAACCGCCCTCTTCTCCGCCACCATCGGCATGGCGCAATATGATTTTAAACGCGTCTTCGCCTACAGCACCATTAGCCAGTTGGGATACATGTTCATGGGCTTGGGTGTTGGCACAACTTTTGGCGCGGCCTATCACACGCTTACGCACGCATTCTTCAAGGCGCTTTTGTTCCTCACCGCAGGCGCAATCATGCACGGGTTCGCGGGTCAACTTGATCTGCGCAAACTGTCTGGTCTGCGCAAAGTTCCTGGCTTCAAGATTGTTTCATGGACCATGTTGATTGGTTGCCTGTGGCTTTCTGCCTTTCCATATTCAGCGGGAATGCTGTCAAAAGACGTCATTTTGGTGCAGGCGCTCGGCGGCAAGGACCACGGATTTGTGTGGCTTGGTTGGATTGGTTTAATCACCGCCGCCATGACGGCCTACTACGCGTTCCGTGTGTGGTTCCGCGTGTGCGCGGGTCCTGTGTTCTACATCCCGGGCGAGGAAACTCACGATGATCATGACGCGCATCACGATGATCACGGCGCGCATGCCACCGCCCCCACTTCAACAACATCACATGAATTTCATCCGCATGCGCCACGCTGGGCCATGAACGGCGTGCTGATTGTCATCATGTTGGGCGCGTTCGCCACTGGTATTCCGGGCTACATGGAACTGCGCGGAGAATCCAATTGGGCGCAAGTCATGATGGCGCACTCGTCCGCTTTCGCCGGAAGCGTGCAAGCGCATGTCACTGACGCGGTGAACTTTGGAATGAATCCACATCAGTTGGTGGAGCTCTTTGGCACCATCGCCTCGCTGGGTGGAATCGCGATCGCCATGTACTTCCATTTACTGCAACGCAAGTCCGCGGACAAACTTCGCGCTTGGTTGTTGGCGCACAATTCCATTCGCTGGATTCCAGTGGCCATGGAGAACAAGTGGTATGTCGATGAGTTCTATCACGCGTGCATTCGCGGACCAGCATGGATCGCCGGACAGATTCTGCACTTCACTGACAAGCACGTGGTTGATGGCTTGATGGTCAATGGAATCGGCCGAATTCCAGCCGCGCTCGGACGCCTGTTTCAGCCGCTTTATAACGGTGTTTTACAGGGTTACGCCACCACCATGGCTGGCGGCGCCGCCCTTGTTGTGGCCTGGGTTGTTTATCGCTGGCTCACCAGTGGAGTGGCAGCATGATTCAATATCTTCTTCTACTTCTTCCAATCATCAGCGCGTTGGTGATTGTCTTAAGTTCGCAGCGCGCCGCCAAATGGATTGCGCTCATTGGATCCACCGCTTCGCTGATTGTGGCCGCCGTGTTCGCGGTTCAATTTCCGCATTGGACCACGGGCGGATTCTGGCCTGATTTAAACACCTCGCCAATTCTTGGCAACTTCGGTGTTGATCTAAAAATTGGCGTTGACTCCGTCAGCCTGTTGTTGGTCCTGCTCACGGTGTTCCTCACGCCGCTTGCAATCGCTGGAAGTTTCAGCGCTATCACAACGCGCATGCGCGAGTACTACGCGTGGTTCATGATCCTTGAAGCCAGCATGCTGCTGGCGTTCATGAGCCGAGATATTATTTTCTTCTATGTGGGATATGAATTCACTCTCATCCCCATGTTCTTCCTGATCAGCATTTGGGGCGGCCCAATGCGCGGACCTGCGGCGATCAAGTTCTTCATCTTCACATTCTTGGGCAGCGTGTTCACGCTCACCTCGGTCATCTTCGTGGCGGTGCGCCACTTTGACAGCACCGGCACATGGACATTCGCCATCGCGGACTTGGTGAAATTCTCCTCAACACAACTCAGCGCCAGGGAACAATTCTGGGTGTTCGTTGGCTTGATGAGCGGCTTTGCAATCAAGACTCCATTCTTTCCAACTCATGCGTGGCTGCCACTGGCGCATGATCAAGCGCCAACTGGCGGAAGCGTGATTTTAGCTGGCGTTCTGCTGAAATTAGGCACATACGGAGTGTTCCGATTCGCCCTTCCCATGGCGCCAATTGGCGCGGTGGAGTGCTCCACGTTCTTCGCCATATTGGGAATCATCGCCATTTTGTACATGAGCTTGGTGTGCTGGGTGCAAACCGACATCAAGAAGTTGATCGCCTATTCATCCGTCAGCCACATGGGTTTCGTGGTGCTTGGTTTGTTCGCGCTCAATCCAATTGGCTTGCAAGGCGCGGTGATGTACATGGTCAACCACGGTCTCAGCACTGGCGCGTTGTTCTTGTGCATTGGAATGATGTACGAGCGCTACCACACCAAGGACATGGAACAACTAGGCGGATTGGTTTCCAAAATGCCGGTGTGGAGTTTCTTCATGATCATCTTCACTCTTTCAAGCGTGGGCTTGCCTGGCTTGAATGGTTTCGTGGGTGAATTCTTGTGCTTGATGGGCGCGTTCGTGGCCGAGCATGATCAGCCCGCTGGTTATCCCGGCGTGCTTGGTCCTTGGTACGCGGTCGTGGCCGCCGTTGGATTAATTTTGGGCGCAATGTATTTGCTCATCATGTTGGGAAAAATTGTGTGGGGCTCGTTGCGCGAACCGCACGGTCAAGAACACGCGCAAGACCATGCTCAAGATCATGGCCAAGCTCACGCACAGCACGCCGACATTCAATTACCAACAGACTTAAACTTCCGCGAGATCGCAATCTTGGCTCCAATCGCATTGGCGTGCCTTGCGATTGGCTTGTATCCAAAGCCGCTCTTGAACGCTGTTGAACCTTGCGTCAAGGATGCGCTGGTGAATTATCCCGCGGTGATTGATCAATACAACGCCAAGCGTGGGCTTGTGAATCCTGGCGCGCCCGTGAAACAAGCGGAGGTCAAGCCATGAGTTCTTTCCTTCCAATGGGGCCGAAAATCCTTGTATTAACCCCTGAAATCATCGTCTTTGGTGGAAGCGTTGTCACCAGCATTATTGGCTTAAGCCGCAGCAAAACTTTGCGCAAGTCCGTGCCACTTCTTGCGGCGATCACATTGCTCGCCTCATTGGTGGCTCTTGCAATGGGCTATTCACACGAGGCCGCCGAGCAAGCCGGCGTGCTTATGCCGCACTTCAACAAGATCATCAAGGCGATTATTTTGGTTGTGGGTATTGGCCTTGTCGCGATTTCAGTTGGTCATATTGATCGCCGCATGGAAGAAGCCGTGGCTCGTGGCGCAACAATATTTGATCCCATGCGCGTAGTGCGTGGAGAATTTTACTCATTCATGTTGCTCAGCATTTGTGGAGCCATGCTTATTCCAGGCAGCCCGGATTTAATCTGGCTTTTCCTGGCGCTTGAGCTGACAAGTTTGCCAACCTACATCATGGTGGCCATGAGCCGCGGAACACGCCGCGCTCAAGAAGCCGCCGTGAAATATTTCTTCCTGGGCGCCATGAGCACGGCCATATTCTTGTACGGCTTCGCGCTTATTTATGGAAGCACTGGATCGCTGCAACTTTCAACCATCCGCGAAGTGTTCGCCGATCAATCCGCGCGTGGCGGTATTGACACGCTGGGAATCACAGGATTGATTCTTTGCATCCTTGGATTCTGTTACAAGTTGGCCGCCGCGCCAATGCATTTCTACGCGCCAGATGTGTATGAAGGCGCCGCCAATCCCGTCACCGGCTTCCTGTCGTTCATTCCAAAAATCGCTGGTTTTTCCGCTCTCGCCGTGCTGTTAAGCACCGTGGGTTGGTCTGGCCACGCGGGCTTCTCGGAAACTGGCGCGCTGATCAGTGGATTGCCCGCGCCAATTCTTGCCACGCTATGGATGATCTGCGCGCTCACCATGACGCTGGGAAATATCGGAGCCCTGTTGCAAAAATCCGTCAAGCGAATGTTGGCCTACAGCTCCATCTCGCACTCGGGCTACATGGTTCTTGCGATCATCGCTGGACCTGGCCTGGGCTTTGAGGCGCTGCTCTTTTATCTGATCAGTTATGGCGTCACCAATCTCGCGATCTTTGGCGCGCTTTCAGGTTTGCAAAAACGCGGCGAAGATGTTGAAAGTTTCGAGGAGCTCAGCGGCATTGGTCGCCGCTATCCCGGACTCGCCGCATGGCTTGCGATTGGATCAGGCTCGCTCATGGGCATGCCACCACTACTTGGTTTCTGGGCGAAGCTAATGTTGTTCATGGCGGGTGTTCAAGCTGGACACACTCCGCTCGTCATCATCGCCGCCATCAACAGCGCTGTGAGCGTTTGGTATTACTTGAGACTGATTGGCGTTCCATCTTTGTCACCGCCAGGAACATCGTCCGAAGGCGTGACCAAGGGACCAAGTTCTTGGCCGAGATTCGCTGGAGCTGTGGCCGCCGTGACGGTCATCGTGTTGCCGTTGTTTGCCTCTCGCATTCTGGGCAATAGCGCTGAATTTGCGCCTACAAACGCAAAACCAACCTCTGCCACCACTCCCACGGCGCCAGTCGCCACCCCCAAGCAGACCACTGGAAATTCCCCGCAAGAAACACCGCGCCAAATCGATACGCAAATTGCGCTACACTCTTCGCCCACGCGGCTGTAGCTCAATTGGATAGAGCACAAGCCTACGAAGCTTGGGGTTGCAGGTTCGAGTCCTGCCAGCCGCGCTTACTTTATTCCGCGTGAATTTGAAATCGCTCCGCTTGCGAATCATCGCGGCGCTCACGGCAACGCATGGGCAACACACTCACAAACTCTTGAGGAATTCCGGATGAGCGCCAACGCATCGATCGCCACTTTATTCAACCAGATCGCCGACGCTCTAGAAGTGCTGGGAGAAAATCAATTCAAGGTGATGGCGCACCGCAAGGCCGCGCGCATTCTTGAGGATCTTTCAGACGATGTCGCTGAACTCTGCAAGAGCGATCCGGATAAATTAAAATCCATTGATGGCCTTGGCGCGTCGAGCGTGCAGAAGATCCAGGAGTTCGTGGCCACGGGAAAAATAAAAGCGCACGATGAGGTTTTGGCCAAACTGCCACCTGGATTGATCGATGTGTTGCGCGTGCCTGGTCTTGGACCCAAGACCGTGAAGCTGCTGTGGGATCAAGGCGGCGTAACTGATTTGACCACGCTGAAATCGCAACTGGCCAGTGGAGCGTTGGAGAAGTTGCCGCGCATGGGCGCCAAAACATTGCAAAACATAGCGGAAAACCTTGCATTTTTAGAGACCGCCGGCGATCGGGCCCGCCTGGGCGACGCCATGCCCATCGCGGAAACTTTTGTCACGCAACTGCGCGCCATCAATGGCGTCACGCAAGCCGAGTTCGCTGGAAGTTTGCGCAGAGGCCGCGAGACCATTGGCGATATCGACTTGTTGGTGGCCACGGAACATCCCGCCCCTGTCATGCAATATTTCTGCTCGCACCCGTTGGTGGCCAAAGTGCTTGTTTCGGGCGACACCAAATCAAGCGTGCGTTTGAACAACGGCATGCAAGTTGACCTTCGCGCCGTGCCCGCCATAAACTGGGGCGCGGCGCTGTTGTACTTCACCGGCAGCAAGGACCACAATGTCATCTTGCGCGAACGCGCGATTACGCATTCAATGCGATTGAATGAATACGGATTGTTCGCCGACGATGGCGACGAAACTCCACCGCAACAGCGCGGCGTGAAACCCGTCGCTTCAAAAACCGAACAAGAGATTTACGTGAAGCTTGGATTGGAGTGGATCGCCCCAGAGTTGCGGGAATCCCACGGCGAGTTTGACAACAATCTCACAAAACATCTCGTTTGCGCTGGCGATATCCGCCGTGAATTGCATTGCCACACCACGGCCAGCGACGGCGTCCTGTCCATCGAGCAACTGATTGAAACAGCCAAAAGCCGCGGCTTTGACGCTATTGCCATTACGGATCACAGTCGATCAAGCGCGCAGGCAAACGGACTTTCCGTGGAGCGCCTGCGCGAGCACGCCGCCAACATTCGCGCGGCCAGCGCAAAAATAAAAGGTATTCATGTTTTGGTTGGAAGTGAAGTGGACATTCTTGCCGACGGACATTTGGATTATCCCGACGATGTCTTGGCCGAACTTGATTGGGTGGTGGCCAGTCCGCACACCGCGCTCAAGCAATCGCCAGAGGCCGCCACCGCGCGCCTTCTTGCGGCAATCGCCAATCCGTTTGTGCATGTGATTGGCCACCCCACGGGACGGATTCTCAATGGCAGACCTGGCCTTGAACCAAACATGAAGCTGGTCATTGAAGCCGCCGCGAAGGCGGGCGTAGCATTGGAAATAAATTGCAATCCCGCGCGTCTTGATTTGCGTGACGCTCTTGTTCGCGCGGCGCATGAAGGCGGCGCAATGATTTCCATAAACACGGACGCGCACGACGGCGAACACTTTGATTTTCTACGCTACGGAATTCTCACCGCTCGGCGCGCCGGACTAGCTGCCGCGGGTTGCGTAAACGCATGGCCATGGAAACAATTTGAAGCGTGGCGCTTGTCACGCGGACGCGCCAAATCATTAAAGAATTCGTAATTGCCCAGTTCACTGCGCGCCAAGCAGCGTCAACGGTGATTCGCTGCAACGCCTTCATGCACGCGGTCACCAGGCATAAGTAAAGTGTTCACAGCGTCAAAGAAACGCCTTCCCAGACGCTCTTGTTCGGCGGCGTTGGCTTCAGTTTGCAAACGCAGAGCGTTCACATCAATACCCGCGCTCTGAAATTTGGCCGTGGATCCGTTGATCTGTTTCAATATGGTGGCACGATTCCACTCGGGGTGAAATTGAATGCCGTAACTGCGAAGACCAACCGAAAAAACTTGAATGGGGCATGCCTCGCTGCCCGCCAAAATTTGTCCACCCGCGGGCAACTTTGTGACCTCATCGGAGTGCCAACACATTTTTAAACTCGACCAAGGTTGGCCCGCGAACAGAGCGTCCTCGCGGCCAATGTTGTTCAGTTTCACGGTTTGCCAACCCAGTTCCGATTTTTTCATGGCCTGAGTTTCGCCACCCAAGGCGGCCGCCAAAAGTTGCGCGCCCAAGCACAGTCCAAGCACTGGAACATTGGCGTCATGCGCCATCTTCAAGAATACTTTTTCGGCCGCCATCCAAGGCGCGTCATTCAAGTGCACGGTCTGCGGTCCACCAAGGGAAATCACGCCGTGCACATCGTCCAAGTCGGCGGGCACAATTCCACCGGCGTTCAGTTGAATGACGCGCAGGCGTTGGCCGTGGTGGCGCAGCGAATCCATAAGTAAATCGGCGGGGCAATCGGACGAATGTTGAAGAATGACAATGGCCATAGTGGAGCAAAGATAGCACAAGAAAAACCGCATGCTTTGCGCAACTTCATCCACGCGCTGGGACAATACCCGCGTGAATACGCCCATTTCAAACCATGACGCGGCGCAACCAACAAACCCGCTCGCGCCGAATGAATTCGGTGGCGGCGCGCCCAACCGCCCCACCGCCACGCACTCCGCGCAGAGTCGCGCTGAAAAATCCACCGCCCGCATCAACTCTGGAAAAAATGCGGAGGAGGCGGCGGCCCAATATTTGCAATCCAAGGGCTACAACATCATCGCGCGCAATCTGCGCCTTGGACATTTGGAAATTGACCTGTTGGCCACACTTGCGAACACCAACTTGCTGATTGTGATCGAGGTCAAAGCCCGACGCACAGGAACGCACGCGCCTGAATTGCGCGTGGACTGGCGCAAGCAACGGCATCTCATTCTTGCGGCGCAGATGCTTTTGTCCCGAAGAATGTTTCAGGGCAAGCAAATTCAATTTGACGTGATCGCCGTTGAGATGGATCAACTTCAAAAGCCAATGAACATTCGCCATATACAGCGGGCCTTCGACGCGAATATGCGCTGACGGATTCGGGCAATGCGCCTGGAAATTCTTGGCGCAATTCGTTGTGGCACACATCCGCGGAGCGTGACTCACACAACAAAGTAAATCGCTCTTGCCGCGCTCAACGGAAATAGCGCGTCAGCGTGATTGACACCAATCGCAATTTCATGGCCTCCAGATCGGAGGCCACCCACCGCGTGCGCAAGTTCGTGTAGTAGCGCTGTTGCTCCATTCCATAGCGCTGATTCTCAATTTGTCGCCTCAGTTGCATTTGCAACGGCGGATCAAAAATCGACCTGGCCTTCTCTTGCTGCGTTGAAATCAGCGTCATCCAAACAACTTGCGTCTTGGTCTCGATTGGTCCATCGACCTTGTTCAATTCAAGGCCCTTGATCCGCGTCTTCATGTCATCCACAAGATCAGGAATCGCGTCGATGCCGCCTTTGGGAATGGTCATCTCGCGCCAAAAACCACCATCCGAAATTTTAAGATCCGCGGCCACTTGGCTGAACGATTTGCCTTGCGCAAAGCTTGCCTTCACCTGATCCACTTGCGTTTGGTTGGATTTCAAAACGGCTACGCGACCAATGCGAATCGTTGGAAGCGGATTATACGTGGCGCTATTTTGATCGTACAAACGCTCCACATCGCGCCAACTCACGATGGTGCGCGGCCGAATGCGGCGATTTAAAAGATCACCTGCAAGCGCCTGATTTTTCTGGCGGTTCATAAATTCCTCGATCGTCGTGCCGGGAAATTCTTCCTCAATGCTGCGCTGGGCGTCGGCGCGGCTTCCACCACGCGTGGCGATTTCTTTTTCCTGCAAGTCCTTCAACCACGCCAACACGCCTTCCTGGGCATCGGCTGGAATCATGGCTTCGGCCTCGGAAATAATCAGCAAATTGTTCACGTATTGGTCAAAGGCTTCGCTAATCATTTGCACAACTTGGTTGCGCGCTTTCACGCGATCTGGATCGGCGGCGATAGTGATAATGCGGTCTTCACGAGTCTTCAGGAATTCGCTGGCGTAAAGCGGCTTGCCATTCACTTGACCCACAAGCGAATCCACCGGCCACTTTTGATTCACGGGAAGTTGCGCGTCAATGTTCTCGGGCAACTTTTGCGTCATCGTGTTTCCATCTGGAGCCGTGGACACCAACTCGGTTTTTTGCGTGGTCACTTTATTTCCGTTGGCCACATCCATGGTTGCGTCAGTGGTTTCCACCTTGGGCGGCTCAAAGTCCGCGTCCGGAATTTGCACAATGCTGGGGTTCACATCCGCGGGCAAATTGCCTTGGCTAAACGCGATGGAGTTCACCTCAACGGCGCCCTTGGGTGTGGTATCGGTCGACATGCACCCCGCCACAAAAATCACGCTCATGATTTGAGTAGCATTACGCAAAGGATTCAAGCGCCTCAATCGCATGCGTGAAGTCTAATCAATTGCATTCGCCTTGGTGCCATCGCGGCGTATACTAAATTCACAATGAGCGACAACAACACTCCAGAAATTCAAGTTGATTCGGATTGGAAAGCCCAAGCGCAAGCCGAGAAAGCGCGCTTGAGTTTGCAGGAGGAAAGTCGCCCAGCCAAGCCGGGCAAAGATGAGTTGCCGCCCGCGGATTTCCGCAGTTTAGTGGGCTTGTTGGCTTCGCAAGCCATTGGGGGATTGGGTGGCTACACCGATCCGCAAGGCCGCGTCATGGTGGACATCATGGGCGCCAAGTTTGCCATTGATCTAATTGGCGTGCTTCAGGAAAAAACCAAGGGCAATCTCTTGCCAGAAGAGGAAGCCGAGCTCAGCGAAGTGCTCGGCGAGCTGCGTTCACGCTTTGTGCAAATTGCGCAGGCCGTTGCGGCGCGCATGAAGAGTGGTCAAGGTGTTGAAAGCATGAGCGCTGGCGCTCCAGCAAGTTCACGCAAGGCTCCAGACGCGGGCGCTGGTCCAAAGCTGATCATTCCATAATCAACTTCGACTAGCGAAACAACATCGCTGACAAAAGCCGCTCCATTGGCGGGTAGTACAACGACAAGTACGCGCCAAGAAAATACAAAACGATCACACCAAGTAGAACGCGGTCCTCGATCAATGTCTGCAACGGCTTGTCGGACAAACCCAAGTTGGCGCGGCGATAGAAGCGATGAATGCTGATGGCCACGAATGGCGTGAGCAAGGCAAGTCCAAGCGCGCGGCTCCCATAGAGACCATTGGCGTGCTCCGACAGCGTGTACATGAGGTAGGTCACCAGCACCAAGCACGCGCTCAGCGCCAGCAACCAATTTAATTCGTCGCGCGTGTCGTAACCGGCGCGGGATTTCCAGTGCATGATTTCGCCGTGTTTGACGGCATTTTCAGCCGATGCCTTGTCGCACAACCTCTTGGTGAAACCCAGGAACAGCGTGAGGAAGAACACGCACAGCACCAACCAAATTGAAATCTGCACTTGAATGCTTGTGGCCCCCGCCGCCGCGCGCAAACAAAAACCCGCCGCCACAATTGCCACATCCACAAATGGCGTCACTTTGAAATACAAGTTGTACAGCAACTGCAGTCCGACATAGCTCAACAGGATCACGCCAGTGTTGGCGTTCACGCGCCAAGCCAGCAGCGCGCCCACCAACACAAGCAACGCGCCCGCGCCCAATGCGGCCGGCACACGAATTGCGCCACTCGCAACGGGGCGCATGCGCTTGATCGGATGCTTGCGATCCTCCGCGGCGTCAAGCGCGTCATTGATGGCGTAGATGCCACTGGCGGTCAAGCAAAATGCAAGCAACGCAACAAGCAGCGCGCCCCACTTTTGTACAACAACATCCGAGGGAATATCCCGACCTTGGCTTGAAAGCCAAAAGACCATTGGCAACAAAACAAAAATATTTTTTACCCAGTCACCGGGGCGCAATAAAGAAACCCATTTCGTCATGCGCTATTCATCGGACAAATGAGCGCGCGCTCGACAGACTTTCAGCGACTTTAAAGATGAAATCGCATTGCAAAGCCAATCACCACACGGGTCATATTCTTGTTGTTCCCCAAACCACGCTCGCATTGAAATGCCAGCTTTAAAGGCTGTATTTTGAGTTTTTACAATGAGCGCCAAATCAAGAAACAGTGCAGGTCTTGCGCTCGTCGCCCGCTTCAACGCGTTCAATCTTCAGAGCCAAGCCCGTATCGCTGCTCACTTCAATCAGCACGCCCGACACGCGGACCTCGCCGCCAGAAACTTCATATTGAACAGGCAAGGCCGTGGTCATGTGGTGCACCACACGGCTGGCGTCGCGGCCAATCACTCCGTCACATGGTCCGCACATTCCAACATCCGTAATGAACGCGGTGCCACCGGAAAGAATGCGCGCATCCGCGGTGGGCACATGCGTGTGCGAACCAATCACGGCGGCAACGCGTCCATCAAGGTGGTGCGCAAGCGCGGCCTTCTCGCTGGTCACTTCCATATGCGCCTCAACAATCACAAGCGGACGCTTTTCTGGAAGCTCTTTCAGCACACGGTCGGCCGTGGCGAAAGGATCATCCGCGGGCAGCGGAAAATAAATCCGTCCAAGCATGGTGGTCACAAACACATCGCGCGGGCGACCCGCCGCCGCCGCGATGCGAACCCAGCGTTTACCAGGCGCGCGATCGGACAAATTTGCCGGTCTGCACACGGGAATAGATGGATCCTCCAGAGCCGAAGTAATTTTGGGATCACGGTAGACATGGTCGCCCAACGTCACGGCGTCGGCGCCCGCGTCGCGCAACGCCTGCAACAAATCAGGGGTAATTCCCGAGCCATTACGAATATTTTCGCCATTGATAATCACCACATCCGCGGAATATTTTTCCCGCAGCGCTGGCAAGTGCTTGGCCACAGCGGCTCGCCCAGGGGCTCCCACCACATCACCAAGAAATAAGATTCGCATTGGACGTGCCATATTGGTTACACTCTAGCGCAAGCGCGGAGTTTCCATTGGTGAAATTTCTCGCTCATTGAAATTCAACCATGAGCACAACGGCATTTCATAATGGCGACAAGGTTCGCCATAACGCTCGCCCCGAATGGGGCATTGGTTCTATTTTGAAAGTTGAAATGCTCACGCGCGAAGGCAAGCCCGATCAGCGCCTGTGGATTCGCTTTCCAAACATTGGAACTAAGACGCTGTTGGCCAGCGCGGCGGATTTGGAAATCACCAACGAAACTGTAGCGGATGTGGCGCAGTCAATTCACTCGCGGCCAACGCTTGCTCAGGTGGAAATGAAGCGCGAAGGTGGATGGCTTGGCGCAGCTGGCGCCGACAAACCCGAAGCCGTGATGATCGCGCTCACCCCTCAAGCCACCGATCCATTTTTAAGTTTGCGCAAGCGTTTGGAAGTCACGCTTGCGCAATATCGTTTCGAAGCCACGGGCGCGCGCCTTGTGGATTGGGCCGTTGCGCAAAGTGGAATTGACGATCCGTTGAGCCGATTCAATCGACAAGAACTTGAGCAATTCCACGTCAAATGGCGCTTTGATCTTGACGCGCATTTGGGCAAGTTGCTTATGGAATGTCGCCGCGAGCCCGATGTGTTGGCTGGCGAACTTTCCAAAGCGCCTCCACTGGCCCAACGTGCCGTGCAGAAAATTCGCAGCATGCGCTAAGCGCGTTGCTCTGCTTCCCAATCACCAATTTATTTGATTCAAAGACCGATAGATTCAGTTTGTCGCGCTGTTCCGTCTGCGCAGGCTCGCGACTATGAATTCGCCATTGGAAGGCACACAAAACTTGCCAAGACGTTTTTTATTATTGATATTCAAGGCGGAGGGCACATTATGAATGACACTTCGATGGAACACAAAATGAAGGACGCAATTGAATCGCTCTACACCACATGCTTGGGTGCGGATGGAGTGTCGCAGCAACAGCGCATTCCTGCTCGCGAAGCGATCGACGCACTGCGCATGCTTTGTGCGTACCAAACATTCGACATTGAAGCCACACGCCGTGAGAACGTCGGGCTTCGAGCGCTGATCAAGGGCAAAAGAAAGCCGCGGCGTAAGGACTAAACCCAATCGGATTTATGCGGATGTATGAACCACGCACTCGAGCGAACGCGCCCAGTTTATTTTCAACGCGTAAACCCAAGCCACAGCGCTTCAAGATCGCGCTCGCGAATGGGAGGCGTCAAGCCCTGACCCGCTCCCCACGGCAACAAGCGGGCGAAGCGAACGCTCCACTTTAATTGACTCCATGTTGATGCCTCGCAACGCCTTGGCCGATCCTGCGCCAACCGCGGCTTCCACAGCGCATCAAATTGATCACGCTGCGCGCGCAACACCCCCGCGCCTTCAAGTTGCGCCACGCGCGCGCGGTGCGCCTTGATCAACGTTGAAGCCACCAGCAAATAATTCAGCGGCATGTCTTGCAGCCAATCGCTCCGAAGTAAATCGTCGCGCTCGCTTTGTGCGTCTTGAAGAATTGACGCCCACGACGCCGGCGCGGGACGCTTCAAGTCCGAATCAAGCGCCAGCACTTCATTGGCAAGCGCAGCCACGGCGTGAAGGACACGCTGCGCGGCCCCAAGGATTTTTTTATCCACGCTCTCAATCTGCTGGTTCAATTCATCACGTGTTGGAAGCGCCTCTTTGCCTTCAAGCAAGATCAGCTGCGCAATACGCATAACCAATTGATGTTTCCAAGAATCCGAACTACTACGCGCCACGGATTGAATGGCCGTAAATTCGCCGTGGAAATCCAAATGATGCTCAATTGCGCCGCGGTTCAGTTGCAACACCAACTCGCACAACGCGCGCGATTGACTTTCATGCGCCTCTTGAAACGTGGCGAATTGGCGCAAACGCACGCCGCGATCATTGTGAACTTCTTGATCAATTGCATGCAAGCCGCTTGTCGCGCCAGCTTTCACATTTGCGGCATCATGGCGCACATTGCCGCGGCTCTTCAAATACTCTTGACCATCACACATTTCAAGAGCGGCCCACGCACGCACTTGGCCCGCTTGATGGCCAATGTTCACCAGCATTGGCAACACCGCGGGCAAAGGCGCGATCCACCACGCGAACTCTTTGCCAATAGGCAAGCCATTTGTGGTGCGCGCGATCACGTCGCGGCGCGCCAGATCCGATTGCGCCGCAAATTTTTTCACAAGTTGTGCAGCGTCTCGACCCGTTGCCAACACGCGTCCATCGCTCTCAATCACTTCAACGCGGACGCTGAAATGCGCCGGCACATTTGCAAGCGCGAAATCTTCCACGCGCACTTCAAGTCCGCTGGCGCGCTTTAATTCACAAGCAAGCAATTCAAGCAGCGAACCAGAACCCACTTGGTGCTGCTCTAAAAACGCTTGAATAACGGGCTCCACTGGCTGAAATCGCGCGCGCACACGCTTGGGCAAACTACGAATCAGCGCCTCTATTTTTTCCGCTATCAATCCCGGCACCAACCACTCAAGCCGATCGCAATCCAAATCCAGCAACTCAAGCAACGGCACGCGCACGGTCACTCCATCCGCGTCGGCGCCCGGCTCATGCTGGTAACGCACATTCACCACATGGCTTCCAACATCCAATTGTAATGGCCACTTCGCCTCTTGCGAATCCGCAAGCGGC
>Ga0209190_1001084_pt1 | contig 19275 bp, 16 predicted proteins | sample M_140205_XF_Meta_FD_187315 | JGI IMG/M metagenome (GOLD analysis project Ga0209190, IMG submission 187315) | Freshwater microbial communities from Lake Montjoie, Canada to study carbon cycling - M_140205_XF_MetaG (SPAdes) (version 2) | ecosystem: Environmental > Aquatic > Freshwater > Lake... | reverse complement strand
TGCTCCAGTGGTTCCAGTGGTTCCCGTGGTTCCCGTGGTTCCCGTTGCTCCAGTGGTTCCCGTGGTTCCAGTGGTTCCCGTTGCTCCAGTTGTTCCCGTGGTTCCCGTGGTTCCCGTGGTTCCCGTTGCTCCAGTTGTTCCCGTGGTTCCCGTTGCTCCAGTGGTTCCCGTGGTTCCAGTAGGACCCTGTTGCCCTGTTTGTAGCGATGTAATTGTAAAACGTGATCCCGTTTGGATTAGAACCGTTGTAGCATCCATATAATATAGCCCAACTGTTGCCTGAGGTGGAACTAAAATATTACAAGTATTTGAAACTGCATTGTTAATATTATATACACCACCATAATATGTCGTTGTACCCGAGATAGTAAGACCAACCGCTGAATAACCACCTGATGTAACATTTAATGACAACACATAATTTACTGAAACAGGAATTGTAATAAGAGTAGCATTTGTAAACAAATATGTTCCAGAATTATACGTAAATCCAGTGCTTCCTATAGACTGTATAGCATCTGGCAATGAAGCCAAATTAACTATGGCGAGAGATCCAGAGGGAGGCATAGATTGTGTGCCTGGAACACCATGTGATAACTGAGATGCCTGACCCTGCGGACCCGTTGGTCCAGTTGTACCCGTTAAACCAGTAGCACCCTGCTGTCCCACTTGAAGCGATGTAAGTGTAAAACGTGTGGTTGATTGAATTACTACCGTCGTATTATCCATGTAATATAGCCCAACCGTGGCTAACGGTGGCACTATAACATGAACCGTATTAGAAAATGCATTACTAGAATTGTACATACCACCATAATATGTCGTTGTACCCGAAATGGTTACACCAACTGATGCATAACCTCCTGCAGTCGTATTTAATGACAAGAAATAGTTGACAGAAATCGGCATTGTATTTGGAGTGGCATTTGTAAACAAATACGTTGCAGGGTTGTATGTAAATCCTGTTATACCAAGTGTTTGTCCAGCTTCAGGCGTGGATGCTAAATTAACAATTGCTAGCGATCCAGAAGGTGCCATAGTTTGTGTTCCAGGTGCAACATATGATACCTGAGCAGCCTGTCCAATCGGACCCGTTGGACCAGTATTACCAAAAGTCGATCCATTTATAGATGACAATGTTGAAAAATATAATAAATTAGAATAAGCTACATTGCTTGAAATAGTAGAACCCGTTAGTGTGGAATAATTCATAAACTGTGTATTTATAGTTGATGTAATCAAGGTGGAAACCGTCAGAGTGGAGTTAACGAATCCAGTATTAGTAGTAATCGTTGAAATTGCTACCGTTGATGCAATAAGTGATGACCCCGTTAAGGTGGAGAACTGATTCAGTGCCAAACTGGATACATTAATATTGGCTGCAATTAGCGTGGAAACCGTCAGAGTAGAGGTGAAGAATCCTGTGTTACTAGTAATTGTAGAAATTGCCACCGTTGATGCAATGAGAGATGACCCAGTTAAGGTGGAGAACTGATTGAGTGCCAAACTGGATACGCTGATATTGGCTGCAATTAAGGTAGACACCGTTAAAGTAGATGTGAAGAATCCAGTATTGCTTGTAATAGTTGAAATTGCTACTGTTGATGCAATAAGAGATGAACCCGTTAGTGTAGAGAACTGATTCAGTGCCAAACTGGATACACTGATATTGGCTGCAATCAAGCTGGAAACTGTCAGAGTAGAGGTGAAGAATCCTGTATTGCTAGTAATTGTTGAAATTGCCACCGTTGATGCAATGAGAGATGAACCGGTCAACGTTGAGAACTGGTTGAGAGCCAAACTGGATACACTAATATTGGCTGCAATCAAGGTGGAAACCGTCAGAGTAGAAGTGAAGAATCCAGTGTTACTAGTAATCGTTGAAATTGCTACCGTTGATGCAATGAGAGATGAACCCGTCAACGTAGAGAACTGATTCAGTGCCAAACTGGATACGCTGATATTGGCTGCAATCAAGGTGGAAACCGTCAGAGTAGAAGTGAAGAATCCTGTATTGCTAGTAATCGTTGAAATTGCTACTGTTGATGCAATGAGAGATGAACCTGTCAACGTTGAGAACTGGTTGAGAACCAAACTGGATACGCTGATATTAGCCGCAATCAGCGTGGAAACTGTTAGAGTAGAAGTAACAAATCCTGAATTGGTTGTTATTGTTGAGCCTGTTAACGTCGAGTAGTTCAAAAACTGTACATTCACCGTTGATACATTCTGTACATTACTTGTTATCGTGGATCCAGATAGAGAGGAGTAGTTTATGAACTGTATATTTGCAGTAGATACATTCTCTACATTAACATTTATCGTGGAGCCTATCAGTGTCGAATAGTTTACGAACTGTACATTCACAGTCGATACATTCTGTACAATCGCGGTGATTGTGGAACCTGTCAGTGTTGAATAGTTTACGAACTGTACATTTGCAGTAGATACATTAGCCGTAGATACATTTACTTGATTTGCTACTAGTGTAGAAAAGCTTACAGTAGATGCTGATAAAGTACTTAGCGCTACTATATTATTTGCTGTAAATGTATTGTTCAATGTACTTGAATATACAACTTCTTTATTGACCGTATCATACATTAGTAACGTTCCAGATACCAGATCGCGAATAGGTGCAATGTATAGGGCGTTTTGAGCAACACCTGATAGTGAAGAGCCTGTTGCATTAATTACAATAGATGAAGCAGGTTGAGAAATAATACCTGCTTGATATCCTATTGCAATGGCAGCAGCACCTTGTAAGGTAGAGCCAGCGGCTGTTCCTAACGAAACAGCATTTATACCACCATAGGGATATGCCATTATATATCTATTAATTATTTTTTATAATAATTTTAAACATTATTGTATATTTTAATAATGCACAATAATGCTATAACCGGATATTATGCTATTTATGATATTAACTGTGGATACGTTCCATCTGATTTTTAATAGAGGCCAATTGTAACTCTAAGCTATTTATTTTTTGGGTTTGTTCCTGCACCGCTTTAATTAATACTGGAATTAATTCTGAATAATTCAATTGCATCGGTACACTAGGATCTTCATTATATACTAATTCTGGAAATATATTTGATAATTGATCGGCACATACACCATAATATTGAAAATTCTTCTCTAGTTCTGTATCTGGAAGTAATGCCTGTGATTTCCATTTATACATGATTGTTCTAATCTGCATTAATTCATTTAGCCCATATGGTAATATATTTAGGACTTTTTCACTACTATCTGATGTTTGAATTGTACCATTTACTGCATATACTGCTGCAAAACGATTTAGAGTTAGACCACCTATATTATATAAATTATCACTTAATGGAAGAATAGTTCCACTCGTAATTGTTCCATTTACATGTAATAATGATAATGGAGTAGTTATTCCAATTCCAACATATCCATTTGCAGTTATATTAAATCCATTTGGATTAGTATATGAACAGATTGACATATAATTTGCGACATTACCTACTCCCACATGATTATACAATATCTGAAACGAATTATATATTGATGCAGTTTGACCTATTATGATACCATGATTTATATTTGATGTTAATATTGATAATGAGAATGCTACTAATGGTATATTGTATAATACAGTATTAGCTCCAGTATTACTTAATGCTAATACATATTGCCCATTTGCAGATATTGCAAATCCAGTATAGCTATTATCACTTGATATATAAGATGATAGAGTCCAATATTGTCCATAATTTGTAGAATAATATATATTTGTTCCATTTCCAGCAATTACAAATTGTCCAGATTCAGACATACATAGAAAATATACATTTGTTATATTTGATGATATGGTCCATGAATATCCATAGTTATTTGAATAATACACTTCATCGCCATATGTAAAACATGCATATTGCCCAGATGCAGAATTTGTAATGTCATGTATATATGAATAATTGCGACCCATAATAAGGGACCATGATTGGCCATAATTATTTGAAGTATATATTTTCGATTGTTGAGTACCTGATACCGCGCGATGACCTACAATCATATATTGTCCAGATGCAGATAATGTAATTGCTGTATATGAAGAACTAGATGTTATTCCACTATAAGACGCATACCATGATTGTCCATAATTATTAGATACCGATAATAATGTATTTCCATAAGATGCTACAGCCATATATTGTCCAGACGCAGATATTGCAATTGCTGCGGAAAGCCTATTATTTGTACTAACATATGACGACGATTGTCCATAATTAGATAATACATACATATTTGCAACAACCAGACTTACATTACTATATGCTAGTACATATTCTCCTGAACTAGACATTGCTACATAATTAAATACGACAGATGATAATGTTTGTACCCATGATTGTCCATAATTAGATGTATAATATATACCTCCTGAACTATTAATAACAGCCTGATATTGTCCACTTGCTGACATAGCACATCCATTATATCCAGTAGATGTTAATTGTGAACTAATAGCAGTCCAATTCTTTGGATAATTTGGATAATCTAGATTTGACTGAGTTGCGGCAATAGATACAATACCTGATGTGTTTAAAGTGCTTGTTGTTATAGATTGTATTAATACTGTATTTGATGTAATTGTTGATCCAGTAAGTGTTGAATAATTAATATTACCTGATGTAATTGTTGATCCAGTAAGTGTTGAATAATTAATATTACCTGATATAATTGTTGACACTAAAAAGGTTGAGTTTACTGTCTGTGTATTTGATGTAATTGTTGATCCAGTTAATGATAAAAAAGTATTTAATACCAAACTTGATACAGATATACTGGAAGCAATTAAGTCTGTAACAACTAGTGAATTTGTTGAAATAGTAGATCCAATTAATGTAGAATAATTAATAAAACCAGACGTCAAGGTGGATGTATTCAATGCACTAATATTTGAAGAAACTGCATTTAAGGTTGATACATTCAATGTACTAATATTTGAAGAAACTGCATTTAAGGTTGATGTAGCAATTGACGAAACATAAATGGCATTGCTCGGCACCAATTTACCACCTGTAGATGTTATTAGCACATAATTACTAGATATAGGAATATCATATTTACCAAGTAAGTATGTATTATTACCAGATAAATCATTGTATGTCCTGATTATGATAGGTCCAATGTTTACTGCTTGAACACCTGCATTCTGCTGATACAGGTCTGATGCAGGTGTAGACATATTCTAGAAACAATAGAGATTTGTAATATGCCAATATAAAGCCAACATTCCGGATGAGTAATCAGAATGACAGCGGGAGGTGGACTCTTGCAACTTGTTGCAACAGGAAAACAAGATGCTTTCCTTACAGGCAATCCACAAATTACATTTTTCAGAATGGTATATCGGAGACATGCCAATTACGCCATTGAATCACAATCCATGTTTTTTGACGGTAGCGCCAATTTTGGACAACGTGTCACATGCCTTATCCCCCGTCGTGGAGACTTACTCGGTCGTGTCTACCTAGATATCACTCTACCTCCTATTAAAGATTCTACAGGCAAAGTCTTATCCTATACGAATTCAGTCGGCCACGCCATTATTCAAGAAGTTACATTAGAAATCGGAGAACAGGAGATTGATAAACAGACGGGCGAATGGATGGAAATCTGGACACAATTTACAACACCCACTTCACAACGCGATGCACTAGATCATCTAATTGGTCGCCAACCACAATATGATAATATTAATATTATTCCTGGACCATGCGGTCTACAGCTTTTAATCCCTCTACAGTTTTTCTTCTGCAATAATCCAGGTCTGTATTTACCATTAATTGCCTTACAATATTCACCCATTCGTATTAATATTAAATTGCGACCACTCAATCAATTATTTTGGATTCAGCCCCCTGCAGGAAACCAAAGTCAGTGGAATCCCGCACTTAATACAGCGGTAGACTGTACTTCCCCTGTTGTTAATATGAATCTCTGGGGTGATTATGTATATTTAGACGTAGAAGAGCGTCGTCTATTTGTAAGTAAATCACACGAATATGTGATTGAACAAGTCCAATATACACCCCCATATGCTATTTCTGCCAATCAAACAAGTGCTACTATCCCCGTTGATTTTAATCATCCTCTTAAGGAATTCATGTTTGTTATTCGCCGTGATGAAATGGTAAATCGCAATGAATGGTTCAATTACAGTAGTTTAGCCATTGGAGAATCGAGCTTGTCCGCACCAGGAATCAGTATTATTGGACCAGATGCAAGTGCAATCGCTACTGGAAGTTCAACCGTGCCAAATTCTAGTACAAATGCACAGATAAATGGATACAATTCATTGCGCACCGATTTACTTGCTACTGCCACTTTACAATTAGATGGCTATGATCGTTTTACATTAAGAACTGCTCCATATTTCCGTATACAACAGCCATATGACCATCATACTACTACTCCGGTTAATGCATACATTTATAACTATTCATTTGCCTTACGCCCTGAAGACATCCAGCCAACTGGTTCAATGAATGCAAGTAGAATTGATAGTATTATATGGCAGCTTCAATTGAATAATGCATTGCTTATGCCGACAACAGTACCTGGTTATACAACGAAATACCCTGCTCGTGGCAGTTGTCATATTGTTGTTTATGCGCATAATTATAATGTGTTCCGTGTGATTAATGGGTTTGGAGGGCTGTTATTTACTATATAAATTTTTATAACGACTGTTAAAAAATGGAGTTTTTTTCTAAAAAGTCTTAGTAATGGCATCAGCCGCATCAGCCGCATCAGCCGCATCTGCTGCATCGGCTACATCAGCCGTCTCCCAACTCAAATACTGGCGTGAAGGAGATGAACCCTCTAATACAAATAAAAATGAGGGAAAAGATGGAGCAACGTATTTGTCCTACAATGTATTTCTTATTTTATCACTTTTTGGTGGATTCTTTGCTCTAGACCATCTGTATTTGCGCTCACCTATGACATTTGCTGCTAAATTTGCAGTGAATCTGCTATTCTTTGGTATCTGGTGGGCATGGGATGCAGCTCAGGCGCTATTCAATGAACCTACTGTACGTATTTACGGTCTCAGTGTCCCTGGATTTGGTCCGAAAGCAATTGGCGCAGGTGTATTAGCACAGGAAATACCCGATAAGAAGCATATGCGCTTCTTTACTTATGCGATTGCACTGATTTTTGGTGGATTAATAGGATTAGATTCATTCCTTGTCGGTCAAACCGAATTTGGATTATTTCGTTTAATCTGCACTATCACAATTATATTTATGCCTATATCTATTTTTGAATGGGCGTATAAAATGTATAAGTTCTTTTTTAATACAAAAGATGTTGTAAATGAACATTCTGGCTATTTTGGTGCAGTTGGTGGTACTTCTGCATTTGGCAATCTATCTAGCTGGTTTTATAAAATGCTACAGGACCTTGTTGGACCTGTTATTATACCCGTTACAACCACGATTGATAAGAGTTTGGATGCATATACGAAAACACTTGGTGTAGTGGATACCACTCTGAAAACTGGATCAGAAATTGTAAGTGGTGTGGGTAAACTGGTGGATGCTGCGTCTAAGGCGTCGGTTGCATTACCTGGTCCGTCTCTATATTCTGCCATTACTACACCTGCATTGGAAGCGGCGAAGGCGAAAGTTATAGGCGGTTCAAGCGTTAGCGATTCAAAAAGTGATAATAATCTAAAGCTTTTACCATATACATTAGTAGGAACAGTCCTCTTGATTATTTCATCAGGACTTTATAAGAACTTTTTTAATGTCAAACCCAAAAAAGATGATGTCCCTCCAAAGCCATGAGGAATTTGAATCGCTTCTTGCTGCCAAATATCCCATTGCAATGGTTAAATTTGGGGCAACTTGGTGCGGTCCTTGCAAACGTATTGATAAAGATATGTTGCTTGGTCTAAGTGATAAGATTGTATGGTATGACTGTGATTTGGATGAAAATGAAGAAACTCCTGCGTATTGTGGTGTATCGACGATTCCTTCTTTTCTTGCAATTGTGAATGGTGTTCCTCAGCCACTATTTCAATCATCTGATACGCGTCAGGTCGTTACTTGGATGCAAGGTGGGTTTAAGCTTTTAAAATGATTTGCCCAAAAGCAGTCCCCATTTGTTAAGCACAAATGTGCAAGCCTTTAAAATAGATTTTTATTATTATAATAATTGCATCAGATGCTATAATTATATTAATTCGCAAATTGAAGTCGCCCACGTCCATTTCCAACCAAGTATACATTCCATGAATCTGTATAGACTCGCATCTCTGCCTTCCTTGCACCCAAATACAAATTGGGTGTAATATTTGCCAACTGGATATACATCGTCGGTCGATCTGCCGTTGTAAAATTCACAGTTCCTTCAGGTGTTCTAGGCGCAGGATAGACAGTACCATATGTATCTCCTAAAGACCATGACATAGATCCAATTCCATTTGAATATTTTTCATGTTTTGCAACAGGAACAATCTGATTCCATAGAGATGCATCATATGCATCTTCACGCTCTTTCCCCGCAATATTCAATTTGATTCCGTAGTAAAACTGCCCATAAGGTGTGGTATACGTCTGTGTCATTAAAGTCGGATTCGTGTTAAAATAATCATTATACAGAACATCTAGGCGATTCTGGTCAAGTGCATTATAATTCCTAAAAAACCAATAAACACGTTCTGTAGGATGCCGTCCATCAATATAACGAGTAGCAATTGCTTGTCCGCCCTTATCCAAAGGAATATAATCTAGTTCACCAAATGTAAACTTATTCTCAAACTGCTTTCTAAACGGTATTTCAATCTGAGTCGTACGTAGCTCTTCTTGCTCTTCTGGAGATATATAGTGCTGTACAGTACTGAGAAGAATTGTGGGCTGTCCAATGTCTACCAAGGGTTTCGGGCAAAATGTAATTGTACCATCAGGATATGTAATGATAAAGTCTGGTACAGCCCATGGTGCAGGTTTTCTTCCATTAATGTCGGTCGATATGACAAGATCTTCCAATTTTCTTAGTATTCCCTTAATCCGAAATGTCTGTGATGGAAGTGCAACAAGAGGAAATCCAGAATCTTTTGGACACTGCATTCCTGGGAGCGGCAGATACACTCTAAGATGCCCTGGAGTAGCCCGCATCTGTAATGCACGAATACCCATTGAGGTTACATCATTAGAATCGCCTGTAATACCTGCAAGTTTCGTCGCTAAATGACTACTATTCCAGGAACCTTGTGTGAGTTGCCTGACATATAGACCATCCCCGCTCCATTCTTGAATAAGCATCTGATCTTGATAGAGTTGTATGGATTCAAATAAGAAATAGCCTACACCATTCACATATCCATACGATGTATTTGTTGCATTAACTGCAGTAATAGGGAATAAATTATTAGCAATGGATGGATCTACGGGTTGTCCATCTAGTGATGTTGGTAAAGGCGGTAACCAAGATGGTAAGTCAATTTCGAGAGCACATTCTGTCATAATGTCTCCAAACGTATCAATTTCTACTTCAAATGAACCACCAAAGTTAGTATTTGTAATAGGGACGGATGTCTTACGCTCTGCTAAATGTGGTGCGGAAGACCCGTATCGTGCATCATAGGGAAAAATACTGTTTTTTTCATCTTTTACGAAATAGTTATCTTTGACACCGCGTGCAACAAGTTCAAAAAGTGCTCCTTGACCACTTGATTGATTGATGACGGCCATTCTGATTAGATGGAGGGTTTTAGGTTTTAAATAGTGGGTATAGGTAGATAAAAATGGCGTATAATCCTCTACCTGATACTATTAAACCTAATAATCGTAATAAATACCAGCTTCTTCCTGAGAATAATAGTATCAACAGTGAAAAATATGAAGAATATATTAAAAAAAATGATTTATATAAATTTATAGATTTATATTTTTTAAACGCATTGTTAAATGATTTGAGTGCTACACAACAACAGAGGCATGTAGATCGTATAATAAAAAATGATAAAAATGAGATAGAAATATATAGTACCCCAATAAAAGGAGACCCTAAAAGGAGTATTTTATCAGATAAATCAATTTTCTATAATGGTATAGGTTTAACAAAAATCACAGATATGAAAAATAAAATAACAACATTATTTAAAAATCCACTTAAATATACCGATAATGAGTTATATAATTTGGAACATATTGAAATGCCTAACAAAAGTGCAGTATTAACATATAAAAACGAAAAATCAAAAATAAAAATTACATTAAATGAAAATAAGACTTTTAAAATAGAAAAAAAAGGTCGTGGCATTTTTGGTTGGCTTTCAGGCGGTAAATCAAGACGCTCTAAGAAAATCGCAAAGAAACGTCATACAAGAAAGCGCAGAAACTAAACATAAACAATCTGATCCTATCTAACCCTAGATGGATATTCAAGCACTTCAAAGATTCTCGGCAGGTTCTGCAAATGATGATACCCATAAACATCTATGGATTGAAGGAGCCAGTCAGTTTATTCCACAACTAAATCAACTTCTTACTCATACTAGATATGTACCTACCATTCTACCTATTGCACATTTTCTCAATGCAAATCATACAGAAGCCGATGCATGGGTACTTGGTAACATCTTGAAATGTCATTTATCAGATAAATCCACTACACATTCCTATCATATTTTGTATTCATATATTTTTAATGAACTTGGAAAAGAAGCCCCTTTAAAACTCTTAGAAATTGGTCTCGGTACGAACAATCCTGCTCTAATTTCTTCTATGGGTTCTACAGGTCGGCCTGGTGCTTCTCTCTATGCCTTCAGAGAGTATCTCCCAAATGCATCCCTATATGGCGGTGATATTGACCAAAATATTCTGTTTGAATGTGATCGTATCACTACGCGTTATGTAGATCAGATAAAACAGAATACGCTGGAAGTATTTGATGGACTATATGATGTTATCATTGATGATGGGTTGCATTCTATTGGAGCGAATTTTAATACACTCCTATTTGCACTTAAGCACTTGAAAGTGGGTGGATGGTTTATTGTAGAGGACATTCAATTAATTGATAATTTTAATGTGATTGAATTTATACTACGTTCTACAGGGAAATATGATACATATATGATTGATGCAAAGGGGTATATGTTTTCTATTAAAAAATTGAGGGATTGAAACATTTGTAGAAGCAGTAAAAGCAGTAAAAGCTATGAACGTCCTTATCATCGAAAGTCCAGGAAAGCAAAAGACCATCCAAGGGTTCCTAGGAGCAGAATGGCGCGTCATTGCATCCATGGGTCATATCCGTGGTTTATCACATGATCTTAAATTCTTAGAAAATAACTATGAACCTACATACGAATTCCTTAAAGAAAAATCAAAAGCCATTAGTGCACTCAAAGAAGCCGCGAAAGGCGCCACAGAGATTTATCTGGCTGCCGATCGTGATTTTGAAGGCGAACAGATTGCATACTCTGTTAAAGTACTTCTGAAACTACCCGCATCTGTCAAACGCATTACCTTTACAGAAATTACTGAAAAGGCAATTCGTCATGCCATTGCAAATCCTGGAACAATCGATATGAATCGTGTTCATACTCAACAAGCACGTTCTTTACTCGATCTTCTCATTGGATTTACTATGAGTCCCTTGCTTTGGAAGCACGTTGCTCCTAGTCTATCCGCAGGACGCTGCCAGATTCCCTCTATTCGTCTTGTTGTTGAGCGTGAAGATGCCATTCTTGCTTTTAAGACAGAATCTAATTGGTGTCTAAATACGGATTGGAACCATAATGGATTTGTATTTCCAGGAACTATGGATGATTCATTAGATGAAGAATCTGCGATAAATTATATGGAAAATGTGGTGAATACTAGTGGTACCATTATTGGAAATGAGGTTAAACCATGGTCTGCTTCAGCCCCACCGCCATTAATGACAAGTACATTGCAACAACAAGCTAGTGCATTATTTGGAATGAATCCTAAGACCACTATGATGATTGCGCAACGATTATATGAAGCAGGTCATATCACATACATGCGAACAGATAAAGCAGTCATATCTGAAGAAGCTGTTATTGCAATTAAGGCCTGGATAACTGGGAATTATGGTGTGGAGTTCTGTACAGGAGCAGAGAAAAAGAAATCCAAGAAAATAGAAGAAAAAACAGGGTCTGCGCAAGAAGCCCACGAAGCCATTCGTCCTACGCATATTGAAGTTGTAGAAATAGACGGTGAAGGTGCATCCTTATATCGCCTGATATGGCAACGAACCATTCAAAGTCAAATGGCTGCTGCTCAAGGTGAATCGTGTTTTATCAAGATTGATTTGGATGAATTCTTATGGACAAGCCGATGGAAACGTACTATATTCCCTGGATGGCAAGTAATTGGTCGTGTCGCATCTATTGATGATGACCAGGGTCAGGAAGAAGAGAAAGAAGAGAAAGATGTATGGAAAAAAGCAATTGAGATTCCAGTAGGAGCCATTGTGCCATGGAAAACAATGAAAGCCGCTGATAAAGAAACAAAAGCACAAGGGCGTTATACAGAAGCCACCTTGATCAGAGAACTAGAAAAACATGGTATCGGTCGTCCGTCTACCTTTGCATCCTTATTAGCCACTATTCAAGAGAAACACTATGTTAGCGTATCAAATATTCCTGCAAGAATTGTTAAAGTTAAAGAGCATTCATTAGAGTTTGGCTCATTGCCTATTAAAAGTCCGATGAAAGATAAGAAGATCGCTGCTGAGAAGAATAAATTAATACCAACTGAACTAGGTCGCTCTGTTCTCGGATTTATGTTGAAACACTTTGATGATATGTTCAATTATGATTTTACAAGTCGTATGGAGCAACGTCTGAATTTAATTGCAGAAGGAAAAGAGGAATGGAAAGCAGTTGTTCATGATACATGGATGTCCTATAAAGAACGATATACTGTACTAAATGTGAGGAAAGAACCAAATGAACGCAATGAAAGGAAAGAAGCAGAGAATATAGGAGAATGGAACGGACATCCAATTGAAAAGAAAACGGGGAAGTTCGGTGATTATCTGCAATGTGATAAGATTTCAATCCCGTTTCTAATGGAATCACTTGAAGAAACCATTCAGCGTTTTGAGGAAAAGACTGCTGTAAAGAGCAATGAACGAGTCTTTAAAGAATATGTCATACGTACTGGACAATATGGTCCTTATATTATGAAAATGGGTCTTAAAAAGCCACAGTTTGTATCTTTATCTTTATCAGTTGATATTAGTATATTAACTGATAAAGATGTGGATGGATTATACAAGATTGGTCTTGAGCAAAAGAAGTCCAAAAAATATAAGAAATAAATATAAGAAATAAATTACGGAATTAAAGTTGTAAACTATATTTAGAATGGCAGCAAGAGCAGTATCTCCTACACGTGATGACAAAAAAGAAATGCAAGAAAAGCGCTTTTTAAATGGATGGTCAAAAGAGCAAGAACAACTTATGGCAAGTTGGAGTGATATTGCCCTATGTTACAGATGGCTTCATGATAATGCCGAAAAAATATATCATAGTAAAAATCTGTGGATTAATTTACCCGTTATTATCTTAACAACTCTCGGTGGTACAGCTAGTTTCGGTGTTCAATCTATTTTTTCTGATAATTCTCATATGAAACAATATGCGAGTTTTGCAATTGGTGGTGTATCTATTTTTGCTGGTATCTTAACGACTATTGGAAATTATTTACGTTATGCACAACTTGAAGAATCCAATCGTGTTGCAGGTATTGCATGGGGTAAATTTCAAAGGCTGATTGCCATTGAACTTGCCTTAAATCCCAATGAACGTATGGATTCCATGGATTTCTTAAAAATATGTCGCTCAGATTTGGATCGTCTTATTGAACAATCTCCGCCCATTCCAACAGATGCCATTTCTATTTTTGAAGCGAGATTTGGAGATATTCATCATTTAAAGAAGCCAGATATTTGTGGTGCTTTAGAGCATACAACTGTATTTGATAGTTCAGAATCACGATTAAAACAGGTTGCAGTTGATGCAGCGATTCTTATGAAGCAACGTCGTCAAACATTGAATGAATTGCTTTCTACACAGGTTCAAGAAACAATTACTAAAAAAGTAGATGAGCGACTTAAGATTGTAATGGAAATGCAGAAGGTTGAAACGGCTTTAACAGCTGTACCAGTTCCCGAAGTTGTTCAAGATTCGGCAAGAACACGTAATCGGATTTTAGCACGTCCTACACTTCATAAGAAAGAGTATCATGCAATTCAGATTAAACCAGCAACACAAGATCTAGAGCCTATGGTAAAACCCATTGTAGAGCCTATGGTAAAGCCTGTTTCTATTGTAACAATTGTAGAGCCTGTAGTAGAACCTATAAATAATGAAATACAGAATGAAGTCATACAGCCTTTAGAAGTCATACAGCCTTTAGAAGCTATACAGCCAGAAGTACATCCTTTAGGAGTAGTTATATCATCACTCGATTAAAATAAAAATTGAAATTTAAAAACTGTGAAATGTAGATAACAATGATTAATCTGGAGCAAGCGTATGATATGGCAAATAAGCACATGGCGTGTGCTATTATGAAATCCCGTCTAAAACACATTCATATTGCGATGATTGTGAAAGGTAAAAAAGTTCTCGGTATTGCATCTAACTTTCTCGGCTCACGCTCCAGCGGTTGTGGATTTGATGACCGCACGATCCATGCAGAACGTGCGGTCATCAAAAAAGTTGGAGATTACTCTTTACTTCAAGGTGCTATTATGATTGTGGTTCGAATTTCTCCTACAACTCGCCATGCAGGATATTCTGAACCCTGTAAAACATGCAAACCACATTTACAGAAATGCATGAAAAAATATGGATTAAAGTGTGTGTTCTATTCGGTATGATATACGGAGTTTTTACCAAGATGCAAAATGAAATAGGGGTTTATATTTTTAATCTTTAAGTTTATTGTTCTGTTTCAAATTCATAAATCTGTTTAATCATTACCATCATTTGTCCAACAGATTTCTTTAGCATACTCATTTCTTTTGAGAATGTTTTTAACTCTGTCTTTATTTCTGTTAAATCTTGTTTTATTTGTTGGATTTCTGTCTGTATAGGTGGTATTATTTCATGCACTGATGTATTAATCTGAATGAGTGATTTTTGTTCAGAATTTGATGAATATCGAATAATAAAATTAATTTGTTGTTGTGTCATTTTTGTAATTTCTTCTATTTCTTTTACAGTCTTTCCAGAGTTATGCATATTTATTATCATTTTTTTAATACGTTTACGAATTCCTTCAATCGTTCTTTTATGATTTGCAGCAATTGTAACATGATCCATATTAATTTCTAGCTCATTTAACAATTGTTGTTCTTCTAAATTTGTCCAGATTCCTCTTGATTGTTCTTTGTCTAATTTATTCGTTTTAGGTGTTTCAACTATTTCTTTATATAACTCACTCTCTTTATAATCAGAATAACCTCTCGCTAATGTAGTATCTGCAATAACATCAATACGTTTTAATGCATATGAAATACTACCAGGAGTTCTACGATGAAGATCACCTATTTGACTAATTGTCATTTGTCCATCTACATATTCTCTTCGTATATCTTGTATTTCTGAATCTTCCCATGAAATCTTTTGACGATTATAATACTCAAGGTGATTCATGTTTACTTTTAAAAATATATCTAGATAGATCAATTTTTTAGCTTTAAATCTATTGTTCCATTTCATAAAATCATTTAAAGCACAGACTATATACGTGATATAGAAATGTCTACTCTTAATGTATCCGCATTGCAAGATGCAATTGATAAGCAATCATCCAATAGCCAAAACACCGTTGTCCAAAACACAGTTGACCAAAACACCGTTGTCCAAAACACCGTTGTCCAAAACACCGTTGACCAACCTGAAACCGCTACTGCCGTTGGTACCGCTACTGCCCTTGGTACCGCGACTACTGCTACTACCGTTAGCAAAAGTGATTCCAGCGCTCCGAATAGTGATTCACAGTCGCAAGAATCTAAAAAACTAAAAGTCATCATCGGTCTCCCTGGCGATCATTTTAGCCAAGCATTTCTTCTCAGCTGGACAAATACTATTTATACGCTTATTAGCACCAATCGTTACGACATTAAGATTAGCCCTGGTAAAAGCTCCTTTGTCCCATTTGCACGTATGCACACTCTCGGTCTAGATGTATTGCGTGGTAAAGCACAGAAGGCATTTCATAACGAATCATATGATGTCTTTGTATCCATTGATTCCGATGTAGTCTTCTCAGCTATTCAGCTTATTGAACTCATTGAATGCACTAAAGTACATCCCGTTGTGTCTGGTTATTACATGATGCAGGACAATAAGAACTTTGCAGTTGTCAAGGAATGGAACAAGAGTTATTTTGCAGAGAACGGTACCTTTCAATTCCTACAGCCGAAAGACGTTGAAGCTGATATTAAGAAATTTAGCGCAGAACTCGATGAACGCAAGAAAGCAGAAGAGGAGAAGCGTGATCCTGGTCCTTTGTCTAATCCCGATTTTATGAAGGTATCCTATGCAGGTATGGGCTTCTTTGCTTGTCGTAAAGAAGTACTGGATTCACTCGCATATCCCTTCTTTAACCGAGAACTCCAGAGGATGCGCGGCAAGAACGGTTTGGAATTGGTGGACATGTGCAGTGAAGATGTTGCTTTCTGTAAAAATATCGAGGATGCTGGTTTTGACATCATGCTGAATACTCGATTGCGGGTAGGACACGAGAAGAGTGTTGTTCTTTGAACATAAGGAACTAGTGATGGAATTGTCTTATATTTATACATACAAGCTGCTGTGTGTATTTTACTTTGTATCGTATTATATAATTGCTTGAAATAGTAATGAATAATACTATTAGTATGCCCTTTTGTTTTGTATAGTGATCCTGATTCGTAAAGTATATTTAATACATGTGTAGTACTCTGTATATGATTAATTATATTGTACTTTTTCTTATTACATTGCTCGCATTTACACAATTTGTACTGAGTAGTTAATAAAATATTAGGAGACATCTATTGTTTTTATATCTAAAAACCTTAGGTTTATATTCTATGGTTTTTGGATATTAAGTAATTATTACTCTTGAGGAGCATCTGACAAAAATCCAGAAGCAGAAGCAGAAGCAGAAGCAGAAGGAGGAACATCTGACCCACCTTTTTGCATCTCATCTTCAAAATGAACCTTCTTTGACATATCAATGCCTAGAAAATCTGCAATTTGTAAAACAAGCGGCATTAAATATGCCATAAAAAAATCATAAAACCATTGAAACATTTCTATTTGCCGTATACTAAATTATAAGAGGATTTTGACCGCACAAATTATGCATTACCGTCTTGTTTTCTTATATAAACCGCATTTTGTGCACTCAATATTTCCTTCTACAATATTAAATATATGGAAACAATTACGTTGTAGTCTCTTTAATGCAAGCTCTTTTTCTTTTTCTATTCTCACGAAGTCTTCAAAGAATTTCTTGCGAAATTCTTCCACTCCATTTGTATGCATTTATTCCTGGTAACATTAATAACTTAAATACAATATCTCAATTATAAGAAATGAGAATTGCCATTATTCTTACAGGTGCACTTCGCACCATAAAGAAAACAATTCGGTATTTTAAAGAAAATTTGGTACGTCCAGATATAGATGTATTTGCATGTATACAGAATGATACTCAAGATTCTGAAATAGTATGGAATGAATGGTTCTCTGAACAACTTGGTTCTCATTTACGATCCATTACTTGGTTCTCTGAAGACAATTATCGTGAATGGCCAAAGCATCGTGAATTTATGTTACACTATATGCAAATTGATGGAGGATGGAAAGATTATCTTCGTCGTAGTGGCTCTATGATTGAGTACTTTCAATTACAATTGGCATATATGAAACTAGCAGAGTATGAAAATATCTGTAAAATCTCGTATGATTATCTAATTCGCGCAAGAACTGATAGTATCTATGCTAAACCTATTGATTTTCACTGGTTGAACTGGACAGATGATGAAGTAGCTACACGTATAGAAAAGGTACAAGAAGAACTAACTCTATCTAAGATTGATATTAACCAAACTATTCCGTATTTTATGAGCACTATTACATCAGATGAAGCAATCCCTAATATTCAATATATCCATGCAACATGTTATCTTGCACAAAATGAAACGTTTTATGAAATGAATGCGGTTAAGCTAAATGAATACATTAAACACGGTAGATATATTCTTACATTCCGAAAAAATAACTTGTATATTGTGCGACGGGAATTATTTTATTTGATTCCTGCTCTGGGAAGTATGTATGGGCAATTTAGATCGCCGTATTCGGATTCTTGGTGGTTTAATGCGGAAGGCCAATTTACTAGTATTTGTTATCACGCATGCTTAACTACATTTGATTATAATACGGATTTTGAAGATAAATCTGTTGAGAAAGTGGGATGGAATGAAGCCACTTTTTTTGATACAGAATTTAACTGTATTAATCCGCGGATGTTGTATTGCGTTGTTCGGATGTAACTACATCCTCGCAACGGCTAAAGTGAGTTGTTCGAGCGTAAGCTCTCGCAACGGCTAAAGCGAGTTATAAGAACATAATAAAAATTGAATAATACATATTATAATATATAAATAAACATGGATCCTCTTACCGCTTCTCTACACGATTGCTCGCACCAATTCATACCCCACCTATCAGCAAATCATGGTAATGCTACTATTCGCGTTGATGATTCTTATTATACAATTACTATTACTAAATTACCTAGTATTACAAAATTACCAGATTCTTCCCATTCTGTTCTAGGTAAACGATGCCATTCTGATGGCTGTAAAGAATACAAAAAAAATCGTCGCCTTACTGATACTAACCCTTTATATAATACACTAGGACACAATTTTGAGTAAAAAAACAAAAAAACAAAAATAAATATATATTTATTTTTGTTTTTTTGTTTTTTTGTTTGTTTTTTACTTGCGGAGAAATCGTTGAAGAATACGATTGCGCAAACACAAATATGATAGTTCCTCTTCTTGCTCTTCTTGCTCTTCTTGCTCTTCTTGCTCTTCTTGTTCTTCTTGTTCTTCTTGTTCTTCTTGCTCTTCTTGCTCTTGCTCTTCTTGCTCTTCTTGCTCTTCTTGCTCTTGCTCTTCTTGCTCCTCTTGTTCTTGTTCTTCTTGCTCTTCCTCTTCAACTTCTTCAATCTTTCG
>Ga0209190_1001082_pt1 | contig 19292 bp, 18 predicted proteins | sample M_140205_XF_Meta_FD_187315 | JGI IMG/M metagenome (GOLD analysis project Ga0209190, IMG submission 187315) | Freshwater microbial communities from Lake Montjoie, Canada to study carbon cycling - M_140205_XF_MetaG (SPAdes) (version 2) | ecosystem: Environmental > Aquatic > Freshwater > Lake... | reverse complement strand
CCGGTTAAAACAATGCCGAGCATTTCGGCAAGGTCCTGGTCGTCATCGACGACCATAACCAATGTCATTAGCTACCGTGCTCCCAAGAGTTCAAGTACATATCTTGTGCTGGAGTAAGTGTGTCAATGAGGCCACCCATACTCTTCAACTTCAAGCTAGCAACTTCCTTATCGATATATGTAGGAACGTTGTGAACACCAGGCTTTAAGTTCTTAGCTTCCTTAACAAGGTATTCGGCAGTTAACGCTTGATCAGAAAATGACATATCCATAACTGATGCTGGGTGACCTTCTGCGGCGCCAAGGTTAACAAGGCGACCTTCTGCAAGAAGAAGCAAACGGCGACCATCGGCCATGACATATTCATCGGTCTGGTGGCGCATCTTTGCATTCTTCTTCACTGCATGCTGTTCTAGCCAAGCAACATCGATTTCAATATCAAAGTGACCTGAGTTAGCCATAATTACGCCATCCTTCATTACTGCAAAGTGCTCTTCGCGCAATACGTCACGGTTACCTGTAACAGTAATGAAAACATCGCCAACCTTCGCAGCATCTGCCATTGGCATAACTCGGAAACCTTGCATCATCGCATCTAATGCCTTAGTTGGATCAATCTCAGTAATGATAACATCAGCGCCCATTCCCTTTGCGCGTTCTGCAACACCCTTACCACAGTAACCGAATCCAGCAACAACAAGAATGCGTCCTGCTAGAAGGAAGTTAGTTGAGCGAAATACTGCATCAAGAGTTGATTGACCTGTTCCGTAACGGTTATCAAACATGTGCTTTGTGTCTGTGTCGTTCACAGCAATCATTGGGAACTGAAGTGCTCCATCTTTTGCCATCTGATTTAGACGGATAACGCCTGTTGTGGTTTCTTCGCAGCCACCAGCGATATTTGGGATTAACTCTTTGCGAGTTGTGTGAAGAGTATTGACGAGGTCACAACCATCATCGAAAACTTGGTGTGGTTCGATATCAAGAGATGCATTGATATGCTTGTAATAACCATCACGATCAACAGCGTTACGAGCAAAAACAGAGATTCCATACTCATGGACCAAAGCTGCTGCAGTGTCATCTTGAGTTGAAAGTGGATTTGATGCACATAGGGCGATATCAGCGCCGCCAGCTTTTAGAACGCGCATTAAGACAGCTGTCTCAGTTGTTACGTGCATGCATGCAGAGATGCGAACACCAGCAAAAGGTTGTGACTTTTCAAAGCGTTCACGGATTTGAGCAAGAACAGGCATATTGCGCTCTGCCCATTCAATGCGCATACGTCCCTGCGTAGCAAGAGATGCATCTGCAATATCGTGCTTTGGAAGAGTAGATGTAACTGGTACGTTCACGAAAAGCTCCTTTTTTCGACTGCGGTCAGGAGCCTAGGTTACTGCCCCCACGCCTAAAGCGAGTAATGAAGACGCGCTCCTAGCCACGGATGAGGGCGAGAACTTCATCACGTAGCTCTTGCATGCGCTCTGATGACTTGGCCTCAACGTTGAGTCTGAGCAGCGGCTCTGTATTGGAGGGGCGAAGATTAAACCACCACGTATCGCCATTGACTGTGAGTCCATCAAGATGATCCGTTGTTACCCCGGCCATAGAACTATACGTGGCCTCAACTAATGCAGTTGCTGCTTGCGTATCTGCAACTTTGGAATTGATTTCACCACTGAATGAATACCTCTGATACGGCTTTAAAATCTCTGACATAGATTTATTAGATTCTCCTAATGCCGCGATTGCATGCAGAGCTGCAAGTGCGCCTGAATCTGCTCTCCAGAAATCATTAAAGTAAAAATGGCCTGAATGCTCCCCACCAAAAATCGCTTTACTCTCAGCCATCATTTTCTTTATATAAGAATGTCCAACACGAGAGCGAAGACCAACCCCACCATTTTCTTCAATTACTTCTAACACAGCCCTAGATGAGATCAAATTATAAATAATCGTTGCTCCAGGTTTTTTCTTGAGCTCGCGCTCTGCAATCAATGACGTTAAGTCGGATGGATTAACTGCATTAGCTTTCTCATCAACTAAAAAGCAGCGATCGGCATCACCATCAAAAGCTAAACCTAAATCTGCGCCATGTTCGATAACTGCTTTTTGAAGATCTCGCAGATTCTTTTCATCTATTGGATTTGCCTCATGATTGGGGAAGGTTCCATCTAGTTCAAAGTACATCGGGATTATTTCGCACTTTAGCCGCGCAAATATCGCTGGAGCAGTGTGTCCAGCCATTCCATTTCCTGCATCTACAACGATTTTAAGCGGGCGAATGCTGGAAAGATCCACAAGACTTAAAAGGTGATCCACATACTCTTCAAGCATATCCCGCGCAGTTTCAACCCCGACTGAGCGAAGTTCAAGAGCTGAGCCCTTTCGAACAAAGTTCTCAATTGTAATTAGACCTGACTCTTTACCAATAGGTCTTGCACTACTGAGACAGAGTTTGATTCCGTTGTATTGCGCAGGATTATGGCTTGCTGTAAACATCGCACCTGGTAGGCCTAGTTTGCCTGAAGCAAAATACAACATATCTGTTGAGGCTAATCCAATACGAATGACATCCATTCCTAAAGAAGTAACTCCAGCAGAGAATGCATCCGCAAGTGGAATTGAAGATGGCCGCATATCTTCACCAATGACAACTGTCCCCGGCTCGCGCTGTTGTTGTAGAAAGCGGGCATATGCAACGCCTGTAGCAAAAGTAAAGTCAGGAGTAATCTCTAAATCAACGAGCCCACGAATGTCATATGCCTTAAAAATATTTGCAATCTCTTGCGACATTAATTAATCCTTACGATGGCACGGCTCGTAGATGACCTCGGCGTCCAATTGAAGCGTGTGAAGTATCTTCACCTACAACTGCAGGTGTTTCTTCACTTCGCTTTGCAACTTCGCGCACTGCATCTGCGATTGCCATTAAATCATCATCTGATGGACCAGGCTCATTTCCTGTTAGCTCTTGCTTAATAACATTCCAACCGTGTGGAACTTTCAATCGCTCGCCATGAATTGCACATAGATCATATGCATGTGGTTCTGAATAAGTTGCAAGTGGTCCCACCACTGCAGTTGATTCAGCATAAATATAAGTCAGGGTCATCGTGGCAATTGAGCGGCAGCCCACACGAGAGCAAGCGCGTCCGACCTGTGCTGGTGACTTCATGGTTAGAACATTAGTGGCCTGTGTGCCAATTTTTTGGGATTGTTAGGGATTTAAAACACGAATGTTTGAATTCGGAACTTCTACTCGTGTGAGAGCACTGCCGTTCTGGATAGGAATAAATCCATAACCATTACTTGAGGCTATAAGCGCGCCAGCAAAGACCCCTTTACTGCTGGAAATAATCGTAATTGAACGCGCATTTTCTGGAACGCGCCAAGTAGCAATATCGCTGCCTTTGACTACCGTGCTGACGGTTTTTCCATTTATTAACTTAGCTTGGACTTTCACGGCAATTGAATCTCCAGCAAATGCAATCAGTGGTGATAGCCCAGTCACAGCAATAGACATCGGTGTAAGAGGTGGTGTGGCTGTACTCCAAACAAAGTCCTTATGCCCACTTATTGTTACTGATGATGAAATCGAAGCAACTACTGGTTCGGGAGAAGTGATTCGAACCGCAAAGGCACTGGCTGAGATTTTTGGCTCAAAAGAAAACTCAGAGACCACGCCAGCATCAATTGACTGTGAACTCAGACCAACAGGAACAAAGCTGCCATCGGCAGATAAAACCTCTAACGTGAATGTTGTATTCACATCTCCAGGTGTGAGAATTCGTAACGTGTGTGAAGAGGACGCTTTTTCACCCTTTTTAGGAAGCTGGTTAGGGATTGCTGGGATGACAACTACTTTGGCTGCACTTGGATAGGAGTTTACAAAATCTCCACCCAGCGCCTTTAAGCCAGCACCTTGTTCATCAATCATGAATGCGTTAACGCGACCAGATCGTGGAACTACTTGAACTGCCAAAGCTTTATCACCTGGGGCAAGTGTGTCAATTGAAAGTTGCATGTAGCTCTTTGACTTTAAATTTACAGATTTAATTGGTTGTTTTGCATTTTCGGTATAACTTTGAATATCTACGATGGCATCGCTTAATCCGCTATTAACAAGAATGAGTCGGCCACGCGTTGTTACGTTAGCGGTTCCACCAACAAACCAAGCCGCAGAACTTGGCCCAGAACACAAGGTTCCTCCAGCCCAACTTCCTGCCCTGCTTTGCCAAATAAGTGGCGTGGTTCCTTGGGCCGTAATCACCAAGGAATCTTTAGATACTGGAAAGCGAAGTGCGTTAAATGGCAATGTTTTACTGCTTCGATTTTCTAATCGTTGGTACTGAACCTTACGTGAAGAAATAGATATCTGAGAAGTTAAGCCATTGAGCGTTGGCGGACACACCACCGCGGGATAGCTTTCAGAGTAGTTATTTGGTTTTGAGACTGTGGTGAGCGCAGATGCAATCAGAAAACTTGCCACTAGGGCGGCTACGTAGAGAAGAGGCTTTTTGAATTTCATGCTAGCTCCTTCTCTGAAATTTCACGTTTTCTGCGACCAGCAGGTGCGGCCAAAATGATCGCTAAGGTCCAAGCGATCAACTGCAGAGATAGCCATGCCCGCCTAATAGTTCCGTCATGAAGCAGAGAAATTTCACCAGCTTCTTTTATCTGAAACTGTGGTAACGAATGTTCATCTTTAGCCCGATCTAATCGATAACCGTTTTGAAGAATTTGCCATGATCTATCAAATGTTTCAGTCAGCGTGATTGAACCTGGGCCATAAACCATGGTACGGGCACCAACTTCACCAGCTTCTAAAACAGAACGTGTTCCATCTTTTGCAGTGAAAATAATTCGGCCAGTAACGCCAGTAACTCTCCAAACAACACCAGCTGAGGTTGCTGAAGTGCGCGCAAATCCACCTAGGCCATCGATTGTTCGAATCACACTACGGCTAAATGGATTCTTAACAAAGACATACTTAATTCCATATGCAGAAAATACTTGGCTACTACTAATACCAGAGCCATCCATGAGTTCCTGAGCTGCAATCTCAATTTCTCGCACTTGTCCTGGTGCAACGTCAGGCTCCCCTAGTGAAATATCTTCACCACGTGAGATGTAGTACTGAATTGATTTTGAGTTCGCAGATCCTACTTCGCGCAACACTAAGGTTTTGGTATCAGCTTCGGCAGTTAGAAATGCTGGCATAACTCGCTTCATATTGCTCTGCACCGGAGAATCCGCACCGGAAGTAAGTGACCAACCAATACTTGAGACTGAATAAATCGCGGTAATAATCAAAAGCAGACTAGCCAAAATATGACGGTAGTGAATAGTGGTTGAAATCAGCACAGTGCGCAAGCGATCTAGAATCACAACTCCAGCTGCAACAGATGCAAGTGTTGCGCCAACTAATAATGTTCCAACCCACGTGCTCGTGCCAGAGCTATTACCGTGCACTGTAATTGAGATGGATGAAAATAAAACTGCTGCACACAGAAAAGTGATTCCAATTTGTGCAAAAGAACGAGCATGAGATGATGAAAAAAGGGCAATGATAAGGAGAAGCAGAATTGGGCTAACTGTCCACCAAGGTAGAGATCCAGCACCGCCTGGATTACCTGAAAGAACTAAAGCAGTGGAACCTCCTGCAAGGTTAAGACCTGGTTCGGCTAGAAAGCGGGCAGGGCGAATGAGGGCTTCAAATGAATATGGAGCAGTTAATAGGAATGGGAAAATCAATAACGTTAGACGTTTATATAGTCTTGCAAGGAATATGGGCTTCTCAAGTTTTTCATCATAATCACTGAAAATTGCAAAGCTTATGACTCCGAGGCTGACAAGTGTTGTAAACAAAGTAAATGATGTTAAGACCGCTAATAAAATACATAAGCCGTAGATTCGCCTCCAGCTATTGGCCTCTACTTGCTTCCAGTTGCTAAGGATCATTGGAATTTGCGGTGCAATGATTAAGGCAACAAGAGTTGCCAAGCGTCCAGAGTTCACTGAGGCCAGTACTACTGGAGATAGTGCATATAAGAAACTGGCTGGAATAGTGATGAATTGGTTGTTAGAAATCTTTCGTAGGAATGAGTGGCCCGACCACATAATCAGAAGTGGCGCAGCTAAAAAGAATATAGTTATTAAAAGCGGTGTTTTACCTAGAAACAGAGTAGATGCCAATGCCACGACAGCAATCCAGGCTGGGGATGCATGTGAGCTTCCCATTCCTACTTGGTGCCAAGACTCAAAATAAATCCCCCATAGATCTCTGGCCCCACTTGGTGAGGCCACAAGTGCGCCGCCATTTAAGGCCCCAAAGCGATTGCGGGATTGAAGGAGAGTGATTATTGCAAGTAAGAGAAATCCAAAAATCGCTGGGTTTTTTAAGAACTTACTTATCTGAAAACGTTGAGTTGGTACCAGTAAGTCCTCTTCTTCAAGTGAGTTTAAAGCAGATACTGAGGAGCTCTCCGTGACAGGGATAACTTTTGCTCTAATCACTTCTGCAATGCGGGCCGCTGATAATCGAATCTGTGACCAACGAGGAGGGATGTAGGAAGAAATAACACGAGAGGAAACTAATCTCTTTGTTTTTCTAAATTTTCTTGCTTTTACAATCTCAGCCGGCTTAATAATCAAAGTAGCCACAGCTAATAGTTCATCGGCTGCATATCCAGGAAGTTTTGCTAATAGATAACCAATGGAGCGCACCATTGCAGAGGCTAATAATTGAATCGATAGCCACGGAATCATCCACCATGATGAGTTAGCTAATAAAACGTATGCAGCATTTCGACGATCAAGAAGTAATGGACGATGCAAGAGTGCACCATTAACGTCCACGCTGCGGCGCTCTGAAGCCGAAGCTTGAGCATGGTGGGCAACGGCAGCTGTCGTGGCAATAACTCCATGGCCGGCAACTCTGGCCCTCCAGCCAAAATCTATGTCATCGCGAAAGAGGGCAAGGTTTGAATCAAAGCCACCAAGTTCTTCAAATATATCTCGACGTATTAATGCACCTGCGGTACTGACTGAAAGAACATCATGAATACCATCATGTTGGCCTTGATCATATTCATCGGTTTCAAGACCAGTCCAGCGAGCACCGTTGCCAGCAATACTTATTCCAGCTTCGAGAATGTGAGTGCGATCATGCCAACCTAGAAGTTTTGGACCCACTATTGCAACTTGAGGCCGATCATCAATTGCCTCTAATAGTTTTTCAAGTGCAGAAGGTGTTGGTGCGCAGTCATCATGGATTAACCAAATCCATTCACTATTGCCTTCAATGTGTTTAGGCATTTTTGCAACTGCGAGCGCAACAGCATCACCAAATCCGCAGTCACGATCTGCGGCAATTAAGGGAATGCGGGCAGCCTTTATAAGTTTTGTGGATGAATCATTCGATGATGTATCAACTGCAATGATTTGATCTGCAGGTCTAGTTTGTGAAGCTAATGCAGCAACAACTGCAGGTAACCAAGTTTCACCGTCGTGTGTAACAACAATTGCGGTGACTAAATGTCTATCTGTTATTGCCACAACTAAACCACCATCTCTTAAAGAGTTGGGATTAAAAGATTACGCAGAACGGCGCTTTAAGCGACGACGTTCGCGCTCTGATAGTCCGCCCCAAATTCCAAAGCGTTCGTCATGTGCAAGTGCATATTCCAAGCACTCTGAGCGGACATCGCAGGAAAGACACACACGCTTTGCTTCGCGAGTTGAGCCGCCCTTTTCAGGAAAGAATGCTTCCGGATCTGTTTGCGCACACAATGCGCGTTCTTGCCAAGAGAGTTCAATACTCTCGCCAGTCTCTAGCGTGATTTTTGGGCCAGTCGTGGGGGTTGGGGAGTTCGTGGCTTCAGGTTTAATCGGCATCGTCGATTCTCCTTGAAAACTTCGGGTCTGATCCCTTATGGAAAAGACTTACTAATAAGTGAATTACACGCGTGTAAGTCGAATAAGTCAAGTAGAGATACCCCCTTATCGCAAGAAATTCACGCTTGATTCAGGCAGGGATTTCGATTATTTCCTTATTTGTCACAAAAGATGCCGATATTTTCACCGATTCGGCCACAACTGCCCCCGATGCAATAAATGAATTAATGATCGTTGCATCGGCGCCGACTTCGGCCCCAGCTTCAATGATGGACCCTGAGATGTGGGCGCCCGCCCCAACTACAGCGCCGCTAGAAATACAGCTACCCCCATCAATATGAGCCGATGGGTCAACTTGTGCACCTTTCATTATTAAGAAATCCTTGCCATGGCTTTCGATAAGTCCAGAGGTTAAAGCAGCTGAATCAGCTAAGCCTGTTACTAAATCTCTTGAGCCTTTAAGTAGGGCTTGTGGTGTGCCAATGTCTAGCCAGTAGGAATCATCGATGAAACCAAATACTTTGCCATGGCTAGCAACAAGATTTGGGAAGACTTCTTTTTCAACACTGACAACTCGATCTGGTTCTATTGCTTGAATAACTGAAGATTTGAACACATAGCACCCAGCGTTAATGGTATTTGTGACTGGATTTTCCATTTTTTCTAGAAAAGCTGTAACACGACCATCTGAATCAGTTGGAACACAGCCATAAGTACGAGCATCTTCAACTGCTGTTAAATGCAGCGTTGCATCAGCATCATTTGCTGTATGTTCTTGAATTTGAAGCGCTAAATTGTGTGAACTTAAAACATCTCCATTAAAGACAACTACTGATTCATCTCCGGGTAATAGTTTTGCGGCATTTCTAATCGCACCGCCAGTGCCCAAAGGCTCTTTTTCAACGGCATAAAGCAGTTTCATTCCCCACTTAGATCCATCTCCAAAATAAGGAATAAAAACCTGCGATAAATAAGAAGTGGCAAGAACCACCGTAGTTATTCCAGCTTTTTTTGCCATAGCTAGTTGATGTTCTGTTACTGGCAAACCAGCAACTGTGAGCATTGGTTTTGGTGTGTCTTTAGTCAGTGGCATTAAACGTGTGCCAAAGCCACCAACTAGAAGGATTCCAACGGCCATCAGCTAAGCCTTTAAGCGGTTAACTGCATCTTTTATGGCTGCATCAGTCACAGTCATTGCGATGCGAATATGGTTCTTACCTTTTTCACCATAGAAACTTCCTGGGGTTGCCAAGATTCCGCGCTCGGCTAACCAATCAACACTTGTCCATGCGTCTTCATCTCGTGTGCACCAGATGTAGAGACCCGCGTTGCTAAATTCAATTCGAAATCCGCAGGCTTCAAGAGCTGGACGTAGAGCATCACGTCGTGCGTTATATCGTGCGCGTTGCTCGGCAACATGTGAATCATCTCCGAGTGCAACGGTCATTGCTTTTTGTACCGGTAGTGAAACCATCATGCCTGCATGCTTTCTCAGTTCACGGATCTTTGCGATTAACGAAGAATCACCGACCATAAATGCTGCACGGTATCCAGCCATTGAAGAGCGTTTGGATAATGAATGAAGCGCCAAAATATTCTTGTTATTTCCTTCGGTTAAGGCCATGACAGATGTTGATGTGGCGTTGTGACTAAACTCTAAATAACACTCATCTGAAATCAAAACTGCATCGTTTGCTCGTGACCAAGCAATACATTCCTTAATCTCTTCAACGCTGTGAACTCGCCCAGTTGGATTTGATGGTGAATTCATCCAAGCTAAATCAGCGCTAGGCCAGCTCTTTGCACTGATAAGAACAGGAATTGACTGTGCCTGTGCAATCAATGCACCCACGTGATAGGTGGGATATGCAATCTCTGGAATGAGCACTTTTTTAGATTCTAAAATTGTTGGTAACCATGCAACTAGCTCTTTAGAGCCAATGACAGGCAAAACATCAAAATCACCGGTTGCACCTAATCTAGATTTCGCCCAAGAGGTAATCGCTGCTCGTAATTGCGCTGTTCCAGCAGTGACCGGATAACTGGGTGAATTAGAGGCTTCACGTAATGCAGCTTGAATAAACTCTGGTGTGGGATCTACAGGGGTTCCAACTGAGAGATCAATAATCCCACCAGGGTGCGCACGAGCCTTATCCCCATAGGGGGCAAGAGCGTCCCAGGGGAAATCTGGGAGTTGAGAGCGCAAGAAAAATTACTCGCTCTTAGGGGGAATAGCTTTTACAAGTTCATGGTCGGTGCCAGTTGCTCCGACTTTGTTGGCTCCACCTGGTGAACCGATTTCAACGAAAAATTCAGTATTAACTTTCCCAAACTGCTTCCACTGTGGTGGGACATCATCTTCATAGTAGATAGCCTCAACCGGACACACGGGCTCACACGCACCGCAGTCAACGCATTCATCGGCTTGGATATAGAGCATGCGGTCGCCTTCATAGATGCAGTCCACAGGACATTCAGCGATGCAGGATTTATCTTTCACATCGATACATGGTTCGGCGATCACATAAGTCACGACTAGCCTCCGTAAGAAATATTAGTTATCAACACCCAGATTGTAATCGTATAGGCACTCCTAGCGCGATATTTGAAGTTAAGGATTATCGTTGAGCCATGAATCAGGGTCTAGAGGCCACATTTAGCGCCCTCATAGGAAAGCGCGTCACCATCCGCTTGCATGAGCCCGAGGGCGGATTCCGCGACATCGTGGGCCATCTTGAGTCCCCCATCACACTTCGTAATCGCCATGGAAAGCTCATTCAATTTTCCTATGATGAAATTGCACTATGGAAAGAAGTGGTGGAAAAAAAGTGAGCCTTCGACTCTATGACACCGCTTCCAGAAAGCTGCAACTTGTCACTTCAACTAATGGAACAACCACAATGTATTGCTGTGGTCCCACCGTTTATCGTGATGCACATGTGGGAAATTTAAGGACGTTCCTACTTTCAGATCTAGTCCGTCGTGTTCTCACCGCTAATGGTGTTGATGTCAAACTCATTCAAAATATTACCGATGTCGGACACATGTCTGAAGATATTGCGAATGAAGACAAAATGCTTGCACAGGCAAAAGCTGAATCCATAGATCCCTTTACCGTGGCACGAAAATATGAAGCGGCTTTTCATACCGACTTAGCCCGCCTGAATATTGAAAAGGCAGATGCTTATCCAAGAGCTAGTGAATCTATTGAATTAATGCTTACAATGATTAAGCAACTCATTACAAAGGAATTTGCATATGTGGGTGAGGATGGCACGGTCTATTTTTCAGCCCAAGCTTTTCCAAGTTATGGCGCAATAAGTGGTAACCGCTTAGATGCCTTGAAGCCTGGTCACAATTATGAATACAGCGAGGATGGCGCGAAGCATTTTCATGCAGACTGGGCGCTCTGGAAAAGCGCTGGCACGCGAAGTGAAATGATTTGGGATTCACCGTGGGGAGCTGGTTTTCCCGGGTGGCATATTGAATGTTCGGCAATGTCACTTCATTTCTTGAATTCGCACATAAATCTTCACATCGGTGGAATCGATCTGCGTTTTCCGCATCATGAAAATGAACGAGCCCAATCAAATGCAATTACTGGAAATGAGAGCGTGGATCTGTGGCTTCATGGCGAGCATCTACTTTTTGAAGGCCGCAAGATGTCTAAAAGTGCCAGAAACGTTGTCCTGCTCAATGATGTGATTGATAGGGGTTTTGATCCACTTGCCGTGCGGTTGTGTTTTCTAGAAAACCGCTACAGAGCCCAGATGGATTTAACGTGGGCCTCGATAGAAGCAGCCGATGCAACTCTTAAACGTTGGCGCAAAAAAATAAAAACATGGGGAACACAAGTTGCTACCAAAGATCCTGAGCTCTTAGAAATTCTCAATAATGATTTAGACACTCCAAAAGCCATTCAATATCTGCGCAGTATTGAAAAAAAAGATGACCTCAGTAATCGTGCAGCTCTATTTCTTTTTGCGGATCAAATTTTCGGTCTTGATCTTGAGCGGGAAGAAATAATCAAAGCTTTAACTCCAGAACAGGAGCAGATTCTTAAACTTCGCCAAAGCGCAAGAAATGAAAAGCAATGGGCTAAAAGCGATGAGTTGAGAATTAAGTTAGAAGAAAGTGGACTTGAAATTATGGATGGACCTGCAGGCCAAACCGCAAACTGGCGTTAAGCAGGAAGCAAGATTGCAATTACCAAAGCTAAAAATCCCATATTGATCAGTGAAATTCCAACAGCAGTACCTTCAATTAAATACTCTTGATTTACGCCTGGAAAACCTGCGCGCAACACTACAAAGGTCCACGCAACTGCAGCTAATGTTTTTAGAGTTCTCCCACCCCACATCCGACCAATACTCCAAATGCCGACCAAAGTTGAGAGTAAAACAAAAATCAAACCAAATGGAACTAGGGATGCATGTAAAAATACTGACCCCGCACCTAGTCCAGCTCCGATTGCAATGGTGAAGATTATGCGCATTACAGAACTATTCCAGAAGTTAAATCGTTCTCACGGCCCTGTTCATCAAAAGGCTCACTCTTTTGCCCCTTAATCAGGGTGTAGTACTCATGTCCCCAGACTTGTAATCCCAGTTTATTTGAGAGTGCAAAGAATGGCCCGTCTAGTGAAATCTGTGTCTCATGGGCTTTCATAGCTGCCATTTTGGCATCTACAAAATCATTTCCATCAATGAGAGTTGTGACAAATGAATCATCTTTAGCAAATGGCACATCATCAATACTTTCAGCACCAAAGAAATCAGAACCGATCTCTTTCATAGCCTCCATCCCCTGGGCAATAACTGATTTAGGGATTGTGTTCCAATAAATCTTTTGAATTTGCCATGTTGCTAATTCACTTGCTCTCATAGCAACTCGATGAGCTTGAATATGATCAGGGTGACCATAACCGCCAATTTCATCATAAGTAATCAAAACATGAGGTTTTACTTCTTCAATTATTTTAACAAGCTCCCCTGCAGCTGAATCTAAATCTGCCTGCCAGAAAACATCAGGCCGGTTATTTGATTCCGTTCCCATCATTCCGCTATCTCGGTGGTGGCCTAGAAACCTGAAATCTGAAATACCCAATGCTTTCATTGCTAGAGCTAATTCAACTTCACGGTGCTTTCCTAATTCATCTTTTTCACTACTTGCTAAGTAAGAAAGAGAAGGGACTAAAACTTCTCCTTCTTCTCCGCGTGTGCAGGTTACTAAAGTTACAGTGGCTCCAAGGGATGCATAAAGTGCCATGGTTGCACCATTATTGATTGTTTCATCGTCAGGATGTGCGTGCACAAGGAGTATTCGATAGCCCTGATAAGAACTTTTCATAACTTCTCCCATGCAACTATTCCTCCGTCTAAATGCCGTGAATTTGTAAAGCCTGCCTTTTGAATAAGAGCCAGGCAGGTTGCTGATCTTATTCCAGAGCGACAGTGAAGAATAATCTCTTTATCTCGTGGGAGTAGTTTGAATGCAGAAGCATCAACAAATCCAGCCACTGGTATCAATACTGAACCCGGGATTCGAGATTGTGCAAATTCTTCAGGTTCTCTCACATCAATGAGAAGAAAGTCCTCATTGGCGGCGAACTTGCTATTTAGATCTTCAGCTGAGATTTCAGGCGCAGAAGTTATGCCACAAAAGCTTTCATAGTTCTCTAAAAGATTTACCTGTGTTGGATTCTGGCTACAAATCACACATTGTGGGTTTTTATGAATATCAATCTTTGAATACTCCGCCTCTAATCCTTCATAGATCATGAGCTTTCCGATTTGGAGTTCACCAATGCCTGTGATTGCTTTAATTACTTCATTTACTTGCATAGATGCAATTGATGCACACAAAACTCCTAATACACCTGCTTCTGCACAGTTTTGAACTGTTCCAGGGGCAGGTGGTGTTGGGTGAAGACAGCGGTAGCACGGACCAAGAGAGCTCCAAAAAATCGCAGCTTGTCCATCAAAGCGATTAACCGAACCCCACACATAAGGTTTATTGAGCAAAACTGCAGCATCGTTAATCAAGTAACGCGTGGCAAAATTATCAGTAGCATCAATAATGATGTCATAGTTGGACATAATTTCAAGAACGTTTGTCGTATCAATTCTTATAGGATAAATATTGACTGAAACTAATGGATTGCTTTCTTGAATTTTAATTCTTGCGACTTCAACTTTCTTTTTCCCAATATCAGAGTGGCCATACAGTATTTGCCGATGCAGATTTGTTTCATCCACACTATCAAAATCAACTATTCCAATTGTTCCTACTCCAGCTGCAGCTAAATACAAAAGTGCGGGAGAGCCGAGTCCACCGGCGCCAATGCATAAAACCTTTGCATTTCGTATGCGCTCTTGACCCTGTGATTGAATCTGTGGAATCACGATCTGGCGACTATATCGACGTGTTTGCTCACCACTTAATGCCGGACCTGGATTTACAAGCGGTGGAGTTTTCATAGGAGGTTAATTCTGCCGTATCCACGCATGCGTTGCTACAGCTATTAGCGCAATCACCTCTACTGCCTCTACGATTACGCCAATGAGCACAATTGACACATCAAATAAGCCACGATTGCCTCGTGACGAGCGTCGCGCACTTTTGCTCTCAGCGGCCCTTGAGGTTTTCACTGCCGCTGGTTATCACTCTGCTGCAATGGATGAAATCGCAGATCGCGCAAATGTCAGCAAGCCAGTTTTGTATCAGCATTTCCCATCCAAGTTAGAGCTCTATCTTGCAGTTCTTGATTTGCATATCGATTCTTTAGTTTTTGAAATTCAAAGAGCAATCGCTTCAACTCCTGATAACGCCAACCGAGTGCATGCCACAGTTGATGCATATTTTGGATTTATTGAAAAAGAGGGTGAAGCTTTTAGATTACTTTTTGAAAGTGATATGAATGTTGAGCCATCTGTGCGTGAGCGCCTTAACCGAATGACTTATGACTGCGCAGCTGCTGCTAGTGCCGTAATTTCAATTGATACAGGTCTTCCAAAAGAAGCTTCAATGCTCTTAGGTGTTGGAATGATTGGATATGCCCAAGTAACAGCACGCCATTGGTTAGACCGAGACAGCACATTAACCCGTGAACAGGCAGTTGAGTTGGTCAACAACCTCATGTGGCGAGGAATTTCGGGATTCCCTCGCAATTAACTCCGATAGGATTAGAACTATGAGCACCACTAATAAACAAATTTCTGGCGCCGTTTAACGTGTCGAAAACTTTCGCTGAACTCCCATTACGCCCCGAAACCATTGAGGCCCTTCATGCCCATGGCTTCATCGCCCCATTTGCTATTCAAGAGATGGTCTTGCCAATAGCACTCAGTGATGGGGACGTTATTGGCCAAGCTAAAACAGGAACTGGAAAGACTCTAGCTTTTGGCGTTCCTGTTATCGAACGTGTAATTGCACCGAATGATCCAGAGTGGGCAGGCTTTGAACATAAAGGAATGCCACAGGTTCTTATCGTCGTTCCAACGCGTGAACTGTGTACGCAGGTAACTAAAGATATTGAAGAGCTAGCAAGTAACCGTGGAATTAGAACGTTAGCGGTTTATGGCGGGCGAGCATTTGAACCACAGATTGAAGCGCTTCAAGCCGGCATTGAAATCGTTGTTGGAACACCAGGGCGCTTACTTGATCTCTCACGCCAAGGTCAGCTGCGTTTAAAGCAAGTATCACGCCTAGTTTTAGATGAAGCAGATGAAATGTTAGATCTTGGTTTCTTGCCTGATGTTGAAAAGATTTTGGCAAATACTCCTAATCGCATGCAAACCATGTTGTTCTCAGCAACAATGCCTGGAGACATTATCGCTCTTGCCCGTCGCTTTATGAATCAACCAATTCATATTCGCACTCAGGACTCAGAAGATGAAGGCGCAGTTGTTACTCGCATTAAGCAGCATGTATTACGTGCTCATGCCATGGATAAAATTGAAATGCTGGCTCGTATTTTGCAGGCTGAGGGCCGCGGACCAACCATGGTTTTTTGTCGCACCAAGCGCACCTGCCAAAAGACAGCTGAGGATCTTATGGAGCGCGGCTTTAGAGCCGCACCTATCCATGGAGATCTTGGCCAAAGTGCACGTGAAAAAGCATTAGGTGATTTCAAAGCCGGTAAGTCAGATGTTCTTGTTGCAACAGATGTTGCTGCTCGAGGAATCGACATCGATGGAATTACACATGTAATTAATTATCAGTGCCCAGAAGATGAAAAAACTTATGTGCACCGCATTGGTCGAACAGCACGTGCCGGTGCACATGGAATTGCAGTCACATTCGTTGACTGGGATGAATTGGCTAGATGGAAGATGATTAATCAAACCCTTGATCTTGGATTAGCCGAACCAGAAGAGACGTATTCCTCTTCCCCACACCTGTATGCAGTTCTAGATATCCCAGCAGGCTCCACAGGACGACTCACTAAGAGCAAGCCTGTTGTGCAACAAAAGACTGTGAATGAAAAACGCCCTGAAAAGAAGGTTGAATCAAAGCCCAAGGTTGAGCGGAATCGCACACGAACAAAGAAGTTTAAAGAGAGTTAAGTTGTAACAAAAACGCGGATTGCATTTACCAGCATCTGAACTGCAATCGCGGCAAGTAATAAACCAGCAATACGTGCTACTAATGTCACGCCAGCTTCCTTAATTACCTTCATAATAGTTGTCGATGCCATCAGCACTGCAGCGATAGCAACGTGAACGGCTATTACCGCACCAATTAAACCCATCGCCATGCTTGGGCCATCAATTTGCTGAACGAAAATCATTGTTGCAACGATTGCGCCAGGTCCTGCTAGCAAAGGTGTTCCTAGCGGAACGAGTGCGATGTTGGCATCTTTTGGCTCACCACGACCGCTTCCCTTGCCCCCAGTGAGAAGATCTAATGAAATGAGCAAAAGCAATAAAGCACCCGCCGCTTGCATCGCGGCAATTGAAACATTGAGGTAACTCAAAATGAAGCGACCGAATAGTGCAAATATTGAAATCACAAGGAGTGAGACTGACGCCGCTTTTATCGCAAGAACTCTGCGCTCTTTTCCCGACTTGTCAGCAACTAGGGCCAAGAATATTGGTGTGGCACCAGGTGGATCCATAATCACAAAGAGAGTCACAAATGATTGGACGGCAAAGGTTAAAGCGCTAACTTTCATGCTCCTACCACCCTTCGTTTATCGGCAAGTGATTCAAGTTTTTCCCATTGTCCTGGGCTGGTTTGAAACTCTGCAAGTAAATTCAGTTTACCGCTTCCGTGATAGTCGCTGGAGCCAGTTATTACTAAATCCAACTCTGTGGCAATCGAGCGCAACATCGCTCTTTCTTCTGGATTTTGATCTCTATGATCCACTTCAATTCCATTTAAGCCAGCTTTTACTAAATCTTGGAAATCACTTGCTTGAAGAATCTGGCCGCGATGTGATGCAAAAGGATGAGCAATCACTGCAACCCCTCCCGCGCTTCGAATCATTGCAATTGCTTGAGCTGGAGTTGGGGCTGCATGGGAAACATAAAACTCGGAATCATTGTTGAGCATGCCTTGAAATGCTTCATCGCGTGAAGATATGACTCCTTTATTCACCAAGGCATCAGCTAAATGTGGGCGACCAAGTGTTGCGCCATCAGGACGCGCAGCCTCAACATCTGCCATTGAGATATCAATGCCTGCTGACTGCATCTTCTCAACCATCTTGCGCATCCGAGGCATTCGTCCATCACGAGTTTCTTCAAGCATCACCTGCATTTGCTTGTGTTCACCATCAAAAAGAAGTCCGAGCATATGAACGCTTATTCCATCTTCGGTTAAACAAGAAATTTCACTACCAAGTGCTAATTTTAAATTACCACGCAAGCTAGCCGTTGCCTCTTGCCAACTAGACGTTGTATCGTGATCAGTTATTCCAAGAACCGTTAATCCCTGAACGATTGCTTTATTAACTAGCTCACGAGGGCTATCTGTGCCATCACTTTTATTAGTGTGGGTATGTAAGTCGATCATGGAGCCAGCTCCACTGCCCCAGGTCTTGATCGAGTAACAACTAACACACATCCAATTAAAATCAATGCAATTCCAGGCAAAATACCAAGTGGTGGTTTTTGTCCCAGCCACCAAAAAGCAAGTAGTGAACTAACGGGTACTTCAAAAAAGATAATGAGAGAAACAATTGCTGGTGATACACGTTTGAGAGCTGTATTAAACATAGTATGACCAAGAATTTGTGCGCCAACAACAAGACCTAAAAGGATCCACCATTCACGCCCAGAGAAATGAAATATTGGAAAACCCATCAGCAACGCCATTGGCAATGCCGTGATGGCGCAAACGAAATAACAGACGGTTGTGTAGACGGTTGTTTCAACGGTGCGCTGTGCGCGTGATCCAGCCATCATGTAAAGGGCAGCAAGTGCTGCTGAAACAAGTGCGGCGACATCGCCTAAAAATGCGCGTAGGGAGATTTGTAAATCAATACCTGAGATCAGAAGTACGCCTGAAAAGCTAACAATCATTCCGAGCCAGGCTTTAGAAGGAATATGCCCACCGCTGAATTTTACAAACAATGCGGCAAAGATTGGTTGCAAGGCAACAAGTGCCGTACCTGCAGCAACACTTGTCCAGCGCATCGCTAGAAAGAATCCCACAAAGTGAATGGCTAATACAAAGCCAGCCAGAATGGACCACTTAATACCTGCGCGATCTCTTGGATGTTTGAGAGCAAAAGGAAGTGTGAGTAGCGAACCACCAAGATTTCTCCAAAAAATCAGTGTCGGGATAGGCATTGCACTCATTGCAATTAGTGGGCCTGATGTTCCAATTCCCATGATTCCAACACCAAGGCGAATTAAATCGGGTCTTCCTGGAATAGTTGTATGACTATCGCGCGAATCCCCTTGCGATATCAATTGCTCTCCGGCGAAATACCTAAGCGAACACCCACTAAAGATTTACTGCGCTTAACAAGAATCTCTGCAATCGCAAGAATTGTCTGTGCAGATTCAGATTCAGGAGCCGCTTGAACTAACGGAACTCCGTCATCGCCACCGGTTCGAAGTTCTGGATTAAAGGCGATCTTGCCTAGAAGTGGGACATCAATGCCAACGAGAGCTGATAAACGCTTAGAGGTTTCTTCTCCTCCACCTGCTCCAAAGAGGGCAATCTTCTCACCACATGTTGGGCAGCCATATTCAGACATATTTTCAATAACGCCAATGACGCGTTGATGAATCTGATGTGCAATTCTTCCTGCGCGCTCTGCAACCTCAGCTGCAGCAATTTGAGGTGTAGTTACAACAACTATCTCTGAGTTAGGAATCAGTTGTCCTAGCGAGATAGCTAAATCTCCAGTCCCAGGTGGTAAATCAATGAGCAAAACATCTA
>Ga0209190_1001081_pt1 | contig 19293 bp, 17 predicted proteins | sample M_140205_XF_Meta_FD_187315 | JGI IMG/M metagenome (GOLD analysis project Ga0209190, IMG submission 187315) | Freshwater microbial communities from Lake Montjoie, Canada to study carbon cycling - M_140205_XF_MetaG (SPAdes) (version 2) | ecosystem: Environmental > Aquatic > Freshwater > Lake... | reverse complement strand
GGGCAAGGGCAGCATCAGGTCCAGTTGATGAAACTTTACGTTAGAAATCGTTTCATGCTGCGGCCGGATGTCCAAGACCTCTACTTCGCGGAATACCGAGAGGCTGCCAACAAATCCGTCCAGTCTTGAGCCGACATCCACATGCCTTGTTGGAGAGTCCTCATGAATCCAGCGCGCCACCAATTGATCCTGATAGAAATAGGTGCCCAATGAACCTGATGACTCGTCCCACTCGGTTAGAATCGGTAGTTCCTTGCCCCAGGCGAACGCATTTTGATTGCCCGTTCGCCGAAATGCCGCTCGGTCTCGGACATAGCGCCGCCATCCCCGCAAGGCGGAGAGCATTCGCTGGGGATGAATTCCCGCATTGCGTAGAACAGCACGTAGCATAAGGAGTAAAAGCTGAGAAGGTGAAAAGGTAGGGCGGCACCGCCGGGGCCGCCAGCGAAAGAGGTACGAACGGGAGGTGCCAAAGAAGCCGAAACGTCTAACCTTGGTCTAATCTTTATTTTCTCTTTTACGCGGTTCCCCCGGAGGTTGAACCCTACCCGGTAAGACGCTTTCGCCGAGCCTATGAAAGGTAGGGCGGCACCGCCGGGGCCGCCAGCGAAAGAGGTACGAACGGGAGAGTAAAAGAAGCCGAAACGTCTAACCTTGGTCTAATCGTTATATTCTCATTCACCGGTTCCCCCGGAGGTTGAACCCTACCTTCAGCTGACTCAGCGGTGATAATATCCTAGCTGATTACTTTTAGTTGGACAGCATCACGTCCGATCTTGCTGGATTCTCACTTCGTCAAAAACGCTTACCATTCTCTCGGCCACTTTTTGTGAGGCGTAGGTCTCTCTTAAATTCAGTCCGATGCTATGAATTTCCTGGGGCTCCATTTTGATTATTTCATCAAGAGCGATGAAAAGTGAGTCGAAATTTTCTAACGAAAATCCGCCTTTATCTGTAGCGACGCTGAGGATTTCTTCCACCGAGGTGCCCTTGATAAAACATACTGGCGTGCCGAGATAATATGCCTCCAGTGCCGGTAGTCCAAAGCCTTCAATCTCTGAGGGTAGAATGAGTGCACGGGCCGAAAGGTAAGTCGCTTGCAGCGTGGATTCTTCTAAAAACGGACTCTTCACAATGGTGTGTGAACTTGCTAACAGGTGAGCGACTTCTGGTGGTACATTTCCTATTAGGTGCAACATCGGCACATTTTGCCCCTTGGCTTCTGCCATGTGCCACCAGCGGATGAGATGTGCGGTGCGTTTGTGCGGCTCGCAGGATGCAAGGTGGATCACATAGTTCTCCTTCGTTGGGTCAACGGGCTGTGGAATATTTTCATACAAACAAGGTTCATAGGTGACGGTGATGTTTTTGGATGGGATTCTATGACGCTTCATAAAATCCTCAATTTGTTCTTTAGACGACTTAGAGACCGTTAGAATGCGATCTGCATTTCGCAACGTGTGTTTTAACATCATCGCCCAGTAACGGTACTCGCTTGGCTTGCGCCAATTCGGGTAATGATCCTCGTCATACTGGATGATCGTGTCATGAATCGTCACCACTGATGGGCGGCAAAGGACACTGATGAGGGGTAAATAGCCTTTAGGGTAGTAATAAATGTTAGAATTTTCCGCATGGGGAAAAAACAGTGGATGAAAGTGGTCAGTTAGTAAACGGATGGTCTTGTTACGCGTGCCCCAAGGCAAGGCGTATGGATTGAGCGTTCCGCTAGGAGATTTTTGAGAGCTTTGCGAGGTGATTGCCTGAACGTTGACCTTACCCGATTTCTGTAGAGAATCTAACACAATATGTGACATTCTTGAAATGCCAAAACTGCGGTCGTAGCCAGGATTCTGGTCGGCGAGATAAGCGGTTAGGTGGATTCTTGAAATTGAAGGGTCTGGAGAGGGTATTAAAGTCGAAGACTGAAGGTCGGCGGACGATCCGCTTTCTCCGATCACCGCGCGACTTCCTCCTAAATCTCTTGTTCTGCCACATACTGCTTGCAAAAACGCACTCTCGACTCGTTCGATGAATCGCTCCGGCAGAAATTTTTTCTGGTAGAATTCGCACGATGCTTGATGCATCTCACCCAGCTCATTTCTGCGAGAATGCAGTTCCTCCAAGACTTTGGAATAAGCGGTTGGCGAGTGGATAGGCTCTATCCACGCCGTCTTACAACCTTCGAGCATCGCTGGAATGCCGGCCCACTGCGTGGACACGACCGGCAAACCCATCCCGAGCGCCTCCATCAGGACGATCGGTGTCGCTTCCGAGGCGTAATGGGTGGGAAAGAAAAAAACATCCGCATCGGCGTAGGCACGCCATTTGTCGTCGCCGGTCAGTTGCCCGGTGAGTTCGACCATCTCGCCCAGCGCGAGTTCCTCGCTCAGATGGTGGACTTCGTCTTCAAACTCTTTTGAGAACCATTTCCCCACAATGCGGAAACGGAATTCGTGCTCTCGTCCCTGTTGTTTGAGCAGGGAAGCTGTTTTGAAAATTTCGATCACCCCCTTACCTTCTTGCAAACTGCCCACAAACAGAACCGTCATGGGACTTTGTTGAGGACTCGCATGGTAAATCGACTGCGGCACATCGATCGCGCAGGGGCACCATTGCCAGCTTTTAGCGGCGAATACGTCGTGCGGTGTGACCACCTCTTGCGCCACCTCCAGTGAAACATCGGCGTGCTGATAGGCCGCTCTTCCCATCAGTCGCCGAGCCAGTCCGGCATTGACGAATTCGGGTAAACCACTGGCGTGGAAAATGAAGATCGTCGATCCTGAGAGATACCTCACACTCGTGAGGAAAACGACATCCCTCAGGAATGGAATCCACTTCGCACTCGCCGGCGGATAGAATAAGATACATCCAGGATTCTCTTTGAGGATGGTCCTCGCCTTAACAATCAAATGAAACAAGTGCCGGATTTTCTTCCATTGGAAGCGGCCAACCTCCTGCATTTCCTCGCTGAACTCCATGCGCAGCCGGTGCACGTCGAAGTCCGGCCAGTCGTGATCGAACAGAATCTGCGTCGCCACCGCCTGCCCGTGCCAGGGCGGGGGTGTTTGTCCCATCAAGAGGATGTGAGGTTTCTGGGAGGGCATGGATAGCAAGATGTCGAAAGTTGAAAAAGGTAGCGCGGCACCGCTGGGGCCGCAGTCAATGGGTGGAGAAAGAGATGTCCAAGGTAGGCTGGGACAGCTTTATTTTGGGGTGGGTTTTCGCATCTCTTTGGCATGCTCTCTCGGCGGTAGAGCGCCACCCGGTGATGTGACTGTTAGGCTTCCTCCGCATCATTCAACAGCGAAAGACAGACCATCAGAATCTCCGCGTTCTCCTGATGCCCTGCACCTTGTTTGTAAGCGAGGCAGGCGATGATCGGAAGCAGCGGATTTCCGTTCCACCCGGTTTTTTGCAGATAGCTTTTGCATGCTGGAGATTCCAATAGGGAGCAGGTCTTCCTGATTGCATTTTGTGGCTTCAGTCGTTCCACCAAGCGGGCGTCCTGAAGAAAATAGTGCACCAGATCAATGCCTGGCATTCCCATTTCGTGTCCCCACTCCCAATCGAGAACGATCAACCCGCCGTTGAGTTGCTTGAGTAAATTCCAACGAGCGAAATCACCGTGGCAGATCACCGGTTTCAGTTGGATTGTGGAAATCTCCTCTAACACACGGACTCCCGTCTCGAAGTCGCATAATGCCGATTGGATTGCCTCCCATTCGGGGAACCCCGATGCCGACAGTTCGAAGTCATTCGTGATCCATTCATTTAGCAGGCGAATCGCGTCATCGGATTCACCGGGTGAGATCGGTGCACCTGTCAGATACGGCATGCGCAAAACCGTCAAATCCGCCGTATGATGCAAGCCTAACAGGCTTGGGGCACTCGTGGTTAGCGACTGAAGTTCTTTCAAAACCCGAGCTTCCTGCTTCAAAATTCGGGCTCCGTCCGTGCCGAACGAGATCTTGGCGACCTCCCATTGCCCGGCATTCCTGAAGCTGGCGATTGCCCTCCGTATCCGATGTTCCGGACTTCCTAACAAGACCCCGCAGGTACCCACTTCAATTCCCGGAAGGAGTGGATTAAGTGCCACCGGCTCGCCCGACACATGCAGCTTGGAAAGCAGGCACCCTTGCCACGAGACGCGTGCCAAGCCGTGTAGGGCGGCCACCATCCACCTGGCTAACCGTCGCTGTGGCTGATAAAGTCTCAATGCTCTGGTCGTCGATTCACCAGTTGTAGGTAATGCCAGCAACAAGCGGCCGTCTCGCCGCAAGCTATATCTTTGTGTCGCGCCTGGATCCAATATTCCGAACACGCGGGAAAGAAGTTCGGTGTCTGTCATGGGGCGCAGATCAAAGTAGGCTTAACGGATGGCGTCGATCCGTGAGACAACGTCCTGGATCACAATTTCCAATGGTCGGTTGACATCGATCATGAGAAATTGGTGGTAGGATTTCCCTAAATCTAAATACTTATCCCGAGACTGTTCCAGCGAAGCACGACTCACCTCTTGCTTGCGTGAAAGAAGCACATCGGGTTGTGCGTCGAGAAAGAGAACGAGATCGGGTTGCGGCATAAGGCGACATGCAAGGTTTGCGAGCCACATGCTGCCGCCGTAGCGATACCGTTTCGGGTCCACCAATAGGTCTGCATGAAAACGATCGAAAATGACAAACCCCTTTCGACTGGATTTGCGAAGTTCTTTCCACCAACCGGCCCACCAGTTGAGCCATAACCAAGCCAACTTTATCAAAGAGGCAGCCTGACCATGAGGTGATTTTCCGTGCGGATTATCGGCGGCGATGGATTCGCTATTTCTTGATGACGTCCCAATCGCGTTAGGGCGCCAGTGGCCACATGTGACATGGATTCCTTGCATGCGATAGTGCTCTGCCACATCACGGATGACTGCTGATTTCCCAGAGCCGTCACAACCGATGAACGCAATGAATGGCATAAGATGAATCGTTGCTCTCGGTTGGTTTGGGTAATATGCGAGTAAGAATTCTGCGTCTTATCCCAACGTTTCCGATCAGCGGGTTCGCGAAAAATATTCACCGAGCACGTGGCCGATAAAGTCGGGCGCGTGATCGGCGTCAGAGGATTGGCCGCTTTCTAAATGGTGGATTTTCCCATGGATCCACCTGAAACTTGGCTTTCGTGACCACATGTGGGCAACTCTACCGATCAAGCATTCTGGGGCAGCATCGTTCCAGAATATGCCACCGCGAAACAAGGTTAGGCAAATGTCTGTAATGCTGCTGCTGCTGCTGCTGCTGCATTTCGCAGTAGGGAAGAAAAGTTCAAGCTTGCTTGCAGCTGCATTACGTGTTGATTCGTCAAGGTTAAAACAATCGATAATAATTCCCGGTGGATTACATAGGCGACTGATAGAGCGTAAAATTAATAAATAGGCATTACGAATTCTATGCTGCGGAATATGTGTCTGTTTGAAGCAATTACGCAATTTGGTAACGTCACTTCCAGCAATTAGCCGTGCGAGTGATGCTTTATCGAACCGGATACGATCCTCAAGGAATCTGATTACGTGATTTGCATCGTCATGACTCGATGTAAGTTCTTCGAGTCGATGTTGGTAGGACGGTTTGACAAAGCCCAGCCAGGCACATTTGCATAGTAAGACCAATGCTTCGTGCTCGGGACAGGGGGTAGGGAGGCCGTCTTGTTGGATTCGTTTTGCCAGTAAGACATCCGCATCAAGCAAGGTCCTGCTTTGCCAGCGTAAATCCGTCTCGATATCGATCCGGACAAAGCTCGAACCCGGTGCGTAGAAAACTAGGCATAGATTTACGAACCAAGTCTGTGACACCAAGCGAAAGCCGTTGGCGTGAGCGGCTTTTTCAAGACAGTGGATACCAGATTTGAATTGCGAGGGGGAGATTAGAAAGTCGATGTCGGATGGTCCGTCAATCCAAAATTCAGCATGATTTCGAGAGATGCAAAATGCGACATTGGCGCTTTGCAATTGCTCCAGGCAATTCAACAGAAAATCGTTTCTACTGGTAGGAGGTTTTGTCTCCTCGACAACGCCATTCTTCCGTGGATTCCTGATTTTTAGGTAGAGATCAAGAGGGAGAACGGAGCGGAATACTTGCTTGGCGAGATAGCTGGCCCGGACCATCAGCAGGCCACGTCCTTGTAGCCATTGACGGACAAGTTTGCTGCTGGTCCCGTGGTTAATCACCAAACAATCCAACTTGCCATGAAGTGGAATGCGGTTGTTATTCCAACGCATGGTACGCACGGTATAAAGATGATGAACCTTACCAGCCTCGATGACCTTTTGGTTCATGAACCCGCCAGGCGGCGCGAGTATTTTAGGTGCCCGCCCAGTCCATTCAAGGATTAGCGCAGAGCTGGCAGATATTTCTCGCTCCAACTGGTCGGAATTCATCTGGTCCATCCGTTGGTGAGAGTGACCGTGGCACTCAAATGAATGGCCTGCGGCTGTCAGTTCTTTGATTTGTTCTTTGGTTAGGTAGCCGGGGCGTCCTACTTTATCAGTGCTCACAAAGAATACGCCTCGGAGACCTTCGGCTTGCATGAGGGGAATCGCTACCCGCGCATGATCCTCCGTTCCATCATCAAAGAGCAGCATCACCAAGTTATCGTCCACGGTGGCCGCTAGGGCCTCGTCGATATCGACGACGCGCAATCCAAGCTCGCGAATTGCTTTGAGATGTTTTGCAAACTCTGTAGGATCTACCGTATAAAAGTCGGGATCTCCGCTCGAATCGATTCGGTGGTAGTTTAAAGCGATCATGGCTTGCGAGCGACAAAAAATAGGTGCTTTTCTGATAACTCATCGCTGCTGTAGCGTGTTGATAATTCGGAATGAACATCGAGAGACGCTAGTTTTGCGATGTCAGCAGGACTCCCTCTTTCGATTTCGAATGTTAAAATTTCAAAACCTGCTCCTTCGAGTGCCTCCCGGTAGTCCGGGGACTTGTGGCGACTGAAGGTCATGATGTCTGAGCTAACCACGTTTTTCCAAAACTTCCGCGAGTAGCGCAGATGGTTGTAGACAGAGATCTTGGGGTCCGAGTTCGAGTAGATGTCGAATAGGTGGACAGGAGCCATGAAGATTCCTCCCGGTTTGAGAACGCCGTAAATCAATTTAAAGCAGTCATCAAGAATCGGGCGTTCCACATGCATAAAAACTTCGGTGCAGGTTACCAGATCAACCACTTCTCCGGCGCCTCCAGCCCATTTGAAGTAAGGCGCGTGATAACTCATGCTGAAGTCATTGAGTAATGTCTTTAGGTCTGCACCAGGGCTGACTGCAGGAAATTTTTCATTGGAGAGGAACTGCCGCGCGGGATGCTGTTTGTCTTCGAGAATATTTTCCGTCTGAGCCAGTGCATCCACGAACGTATCGGGGGTCATCAGGGCGGTGACATCGGCTAGGATTTGGTCGCGGAGACCGATCTTGTGGAAGAGTAGCGGGATGGTGGGATGCCAACCGGTTCCTAAATCCAAATGTCGCAATCCTCGTATCTCATCCAGTGTGTAACCGTGATCGGTGAGCCACTTCAAATAGCCCATACCGACGTCGATTTTCTGTCCAACGCGTTGAGGTGTCGCGACGATGGATTTCGTCCAGTTCCACTGTGCATAGCGGTAGAGCGCCGCGCCTCCGGGGATGGCCGAGAGCGATTTGAATACGAGAGCTTTGGCAAACCAGTTCATGAAGAAAATATTTGGTGAATGTTAGAGATGTTGCCTAATTGACTAGATCGCGATATACAGATCTGATTTTATCGCCCTTGCTCTGCCAGGTGAAATTTTCCAGCGCGCGCTTGCGTGCGGCTTGGCCGAGGCATTCAGCCTCCCGAGGATGAGTAGCAAGGTGAATGAGCCCCTCTCGGATGCTTTGAACGCTTTGTTCTGGAGTGGTGGGAGTCACCATCACGGCAGACTCCGTATTTACCATTTCACCAGGCCCCGCCCAGTCGAGGGTGAGAATGGGTATTCCGAGAGTCATGGCTTCTAGTAATGCAGAGCCGCCACTGTCGCGCAAGGCGGGGAAGACCAGCACGGAAGTGTCCTGATAGTATTCTTGCAATCGCTGTCGGGGAACGGCACCGGTGAATTCCACCTTGTTGCTGATGTTCAAGCGAGCGACTTCCTGTTTCCAGAACTCCAGCGCAGTTCCTGTTCCAACCACTCTCAAACTCCAATCGATGGATAGGCCGGATGCCAATGCTTCAAAGACAAGAGGCATCGCCCGGGTGGGAGCGCAGTTTCCGGCGAAGAGCATCTTGAATTGATCCGGTGTAATGAAGGCGGCTGTGTCAGCTTGAAGATCTTCATTGCGCAACGCATTCGGGGAAATGATTAGACATTTGGAGTGAAACTCTGATGGGAGAAACTCCAGCGTCGTGCGATTGGAAACGACGATGCGTGAAGTGCTTGCGAGGGAACGGCGTACCCAAGGCAAGCGGAGGCAAAGTCGATTGAGAAATGTCCGGTTTTTCTCGGCACGGGATGCGGCCTCTCCGAGATACTTGTCAAATCCAGGTGGCACCGCTTCGCCCCCTGCGATCGGCCCCCAGACCGATGGAATGCCGAGCCGGGAACAGCAAAATGGAATCCGAAACGTATGAAAAGTGGTTTGATGGACGACATCAAACGGTTGAGTCGAGTGAAGCTTGCGTGCTAACCTCAAGCTCATCCTTTGCCACCATAGTTTTCGGAACCATGCGCCTGCGCCTGGCGGAAATCCGCTGAGCCATCTTACCCAATTAGGGACATCGAGACAGTGAAGTTCAATGTGATGCTGGCCTACAATGCGTTCCAACGCGGGTCTCGCTTTGGAAGTGGTGAGTAATACCACCTTGTGAGTATGGCTTGCCTCCAAAGCCCAGCCCCATCCTAGCCAGTGTTCACCACCACCTTCAGGATCACAAGCGTAGGCGACCATAAGAATTCTAAGACTTTGCATGGTAAGTGGAGTGAGAACCTCGATGTTCATCTCACTTGCAATCTATCAAGTGTGCAGCGCCTTTTCCCTCTAACAATGCATCCTCCATGCCGCCATAGTTCCAGCCACCCCAGCGGCCGCAGGACTGCACATCGTGCTTGGCCAGCTCCTCGAGCACGGTCGCACGTGATGCTTCGTAGTCGCTGTCGAAACGCACGTAGGCATAAGGAATCTCACAGAGATCCATGAACAGGATTTCGTCTTCCGTCGATAATGTGCCCCCTTTGATGAGATCTTGGATCACGCGTTTTTTCAGTCCCTCGAGGTCTTCTCGGAATGCCTCGTAGCCTCCTGAAATTTCCACATAGTAGCTTCGGCATCCCTCCGGTGAGAGATCGGGATGGACCGCGGAATAGGACCCAACTCGATAGAAGACAAACTCGGTTTCAGGGAAATAGACCCAATGGAAATCAGAACCCGCAGCTCCAGGGCCTCGCACGCCGACATCGAAGTAGTGGACGGTGGTCGCTCTCAGTTTGGAAGCTGACTCTGCAATCAGCGGGGGAGTCGTGCGCAACAGTTTGAGAAGATTCGCAAGCGGCATGGTATTGACCAAGTTTTCATAGCGGATCGTCCGGCCATCACTGAGCTCCGCTGTATGTTCAGCGAGATCGATGCTGGTGACGCGGATGCCGTATTCCGGTTTTACACCAAAATGGCTCTCGAGCGCTTTTGGAAGTGCTCCGATGCCACCGGTTTTTGGATAGATAAACGTGGCATTGTAGCCGAGTGATTCTTTGGAGAGTCCGAAGGCTCCATTGAGAATGTCTTCGATCGACGGCTTAGGCACGAAACGCTCGGCGTAACGTGGAGAAATTTCCGTGAGCGGGACTCCTAGCAATTTCTCGTTATAAGGAGTCATGAAATGCTTCGATATCCCCTCGCCAAAAAGACGCTGGATCGATTCTCCAAAACTCGAGGATGGCGTTTGCACGGCCTCAAGTCCGAAGTCTTCAGGGTGCCTCGCCTTCCACAAGCCCATGAGACATTCCAGAACCACCTCGTTGGGAAGACCTGCCAGATTGGCTTGGAATGGGAACAGGGTATGCACTTCCTTCGAAAAGATTCGGGCCTTACGCGTGTATTCTATGATGTTTTCACCCAGGGCATCATATACCATGGCTTTCATTTCCGGGTTGCGCAGGTGGAGCCAATGGCCTGTTCCATCGCAATAGAATCCGCCATGTTTGATGCGGGTCCTGACGATGCCGCCAGGTTCCATCTCGGCTTCAACTAATAAATGCTCGGACTTGAGGTGGATCGAGCAACTGAGGCCTGTCAGGCCGGCTCCGATGATCAATGTAGGTGTGTGCTGTTGTGGCATATCGTGTTTATTTGATTAAATTTCAGGGACGCGGCTCTCTCAATGCGCGTGCATGTATTTTTTTAAGAAAGGCGCGCTGGAGTCGGAAGCTCAAGCAGAGAATACCATCGGCGATGTCAGGAAGCTCGTGAGAATTTCCAAAATTCCAGCCATGGGCGCGGCGGATTGCGCGGACTTCGGCGAGTTGTCGCTGCATTCTCAGGATGCCGCCTGGATCACGGGCTTTAAGGTTCGACTGGCTGATGCTTTTTCCATGGATTCTAAAGTCCGCTAGGACGACTGGTAGATAGGCAAATTTTTTCCCTGCATTCGCGAGGCGGGCGTAATACTCGCCGTCCATACAGTAGTGGAAATCCTCATCGAGAAGGAAGCCCTTATCGAGCGTGGTGGCCTTTCGATAGAAGCAGGCAGTGGAACCGATGTAACACCCCTGCTGGATGAGCATGCGTTTGCGGAAGGGAAATAAGCCCATCCTTCGCAGAAAATCACCCTCTTCGTTCATGAAATCCCATGCTCCATAAATGACATCGGCGTCTTCACGGGTAGCTGCGAAATCGACGACTTCCCTTAAGGCGCCCGGCTTCAGCCGGTCGTCCGCATTGAGCCACATGACCCATTTACCTTTTGCTTTATGGAATCCTTTGTTGATTCCGTCACTCATGCCTTTGTCCGCCTCCTGAAAGAAACTCGCATGGGGAAAGCGTGCCACCACTTCCTCCGTGTTGTCTTTGGACCCGGCATCCATCACAAGATGCTCGAAACTCACACCTTTCTGGCAAGCGACACTTTCCAGGCACTCGTCTATGAAATGGCCATAGTTGTAACTGGCTGTTACCACTGTGATATCAGGAGCGGCCATATTCTTATAATGCAAGAATTATCGTCATGAATCCTGGCTGGAGCCAACATATTAGCTGTCCTCAACGATATTTAAAATACTCGATGATGAATACCAGCAGGATCAACAGCAGGATCACGAGTGATGGCATGACAAATAGCAGCATAAAAGGCAATGTGGACATGCCAAGTAACAGATGCTGACTGCTGGTCGTTTGCTGTGTTAAATTTTGGTTGAGAGTAGAATATGCCAACTGATTGGCAGCACAATACCGATCCAAACTATCCAGATATTCAACCAGCAATGGAAAGGAGTGATTTTGCATCGTGGTTGAAACCAGCTCGTCATTGCCTGTCTTGACAATATCAAGATCCTCCGTCAAAGCACTTCTCCACTTATTGCGTTTTTGCCTGAGCAGATCGAAGTCATTTTTCATCTCCGGCGATAAAAAAGGTTCATTCCCCATTATTTCGTATACTCCACCAGCGATTTCACCAGCTTCTATGATCGCTTTCCTCGTCTCTCTTGACCGAGTTTCTTTATTGATGAAAAGCATTGTGTTAGCAAGCGTGCGCGCTGTCTGTGCGGACACCGACCTTAGCATATTCTGCGACTTTGCCGCGCTTTTTAACGATTCAGAATATTCCGCGTCAATCTTCCCGAGATATCGATACGCGATGAATCCAGTGGCCAGATTCAAAATAACTATTGACAGTGGCACGATAAGCACGACTCGGTACAAAACTGAAAATTTCATATTTAATCTTTAGGGTATTGGCCACTCGCCTGAATGGATATACAGGATCGGCCTAGGCATCATCAAGTTCTTAAAAAACTCGTGCCATCTGTTCGGGATCGTGACAATTCGCTGATTGAGACGTCGCTTAACTCGGCGATGAAGGCGAGAGCACGGACGTGAGAGTTGCTGGCCGAAGAGGCGTCTAACCGTGTGTAGATTGACCGCCATTGAGAAGGTCCCGTATCAATCGGAGTGACCTTAGGGGATTTCTTGAATGATGATGTCCTCCGTCTGATACAGAACCGGCCAGTTTTCGACGATCGCCGTCCGATTCTGCTCATACGATTCCCGCTTCCGGTCGGATTGTCCCGGATTAATCGCCTGGATGGCATTCATTAGAGGTGACTCGCTGATCATGACCAGCTTGTTATAGCCGAGGTCTTTAAGCTTCTTCAAGTTGGCTGGGTCTTCGAGGAATTTCGTGCCCCAGATGGATAACCCAGTACGGTTGGAACGGGTCAGAATACCCCCTCCCCAGCCCCCTCCCTGAATCAGAATCTTGTCATTTGGCAATGAGTATTTCTCCACGATGGGCGCGATCTTTTTGCTGTAAGGGTCGAAATCACAGTTAATTTTCATTCCGATCAAGCCTTGAACCACCGACAGTCCGAGTAGAAGTCCAACACCCGCCACCAGACATTGTTCCCGCCTGACGCTCATCGGAAATGAATCCATTAACCAGAGGAAGGCATTGGCGCAGAGCATGGCGACCGCCGGGGCGAGCATCATGTAATAGTGACTGTGATGGAGAATAAGATGGGTGAAAATCAAGGTGGTGATTGCGCTTCCGCCGATCAGGCAAAGCGGTAGTTGCAGGGGGCGTGATTTGAAAATGCCCAGGGTGCCCAGGCCCAACAGGACGAAGCTCCCGAAAAGGCAGTTGAGAACCCGCCAACCGCCTTTGATCCAGACACCCGGGGTGAGGCGGTATTTCAAGTCCCCGAAATACCAGAAAAACATGTCCGGGTCGGAGATTCGTAAATCGACCAATGGGAACAATGCCCCCGCCTGCAGATGGTCAGTGTATTTCGTCCATGCCAAAAAGACAAGTCCGGCGCAGAATCCTACCGATCCTAGCGAGGCCAAGTGTTTGAACGACTTCGCCCGGGTCAGGAGATGATAGCTTAAAAGGGCGATCCCGGTCGCCATGAAAAACGGCAGTTTCAGCAGGGCTGTCGCAGTGCCGGCGATGACTGCGCCCGCCCACAGGGATGTTTTGAATGTAGGGGCGGAGAGAAGCCTGTAACCCAAATACAGAAACCAGATCATGGCGGTGAGCGATGTGCCATCGGTGCTAGCCAAGCCAAAGTAACGGAAGACTAGAGGTTGCGTGAGGAAGAATACAAGGGTCCACAGTCCGCCCCGGTGACCCATGAAGGCCCGCCCCAGCCTGTACAGCGGGTAAAGCGAGGTGATGAAGATCAGGATCGAAACGACGTTCGCCCATCCCCACCAGGGACCTAGAGTTTTGAGTGCCACCGCAGCAAGCATCTGCCAAATCGGAAATTCTTGGATAGTCGGCGTGGCGGTCGCATTGAATCCAACGATTTGAGTGTTTCCTATGTCAATGGAGTGCTTGCTGTATTCCACCGCCGTACCGAGATGGATGTCCCGGTAAAGTGGGAATCCTTTCCACGCACATAGGATCGGAAAAGCGATGACTGCAATAAGCAGGATACCCAGTAGCAAATATACCGGCTTATTATTTCTTGAATCTGTTATATTGTTTGTCATAAAATTGTTCTATAAATTCATTGATGCGCGGCTGTTATTTCTTCATATAGTCACCGCGGCTGAAGAATTTTTCCAGCCAGCAATAGAGGACGATGAAAAGGTAGCGCGAACCCATTTCTCTGAGCTTGAGCTTGGCCACGCCGCTTCGTCGGTTGCGCCAGGTGATCGGGATGGTGGTCCAAGTGTAGCTGCGGATGTGGGCTTTCAACGGCAGCTCCACCAGCAGGTTGAAGTGGGGCGAGATCAGCGGCTGGCAACCGTCAATCGTGGTCTTGCGATAGGCTTTGAAGGCGTTGGTGGTGTCGTTGAGGCCGTGGTGGAACAGGGTCCGGACAAAACTGTTGAAGATCCGGTTCAGGATCATTTTGTGTGTCGGATAGTCGATGGTGCCGCCGCCCTTGATGAAGCGGCTGCCGAAGACCGCGTCATACCCTTCGTTGAGAAGGTGCCAGTAGCGGACCACGTCCCGGCAATCGTCGGATTCGTCCGCCATCATGATCACCGCAGCATCACCTTTCATCGAGGCGAAACCGTGAAGGATGGCGCAGCCGATGCCATGGCGGACGGTGTTCTGCACCGGTTGGAGCTGGGGAATCTTCTCTTTGAGCTGGGTGAGGATTTCCCAAGTGCTGTCGCTGCTGCCGTCATCCACCACCACGATCTCATGCGGCACCTGATTGAGGCTGAGCTCAAGATGAAGGTGCTCGACGGTGCTGCGGATGCAGCCCTCTTCGTCTCGGGCGGGAATGATCACGCTCAAGAGGTGGAGAGTTTTTGAGGAACTTGCGGGATCGATCTCTGGCATGTTGGCGGACATGGTTTGTGTTAGAATTGATTAACGGCGTGCGATCACCAGGAACTGGCGCCCCTTGATCCACCACAGAAAAGGAAAGGCGAGATAGAGACGCAGAAATGAAAGCGGATAACGCGGTCCGCCTACCATCGTATAAGGCAAAAAGCGGGCAACCGCACTCTCTACGGTAAATCCTGTAATCGACAGGGCTTCGGCCAGAGATCTTTCGGTGAGGATCACATGATGATCGAAGAAGTCCCAGTAGGATCCGGGGAGATAGCGGATATTGGGCCCCATGGCGATGATCTGGCCCCCCGGGCGGAGACAGCGGTGGGCTTGCCGAAGTGTGCGTTTCACAGCGTTTTTATCTCCTAGATGTTCTAGGAAGTTGCTGGTAAATACGATATCAAGAGACTCGTCAGGCAGACTCCAGAGTTCCGAGCAGTCTTGCTCCAGAAATTTCACGTCCTTTGAAAGCTTGGCTGCCGTCGCAGGATTCAAATCCATTCCATAGCGTTTGGCTGCTTTGACGTTATTGATGAACTCACCGAAGCCGCAGCCCAAATCAAGAACCGCGTGGTCCGGGCGAACCCACTTGGAGAAGAAGCTGCCTGTTAAGACTTGCCAAATTCGGTTACGGTATTGTTCGACGGATTTGAAACGACGCTCGTAAATTTGTGTTAGCTCGTTGGGTTGTTCGCTCATGATTTAAGTTTGGAATGATAATTATCGACTCAGGGTCAGCCAGTCGGGGCGCGAGCGGGCGTGATCGAGTATTTCCTGAAGGATGGTTTCCCGCGTGATCTGAGGTTGCCAGTCCCAGGTCTGTCCTGCAAGTGTGCTGTCGAGCACCACCCAAGGCAGATCGAAGGCTCGTTCGCCACCATCCCTCAGAACCTCATGGGGGACCGTCGCTGCGGTGCACCAGTTACTCAGTTGTGCCAGCGACATCGCGCTGGCCATTCCGCCCGAGACATTGACGGTTTTCGGTCGATCTCCGCCCATACCCGCGTCGAACTGTTTCCACAGCAGGGGCGCGAGGTCGCGTGGATGAAGGCAGTCGCGGATCTGGTGGCCATGACCTCCGAAACCGAGATACTTGAGCGGCTGGCGCTGCAACCACGAGTGAATCCAGAATGAGAAGATGCCTTGATCCGCTTTGCCGAATTGTCCGGCACCCGCCAGCACCCCGCAGCGGTTGATCCAGACGGGAAAATCGAAGGTGGCGCTGTACTCGAGCGCCAGCAGTTCCGCGCAGCGTTTCGAGGCGCCATACAGTGAAACCGGTGGTTCTGTGGAGAACTTTTCGGTGATTCCTCCTGCGGAAACGCCATCGACCGTCTGACTGGTTTTCAGCGTGAAGGCGTCCGCTTCCGTCCCCAGCCGCAGCGCGCGCAGGGCCGGGATGGAATAAACGCGGCTGGTGGATAGTAGAGTGAAAGGCACGCTCCACTCACGGCAGACTTCCAGCATGGGAATGGTTCCCACCAGATTGTGGTCCAACAGTTCGGCGGGGCCGGTCTTGCCGTCTACGCCTGCCAGGACGGAAGGATTGGCGGCGGCATCGATCAACCAGTCCACCGCGCCGAATTGACGCAGATCCGCGGACTCCCTCACATCGCCGCGCCTGACATCGATGCCTTCCGCCCGCAGTGCGTCGAAATTTTCCTCGCTTCCGCGGCGGGACAGGTTGTCGATGCCGACGATCTCGACGCCTTCGCGGTGAAGCCGCAACTCCCGCGCCAGCGTTGAGCCGGCAAAACCGCAAATACCTGTAATCAGAATTTTCATGCAGGGAAGGGGACTGGTTTAGGCACGTGAACGGTGGCTCTCCACGATCTGTTGGATCGTCTCATCGAGGGTGAGCGTGATGTCCCAGCCGGGGTAATGCTGGCGCATCTTGGCGAGGTTGCTGATGTAACAAATATGGTCGCCGATACGGTTCTCATCCACATAGGTGTAAACCTGTTTGCGCCCGGTGAACTTCTCAACCAATGAGAACGCCTCCAGGATCGACACCGAGTTGGCGCGGCCGCCGCCGATGTTATAGACCTCGGCGATCCGCGGGGCTGCGATGAATTGTTCGATGAAACAGGCAACGTCGTGCGAGTGGATGTTGTCGCGGACCTGTTTGCCCTTGTAGCCGAAAACCTTGTATTCGCGCCCTTCCAGATTGCAGCGGATCAGATAGCTGAGGAAGCCATGCAGCTCGACGCCCGAGTGGTTCGGGCCGGTGAGGCAGCCGCCACGCAGACAACAGGTGGGCATGCCGAAGTAGCGCCCGTATTCCTGCACCATCACGTCGCCTGCCACTTTGGAGGCGCCGAAGAGGCTGTGTTTGGATTGGTCGATGGAGAAGTTTTCGGTGATCCCGTCCGCATAGGCCGGATCGTCGTAGTCCCAGCGCGTTTCCAGTTCCTTCAGTGCGATGGTGTTGGGCCGGTCGCCATAGACCTTGTTGGTGGAAAGGTGGACGAAGGGACTCTCCGGGCAGGCTTGGCGGGTGGCCTCCAGCAGGTTCAGGGTTCCCACCGCGTTCACGTCGAAGTCGTCGAAGGGGATGTCCGCCGCGCGGTCGTGGGATGGCTGAGCGGCAGTGTGGACCACCGCATCCGGCTTGACGGTCTTTAACAAAGTGAGAACGCCGGGCCGGTCGCGGATGTCCACCTCATGATGCTCGAATCCCTTGCCCAGGGTTTCAATCAGGCGCTGCTGGTTCCAGCGGGTATCCCCCTGCGGGCCGAAAAACACGGCGCGCTGGTTGTTATCCACGCCATGCACCTCCCACCCGTTGCGGGCGAAGTGAATGACGACTTCCGAGCCGATGAGGCCCGATGATCCGGTGACGAGTAGTTTTGGCATATGATTGGCGGTGTGTGGGTTGGCGATGGTGTGCGGGTGGCAATTCAATGGGCGGCTATCCAATCGGCGCGAGTTGTTGTCGCAGTGCGACCCAAGCGCGCAAGGATATTTGAGATCGAGGAGTTTGCGGAGAGCGGAATCGCGGCAGCCCGTATTACTCCTGGATGGGCCGGCCGAATTTAATCTGGCGTCGGAGTCCTTGTTCACATTGCCCGAGCACCCGGACGGCAAGCCGCAGCAAGCGTCCCGGCAGGGTTGAAACGCCGGGCACTTCGCCATGACTCAGGCGGGAAACTTCAGAGGGGTGACGGACATCAATGGCGGGTTTTTCCGAGCCCAGATCGAATCCGGCGATTTTCTCCTTGAGGCAGCAGAGAGTCAGCAGAGCCTGGTCGTGCCGGTGCCCGCGGAATCCCGGCAACTCGGTGATTCCATTGCGGCTTGGATCGTCGCTGATCAGCGCGCGCCGGGCGCAGAGATCGAGCCATTGAGTCGCGAATTCACTGCCGTGCGGGCTCGCCCGCCAGATCGAAAAACTCGCCTGCACCGGGCTTGCCGTGTGGATTTCCGGCAGGTCCATTCCGGTCGCGACCAGCGCCTCGCGTTTGGTCCAGACGGATGTCGCACCGTCCCATGGAATGTACACCCCCGGCATCACATCCTGCCCGTGTTCGTCCATCCAGCGGATGTATGGAGTGACCGGCTGGTCCAGCAGCTTGAAGGGATAGAGTCTTCCCACGTCGCAATAGAAAACGAGATCCCCTTCGGGCACTTCACGCAGCTTCGCATCAATGATGAACGGCTTCCAGGCCCAGAAACCCGAACCTCTTTCAGACAGCTTGATGTCTTTGCAGCGGTCCTCAAAGCCGGCGTCGAGCAGCATTTCAGGGGTCCAGGAAGTCACAGTGTCTGCCACATGATTCAGCCGCGCCGACCAACCTAGCAAGAGCTGGCGTAGCCGGAAACGCGGAGTCGCGTAGGTGACGAGGTGGATGCGCATGGGGCGTGGGTGCCTCGGAAGAGAGGAGATTTGAACCGCAAAGCCGGGACGATGGGGCTTTGGATTTTTTCACAAGAGGGAACGGAGGGGCTGGTGCGCTGGGCTTTCGCTTCAAGATCCTGCGCTTTCTGAGAATTTCAGCGTTTCAGGCAGTGGCGTGATGGGTGGAGGTGACTCGATCAGTTCGGGGTAGGTTCTGGCGAGAATGAGCTGCCGGAGTTCGCGAGGAGGGAGATTCTTCGGGAAGGATGCCAGCATCATGCCACGCGCGGAGTCGAACATGCTGGAACCCATCTGAAGGCGCTCAGCCCCGGACTTTGTCATCAACATGGCCCGGAATTGTCGGTCCACGGATTCGGAGGTGTCGGTCATGGCAGCAGTGTGAACGCTAAAGAATGAAGATTTTTTAACCACAATGGGAGCGCAGCGGACATGGACGAACTTACTATTTCTAATCCTTCGTCAAATTTCACAGATGGGCACGGATAAGACTGATCCTCTGAAACAAGAAACTCAAGTCTTCTCTTATCCGTGCTGGTCGTGAAATTCGTGGTCAAAAACCTCTTTCCACCTGCATGAGGAAGAGATTGCGGAGTGACGATTGTTGAACTTTGATTTTTGATGGGAAGAGAAAGAATAGCCTCCGCCGGGGCCACAAGGTAGCGCTGCCTTGATAAGGCAGCAGTCAAAGGGTGGAAAAAGATGGGTCCAAGGAGAGCGCAACGGCATTCGCTTGGGCGGTGCTTTCTCATCTCTTTGGCGTGCGCTCTTGGCAAGAGCGCGCCACCTTTGGGACGAGGAACAATAGACTCCGGCGGGAGAAGGTAAAGTGGGTGGACGAGGAAAGGCTATTTCATCAGGTTCACATTTTGTGATACCTGTGCCATTTGTAGTTCAAAAACAATCGAATCAACCACAGAAAGCACAAAA
>Ga0209190_1001080_pt1 | contig 19299 bp, 13 predicted proteins | sample M_140205_XF_Meta_FD_187315 | JGI IMG/M metagenome (GOLD analysis project Ga0209190, IMG submission 187315) | Freshwater microbial communities from Lake Montjoie, Canada to study carbon cycling - M_140205_XF_MetaG (SPAdes) (version 2) | ecosystem: Environmental > Aquatic > Freshwater > Lake... | reverse complement strand
GTTCATTATTCGTAAGATGATTGAACGTGGTATAGTAAAAACAGTAAAATCTGCTAAGAAAATTGTAGATAAAAAAGAGCCAGTTGTTTGGGATATTCTTGAAAACATTTTGAAGGGACATCCTGTTCTTTTAAATCGTGCTCCTACTCTTCACAGACTAGGTATTCAAGCATTCCAACCTAAATTAATTGAAGGTAAAGCAATTCGTTTACATCCATTGGTAACAACAGCTTTCAACGCCGATTTTGACGGTGACCAGATGGCTGTGCATTTACCACTTGGAAATGCTGCAATTTTAGAAGCGCAATTATTGATGTTGGCTTCTCATAATATTTTGAACCCAGCTAATGGTGCTCCAATTGCCGTTCCTTCTCAGGATATGGTACTTGGGTTATACTATATAACGAAGGGTAAAATGACAATGGGTGATGATATCGTTAGAGGTGAGGGTGGAACGTTCTATTCTCCTGAAGAAGTTATTATCGCATACAACGAAAAGCAATTAGATCTTCACGCTCATATCAAAGTGAAAACGTATGATTTGAATGAAGAAGGTGTTCCTACGTTACAATTAGTGGAAACAACTTGTGGAAGAATTCTATTTAATGAGCGTGTACCGAGAGAAGTTGGATACATCAATGATGTAATGACGAAGAAAGCTCTTCGTGATATGATTGGTGAAGTATTGAAAATTTCTGGAACATCTCGTACGGCACAATTCTTAGATGATATTAAGGAATTAGGATATGACATGGCCTTTAAAGGTGGTCTGTCTTTCAACCTTGATGATATTATCATTCCAAAAGAAAAAGTGGAATTGGTTATAAAAGCTGAAAAAGAAGTGAAAGATGTTATGATGAATTATAACATGGGATTAATCACTAATAATGAGCGTTATAATCAGATTATTGATATCTGGACACATACGAATTCAAGATTGACGCACACATTAATGGAGCAATTGAAAACTGACAAACAAGGTTTCAATTCAATTTACATGATGTTTGACTCTGGAGCTCGTGGATCTAAAGAACAAATTCGTCAGTTATCTGGAATGCGTGGATTGATGGCGAAACCTCAAAAATCTGGTGCTTCAGCACAAGAAATTATTGAAAATCCTATTCTTTCTAACTTTAAAGAAGGGCTTTCGATTCTTGAGTACTTTATTTCTACTCACGGTGCACGTAAAGGTCTTGCAGATACTGCCTTGAAAACGGCGGATGCGGGTTACTTAACACGTCGTTTGGTGGATGTTGCTCAAGATGTTGTAATTAATGCTGATGACTGTGGTACTTTAAGAGGTATCGTTGCAACTGCGTTGAGAAAAAATGATGAGATTGTTGAACCATTATATGACAGAATTTTAGGTAGAACTTCAGTACATGCTGTTTACTACCCAGAATCGGATGATGTAATCGTTTCTGCTGGAGAATTGATTTCTGAAAATGTTGCTAAAATTATTGAAAAAGCAGGTATTGAAGAAGTTGAAATTCGTTCAGTTCTTACATGTGAAATGAGAAGAGGAGTTTGTTCAAGATGTTACGGTCGTAACCTTGCAACTCACCGTCCAGCTCAACATGGTGATGCCGTTGGAGTTATTGCAGCGCAATCAATTGGTGAACCAGGAACACAATTAACACTTCGTACATTCCACGTTGGGGGTACAGCTTCTAATACGACAGATATTTCTGACATGAAAGCGAAAGCTAACGGTAAGTTAGAAATCGACGAATTACGTACAATTGACAAGAAAAGTGCTGATGGTACTGTAAGAAGAGTTGTTGTTGGTCGTTCTGCTGAATTGAAAATAACAGATGAGAAAACTGGTATTGTAATCATGAATGCAAACGTTCCTTACGGTTCTGAAATGATGATTGAAAACAATATTAAAGTTAAAAAAGGAGACGTTATTTGTAAGTGGGATCCATATAATGCAGTTATTGTTTCTGAAGTTTCTGGTAAAGTTGTTTTCGATAATGTAATTGAAGGTATTACTTTCCGTGAAGAAGTCGATGAGCAAACAGGATATACTGAAAAAGTAATTACAGAATCGAGAGATAAAAAGAAAAACCCTGCAATTCATATCATTGATGCAAAAACAAAAGAGGTATTAAGAGAATATTCTTTACCTGTTGATGCACACATCGCAGTTGGCGAAGGTGATAAAATTGAAGCTGGTGAAACATTGGTTAAAATACCTAGACTTGCTGGTAAAACAGGAGATATTACAGGAGGTTTACCACGTGTAACTGAATTGTTTGAAGCACGTAATCCTTCTAATCCTGCAGTTGTTTCTGAGATTGATGGTATTGCTGAATATGGTAAGATTAAAAGAGGTAACCGCGAGATTCAAATCACATCTAAAACAGGTGAGATTCGTAAATACTTGGTTCCACTTTCTAAGCATATTCTAGTTCAAGAAAATGATTTCGTTCGTGCTGGTCAACCATTATCTGATGGAGCGATTACACCAAACGATATTTTGAATATTGAAGGACCAACGAAAGTACAAGAGTATATCGTGAATGAAATTCAAGAGGTTTATAGATTACAAGGGGTGAAGATCAATGATAAACACTTCGAAGTTATCGTAAGACAAATGATGTTGAAAGCAGAAATTATTGATGCTGGAGATACACGTTTCTTGGAAGGACAATCAGTTCATAAAGCAGATATCATGGAAGAAAATGATGCTGTATTTGGAATGAAGATAATTATTGATGCTGGAGAATCGACAACATTGAAGCCCGGTCAAATGGTTTCTGCACGAAGATTACGTGATGAAAATTCACAATTGAAACGTACAGATAAAAAATTGATTGACGCAATTGATGCTGTTCCTGCTACATCTACTCCTTTACTTCAAGGTATCACACGTGCTTCTTTGCAAACTCAATCATTCATTTCTGCAGCTTCCTTCCAGGAAACAACAAAAGTATTGAATGAGGCAGCGATATCAGGTAAAGAAGATAATCTACTTGGATTAAAAGAAAATGTTATCGTTGGTCACTTAATTCCAGCTGGAACAGGTGTAAGAGATTTTCAAAAAATGATTGTAGGTTCGAAAGAAGCTCTGCAAGAATTGATTGAAGGTTAAGCTTTAACAACTAAAATATAAAGGAGTAGCAGAAATGTTACTCCTTTTTTTTTGAAAAATAAGAGCATATATGTTCTTCGAAACAAAAGAATAACTAAATTCAACAATCAAAAAATAGATCATGGAAAATAACAACGAAAATCAAGTAAATATTGAATTGACAGAGGAAATAGCTTTAGGCGTTTATTCAAATCTTGCAATAATCACTCACTCACCAGCAGAAGTGGTTTGTGACTTTGTACAACTAATGCCTGGAATGCCAAAGGGTAAAGTTCGTTCTCGTGTAATTATGACACCTCAGAATGCGAAAAGATTTATGCGAGCTTTGATCGAAAATGTTCAAAAATATGAGCAAAGTTTCGGTGTTATTGATGATGCAAATACGCCAGGAATGCCACCAATGAATTTTGGAACTCCAAACACTATGGCATAAATTAACAATTATTAATTAAGCTGTCTCGCCCTTATACTTAGATTTGTATTATGCGTTTTACAATTATCATTTTTGCTTTTCTTTTTGGGATATTGTCTCTTGCTCCTAATATGCAAGGTGGACAGTTCTTTAAAATAAGTGAGGTTGTGGAACACTATAATGAACATCAGGAAAGTAAAGATGGTTTTAATTCGGTTATTAACTTCGTTCAAGACCATTATTTCAGTAATAAAAATTCAAAAGAAAAGAAACATAATTTACCGTTTAAATCTGTTATAGCAAGTGTTTCGGTAATGCATGTGCAAAATATTTCAATTGTTCCCGTTGTCGAGAAAACGGAATTTTCACTTATTCAATCGCATTATTTCGGTGAACCAAGTAGCCAAAATTATAGTAAACTTTATTCCATTTGGAACCCTCCCCAATTGTCTTAGTGTAATTTTTTAAAGTGAATCTTTACGGTTCATATTGTTACATTAAATCAATTTTTTATGTTAAATAAAATTATACATTGGTCAATTGCCAACAAGTTAATTGTTGGTTCTATGACTTTAGCATTAGTTGTCTGGGGAACATTCTCATTGAGAAATTTGCCCATTGACGCGGTTCCAGATATTACAGATAATCAGGTACAAATAATTACTTCAGCACCATCTTCAGGGGCTGCAGATATTGAAAGGTTTGTGACATTTCCTGTCGAACAAACCATGGCTACAATCCCTGGAATTGAAGAAATTAGATCTTTTAGCCGTTTTGGCTTAAGTGTCGTTTCAGTTGTTTTTACCGAAGAAACAGATATTTACTGGGCGAGACAGCAAATATCAGAAAGGTTAGCCGAGGCAAAGAATCAAATTCCATCTGGTTTTGGAGAACCGTTTATGGCTCCTTTAACTACAGGACTTGGTGAAATATTGCAATATATTGTTAAACCGAAGAAAGGTTTCGAAAAGAAATTCGATGCAATTGAACTAAGAACGATTCAAGATTGGACAATTCGCAGACAATTACTTGGAGTTGAAGGAATTGCGGACATTAGTAGCTTTGGAGGCAAATTAAAACAATACGAAATAGCAGTTGATTTAGTCCGTTTGAAAGGTTTTGGTTTAAATGTTTCTGATGTTTTTAAAGCAGTTCAACAGAATAATCAAAATACGGGAGGTGCCTATATTGAAAGGAATTCATCAACAACCTATATTAGCACAGATGGTTTAATGAAATCTATAGAAGATATTGAACAAACAATTATATCTCAAAGTGAAATGGGAACCCCTATTTTGGTGAAGGATGTAGCTACTGTTCAAATTGGTTCTGCCATACGATATGGGGCACTAAGCTTTAACAGAGAAGGAGAAGAAGTTGGTGGAATTGTTTTGATGCTGAAAGGTGCTAATTCTTCGAAAGTTATCGGTCTCGTAAAAGAGAGAATGGAACAAATCAAAAAAACATTGCCGACTGGAGTTGAAATTAAGCCTTACTTGGATAGAACAAAATTGGTTAACAGAGCAATTTCGACGGTATCTAAAAATTTGCTAGAAGGAGCACTAATTGTTATTCTCGTATTGGTTTTATTACTTGGGAATTTTAGAGCCGGTTTAATTGTGGCTTCTGTAATACCACTTGCAATGCTATTTGCAATTTCTTTAATGAATATTTTTGGAGTTTCCGGCAATTTAATGAGTCTTGGTGCCCTAGATTTTGGATTGATAATCGATGGAGCTGTAATAATCGTAGAATCAACTTTACATTTTCTATACAATCAAGGAGACAAAAATCTGAATCAACAGGACATGGATTCTAAAGTATATCACTCTGCTTCAAAATTTAGTAAAAGTGCTGTATTTGGACAAATAATTATTTTGATAGTATACTTGCCTTTACTAGCATTGATTGGCATCGAAGGAAAAATGTTCAAGCCTATGGCACAAACGGTAATGTTCGCCATTATTGGAGCATTAATCTTATCATTAACATACGTCCCAATGATTTCTGCTTTATTCTTGAACAAAAAGATCAAAATACGCAAAACAATTAGTGATCGAATAATTTCATTTTTTAGAAGTGTATACACACCTGTATTAAATTCATTTTTGAGAAAACAACGCACTGTCTTAGCAGGTTTGGGAGGATTGATAATTGTGAGCCTCTTTATTTTTAATCAATTAGGGTCTGAATTTATTCCATCATTAGATGAAGGAGATTTTGCTGTCGAAACACGTGGAATTACCGGAACAAGTCTATCAACAATGATAAAAGAGACTTCTAAAGCGGCAGGCATTCTTTTGAAGAATTTTCCAGAAGTGAAAGATGTTGTTGTGAAAATTGGATCTGCAGAAATACCAACTGACCCCATGCCGATGGAAGCTAGTGACATTATGATTATCCTGAAAGACAAGGAAGAATGGACTTCTGCATCAACACGAGAAGAGTTAGCTGAGAAAATGCAAATGAAATTGGAATCAAGTCTTCCAGGTCTTTCTTTTGGTTTTCAGCAACCTATTCAAATGCGTTTCAATGAATTGATGACAGGTGCCAAACAAGATGTTGTTGTGAAAATTTATGGTGAGGACCTCGATGAATTGAGTCAATATGCTGCGAAAATCGGTTCGTTATCAAGTAAGATTGAAGGTGTTCATGATGTGTATGTTGAAGAAGTTACCGGTTTGCCCCAAATGATTGTTTCATATGACCGCGAAGCATTGTCTAAATACAATATTAGTATTGAGGATGTTAATAGATCAATCAATATTAGTTTTGCTGGTCAAACCGCTGGACTTATTTTTGAAGGCGAGAAGCGATTCGAATTAGTCGTTAAATTGGACTCTACCAATAGAGCGTCAATCGACAATTTAAAAACAATTACGGTTACTTCCCCTTTAGGTGTTCAAGTTCCTTTGGAGCAATTGGCACAAGTTGATTTTAAGAAAGGTCCTAATCAAATTCAACGTGATGATGCGAAACGAAGGATAATTGTAGGATTCAACGTAAGAGGCAGAGACGTTTCTAGTATCGTGAAAGAGTTACAAGATACGATTGACAAAAAAGTGATTTTTAAGCCTGGGTATTATCCTACTTATGGTGGAACATTTAAAAATCTTGAAAATGCTAGAGCACGCTTAATGGTGGTAGTTCCAGTATCACTTTTCTTAATTTTCTTTTTACTTTACCTTGCATTCCAGTCACTCAAACAAGCATTATTAATTTTCTCTGCAATTCCTTTAGCTGCCTTAGGAGGAATTCTTTCTCTATGGATGCGAGGAATGCCCTTCTCGATTTCCGCTGGGGTTGGATTTATTGCACTTTTTGGTGTTGCAGTTTTAAACGGAATCGTATTGATCTCCGAATTTAATTCACTCAAAAAGAAAGGCCATTCAAATAAGTTGAAAATTGTATTACTCGGTACACGCTCTCGTTTACGACCAGTTTTGTTAACGGCTTTAGTAGCGTCATTAGGCTTTTTACCGATGGCATTGTCACATGGAAGTGGAGCAGAAGTGCAAAAACCATTAGCAACAGTTGTAATTGGTGGATTGATAACGGCAACAATCCTAACGTTATTTGTTCTTCCAATCTTTTATTTAATATCTGAACGTAAAATGAAAATACAAAAAGGTAAAAAAACGGTTTTAGGAATGATTATGTTATTGTTGTCATTCAACATGTTCGCGCAAATCCCTCAGCAACTGACAGTAGAACAATGTATTGAGATGGCTAAAACTAAAAATCAATCGTTATTAGTTTCAGAAATACAAATTCAAAAAGAACAAATGATTGGAAAAAGTAATGTCGTAATTCCTAAGACTAACGTTACTTTCATGATGGGGCAATACAATTCATATTACAATCATGACAACAATATTTCTTTGTCTCAAACGATTCCTTTTCCAACGGTTTTCGGTCGACAAAAGGACCTTGGAAATGCACTTTCTGACCAAGCAAAAGCAGTGTATTCATCTTCCTTACAAGATTTGGTATTGCAAATTAATGCTGTGTATGAAAACATTCGATTTCTAAACGCTAAGAGGGGAATTCTCAATGAACAAGATTCTCTGTTAATTGGAATTGAAAAACGTTATGAAGTGAAACTGAATCTTAAAGATGCTACAAAATTGGACATGGCATTAATAAGCACGAAGCGCAAAGAAATTCAAAATCAAATTATGCTAAATCAACAACAATTGAATTCTGAAGAAAATCAATTGCAATTATTAGTTGGTTCTGAATTTCCGATTACAGCAGTAGACAGTAAAATGGGACTATTAAAATTTGTGCAATTACCTGATTCGACAGATTTCATTAATCATCCGCGCGCTTTGTATTTTCAAAATGAGCAAAACGTGATTGAAAAACGGAAAAAAGTGTTGGTGGCTGAAACAATGCCCGATATTACACTCGGGTATGTAAATCAAACTTTGGTTGGTGTACATTCTGTTACCTTAACAGATAATCAAGTTTTTGTTCAATCTAATCGTTTTCAAGCAGGTCAAATTGGTTTGGGTATTCCTTTGTTTTATGGAAGTTCTAAACGTAAATCAGATGTGTTAGATCTCGAAATCCAGCAAAATAATTTACGGAAAGCGAATGTGATAAATGAACTTAGCGTTTCTTTTAATCAAACTATTTCTTATTATAATAGTTTATTGGAGTCCTACAGTTTATACCTTGATCAATTAATCCCGCAAACTAATATAATGCGTGATCAAGGGAAATATTTATTAGAAACAGGAGAAATATCTATGATTGAATTTCTTCAAACGAAACAAGGAATAATAGATATTGAAATGAATTTTTTACAACTTAAGAATGATATCAATCAGACTGTCCATCAGTTAAATTGGTTTGTTCAAAATAAATAATTGAGACAATGAAAAATCTTATATATATAGTATTATTTAGTGTTCCTTTAATGTTTTCCTGTGGTTCTAAGGATGCAGTTAAAGTTGAACCAACAGTTGAATTATCAACATCCGTCATTTTAAATGCAGACCAAATTCGAAATTCTGAAATTAAAATTGGGATGCCAATAAATGAATTAATTGGGGTCACAATTTTTGCAAATGGAATGATTGAAGTTCCTCCCCAAAATAAAACAGTCATAGCCGCAAAGTTTGGGGGCTTTATTAAATCGTTGAGTGTTTTAGATGGAATGGCTGTTAAAAAAGGACAGGTTTTATTTACCATTGAAGATCCACAATTAATTCAGCTTCAACAAGATTATCTAGAAGTTAATGGGAATTTGGAGTATCTACAAGCAGAATTAGAGCGTCAGAAAATTCTTGTTTCTCAAGAAGCAGGTAGTTTAAAAAGCATGCAACTAGCGAAATCACAATATAATGTAGCTATTTCACAGAAGAGTGGACTGAAAGCAAAATTGGAAATGGCAGGAATTAGCATGGATCAATTAAATAAAGGCATTCTAAAACCAACTGTTTCTGTAATTGCCCCGTTTAACGGAGTAGTGACGAAATTATCAGTGAATGTTGGTTCTTATGCAAACCCAACTGATCACCTATTAGAGATAATTGATTTGAAACACGCACATGCTGAAGTAATCGTTTTTGAAAAAGATATAAAACAATTGAAAATTGGTCAAAAAGTGAATTTGATGTTGTCAAATAATGAAGTTCCTGTTGAAGCAAGTGTATTTTTGATTGGAAGAGAAATAGGAAAGGACCGAACAATAAAAATTCATTGTCATTTGAATAATGAAAACAAAGAGTTGATTCCTGGGTCCTATTTCAAAGCGAGTATTTATACTGGTGAACAGAAATATTTTTGCATACCAAGTGAAGCTGTTGTAGAAATGAATGGGAAAAATGTTGTGTTTTTTGAAACTAAGAAAGAAAAAGGAAGTGCATCGTATGTTCCTGAAGAGGTTCGAGTTATATCTGTGAATAATGGGAAAAGTGCAATTGAATATAAAAATAAAGCAAGAAGTTATTTAGACTCAATAGTGATAGCAGGAGCTTATAATATTATGTCAGCGATTCTTATTAAAGGGGAAGAATAATGATTAATTTAGGTAAAGGACAATCAAAAAAGAGTAATTTAAACAACTTAGCGTATGAAAACAAATTCAATATTATTTGCAATTTTTATAATAGGTGTAACATTTTTAATGACGCCGAGTTGTAAAAAAAACGGTAATTGTAACAAAAAGAATATCAGCAAAAATGGTGGTAATGAAAGTCATAATTTTGGAATGAATTGTATGAATTGCCATGTCAGTGGAGGAGAAGGATATGGGTGTTTCACCGCTGCCGGAAGTGTCTCTAATGCCACTTTAACAGCACATGTTTCTTCTGGAACAGTTAAGTTTTATACGCTTGCAAATGGTGGTGGTACATTAAAGTATGAAGTTGCAATTGATAGTAAAGGGAATTTCCATACAACAGAATCAAATGATTATACTGGTTTATATCCAGCTATAACAGGCCCAAATGGTACTACCAATTACATGTCTTCATCCGTACCATCAGGTGCATGTAATTCATGCCACGGTGTTTCAAATGCAGTATTATACGGTAATTAATTTATTATGGACATTAAGCATATTCAAACAGAAATAGATGCTTGGTATTTATACAGTATCCTAGCTCAGCATGAGGAAGATCCTATTGTAGCAAATGTTTTTGCCCAAATGAGCGAAATTGAAAAGAGCCATGCCGTAGCATTTGCTGCAAAAATGAACGTAAATTTTGAAAGTGTTGCCTCACCTTCTTGGCGCGCTAAAACACTGCATGCAATTGGGAAAATAGTAGGATACGATTATGTCCTCGGAGCCTTGATGGAAACTGAAAAAACTTTAGCTGATGCGGTTATTCGTCAAAAGGGTAAAAGCAAAATAGAAGTAACAGGAAACGAAGATTCTCATGTTAAAATTCTTCGCTCCATTCTTGACAATGAAACGAGAGTTTCAGGAACGCAATTAGCACGATTTGAAAAACGTCATCGCTCTGTTGGTGGAAACGCAATTCGAGCTGCTGTTCTGGGAGGAAATGACGGACTTGTTTCAAATTTTAGTCTTGTCATGGGAATTGCCGGTGCAACTGTTGGACAAGCGGGTGTTTTATTAGCTGGACTGGCTGGATTATTAGCAGGCGCTTTATCAATGGCTTTGGGAGAATGGATATCAGTTAAAAGTTCCCAAGAATTGTATGAGAATCAAATGCAATTAGAAATGGATGAGTTGGAAACGAATCCTGAAGGAGAACGAAAAGAATTGAAATTAATTTATATGGCTAAAGGAATTCCTGAAGACCAAGCAATAGAAATTGTTGATGAATTAATGAAAGATAAAAATTTAGCGCACCAAGTTTTAGTGAAAGAAGAACTTGGAATCAACGCTGAGGAATTAAAAGGTTCTGCAATGGAAGCAGCAATTTCGTCGTTTATTTTATTCGGAATTGGTGCTGTAATTCCAGTTTTGCCATTCATGTTTACCGAAGGAATGAAAGCTATTGTTTTAAGTACAATTTTTAGTGCGATAGGTTTATTTTTGATTGGAGCTGCAATAACGCTTTTTACAGGAAAGAATGTTTGGTTTTCAGGTTTTAGACAAGTATTTTTTGGATTGGCAGCTGCAGCCATCACCTTTGGAATTGGGAAACTGATTGGGGTGTCAATGGCAGGTTAAAATTTTTGCAACAATTAAATATAAATAAGTATGAATCAAGCACATTTTCATTTACTCGTCAACCATTTACCGATTATTGTTCCAATTATAGGAGTTGTGGTTCTCTTGAGCGGAATCATTTTTCGTTCAGAAATTGTTAAGCGCGTTGCTTACTTTATTTTTATTATTGGTGCTTTAGCAACGTTACCAAGTATGCTTTCTGGAGAAGGAGCTGAAGAAGTTGCTGAAGGATTACCAGGTGTAACAGAAAACTTCATTCATGAGCACGAAGAGGCTGCTGAAACCTTTGCATTGTTAAGTTATATTCTTGGGGCTTTTGCTTTGTTTTCTCTTTGGGCAAATTGGAAAAGAACGTCTTTTTCAAATTTATTGAGTTATGTTTTGCTTGCATTGTCGTTAGTGGTAATCTTTTTAGGTAAACAAACCGGAACAACTGGAGGTGAAATTCGTCATACTGAAATTAGATCTGGAAATGCTGCTGGAAATGCTACAGAACATGGAGGCGAATCAGAAAGTGAAGCTGATGAAGATTAACCAATAAACATTAAAATTATCTTATAGGAAATCGTTTTTCTATAAGGTGCTTTTTAAAATACCAAATCACTTGTCCATTTCCTTACGTTACCACAACTGTCTTTTACAATTATTTCAACTTTGTGTTTACCAATTAATCCTTTTGGTTTGTCAAAAAACACATAATCACCTTTAGATTCATATTCCAGTAAATACCATTTTCCATCAATGAAAAGGTCGTAATCTACTAGTTCCGTTTGACTTTCATTCACCTTCCATGAATACCTGGTTTTTCCTTTTGTTGATTCAGTTGGTTTAAAGTTTAATGGAGAAATACCTGGTGCAATTGTGTCAACTCGTATTTTAAAGGTTCCTAAATGGTCTGATTCAGCTGTTATCCAATCACCGTTCACTGTGGATTGTAAAGCATGATTTTTTCCGCCAGATGACGTAACATTTATATAATATTTTACTAGTTCAATTTTAGTTGACGGTAATTTCATTTTTACTATCACGGGAAATTGAATTGGTGCGTTAGGATCACCAAATGAATAAGGTGCAACAAGCGATAAATTCTTTTTCGTTGGTTCATAAAATGTGTGTTTCTGAGCGGTGAATTCAATCTTATCATTTTTATAGCTAAAGATAGAATCAGGATGAAAATAACTCCAAGAAGGAAAAATTGAATTAGAAATAGTCATTTTCCCTTCTGAAACAAGCACATTAAAATTTAAATTCGAATTATTCTTTTTGACATCTTGTGATGAATAGGTAAGGGACAATTTATCCCCTGGTTTTAGTTTAATTATTCCAAGATCAGCAGCAGGGTATATTGCTAATGGATTATGCTCAGATTTAAATGATTTATGAAATTTCCGTTTGTTGACAGTATATTCATGATAATCTTTATGACTATTGATATAACGCGAATGGTCAAATGACACTTTATCAATTTGTTGTCTGAAAATCGTATCATTTCCACTTTTCAAAATACTTTTGTATAATCCGCAAATATTATCCGCAGCATCGAACTGATCTACAACTTCAAAAGCAAATCCAATTCCTCCATGCTCCGAGCAATAATCTGATGGAATAGTTAACAAATCTCCTGCAATATGATACTCATTATTTGTTTTTGAAACACTCACAATTTGTGATTTCCCCGGAATTTGATAGCCTTCATCTGTCAAGGCATACACTTTTAGCCCTTTTATTGTTGGAGATTTGTGATCTTGTATCTCAAACCCATAAACCAATGGATTCATCGCCTCTTCTGTTTTTGTATCGCGCAATTCAAAATGTAAGTGAGGCGCTGTTGATCCACCAGTATTACCAGAAAGAGCTATAATATCACCTTTCTTAATTGGAACATCAGTTGGAACAAAAAATAATTCAATTTCGAAATTTTGTTCTTTTTCTTGAACAGCTTTCACAATTGAATCTAATTTCCCTTTGAATGATGAACAATGGGCATAAACACTAGTAACTCCATTGGGATGATTGATATAAATTGCTTTGCCGTAACCGTATGGTGAAATTTTAATTCGAGCGACATAACCTTCTTCAATAGCATATAACGAAAGTCCTTCCACACCATTCGTTTTAAAATCAAGTCCCATGTGAAAATGATTAGGACGCAATTCCCCAAAATTAGCTGCCAAGACTAAAGGAATTCCTAAAGGTGAACGATAGTTTGTTTTTGCATTTTCTTGTGAAAAACAAAAAAATGGAAGTGTAAAGAGGAAGAAAAGTGTAAAAAGACGAAATACCATGTATCAAAAGTAACTTTTTGAAAAAAATATCGCAAGAATGAACTAAAAAAGTTGTGAATGTTCAAGACTATACTAATTTTGTACAAAGTCGTAACCAATGACAGATCGCATTCAAAATATAATTGAAGATATTCGCCACAAAAGTGTAGCGATGCATCAGCAATTATTAGAAGAACGTGAAAAAAATAGTGTCTTTCAATCGGAAGTACAACTGTTAACCGAAAGTATTGAACTTCAAACACAAGAAGAAACTAAACTTCTTTCTGAAATTTCTTTGCTAAAAGCGGAATTGGAAATGACAAAAAGTCAAGTTGTCGAAAATTCTCATCCTTCTGGAAAGAAAGATGAAGAAATTGATGAATTGGTGAAGGAAATTGAACACTGTATAAGTCAGTTAAAAAAATAACGAATGGGAAAATTGTCCTTGAAAGTCGTCGTTGCTGGTAGAACGTATCCAATCACTGTAAATGAGGGAGAGGAAACGAAAGTTACTAAAGCTGCTGAAGACATTAACAAAGCAATAAAAATGCTACAGGACAATTATGCAGTAAAAGATATGCAAGATTTACTTGCTATGACTGCTCTTCAACTAGCTACAAAACCTACAAATTCAAGTACAGCCAACAAAATTGAAGCAGATTATTCAGCTGTTGAAGATAAATTGGATGGTTTGTTAAAAGAGCTAGATTCGTTAAAATAAAATTCAAATTTCTTCCCTTCTCGTTTTTTTGATACAACTTGATTAGTTGTAATTTAATTTGTTAAAAAAATGAGTATTATAGGGATTTTAATAGGATTAGGAGCTGGAGGAGCTGGAGTTTTCATTTTGCAAAATGTCATTCTGAAAAACAAAAGAACTCAAATAATTCGCGATGCTGAACAAGAAGCCGAAAACATCAAAAAAGAAAAAATGTTGCAAGCCAAAGAGAAATTTTTGGTTTTGAAAGAAGAACATGAAACGGCAATGAAGGAGAAAGAACGTCGCCTTCAATCTACCGAAGATCGTGCAAGAGCTCGTGAAAAAACACTTTCACAAAAAATCGAAGAAGTTAGTAGAAAAGAAAGTGAATTCGAAGGGAAGCAAAATGAAATGGAATTGAAAGCTCAGGCATTTGAATTGAAGCATGCTGAACTTGAAAAAACACAAGAAAAAAGAGTCGCTGAATTATCCAAGATTAGCGGCATGACTCCAGAAGAAGCGAAGAATCATTTAATGGAAGCATTGAAAGATGAAGCACGAACTGGAGCTATGACACATATCAAAGAAATTACTGAAGAAGCGAAATTAAATGCGAATAGAGAAGCAAAGAAAATCGTCATTCAAATGATTCAACGTGTTGCAACGGAACATGCAGTGGAAAATGCTGTTTCTGTTTTCAATATTGAATCAGACGAAGTAAAAGGTAGAATTATTGGAAGGGAAGGAAGAAACATACGTGCTTTGGAAGCTGCTACAGGAGTTGAAATCATTGTTGATGATACACCAGAAGCTATTATCTTGTCTTGTTTTGACCCAATCAGAAGAGAAATTGCTCGTTTAGCTTTACACCAATTAGTTTCTGATGGTCGAATTCACCCGGCTAGAATTGAAGAAGTTGTTGCTAAAACAAAAAAACAATTGGACGAAGAAATCGCTGAAACAGGACGTAGAACAGCTATGGATTTAGGAATTCATGGTTTACATCCTGAATTGACAAGAATGGTTGGTAGAATGAAATACCGCTCTTCTTATGGCCAAAATTTATTGCAACATTCTCGTGAAGTAGCAAATCTTTGTGCAATCATGGCAGCTGAACTTGGATTGAACGTAAAAATTGCGAAAAGAGCAGGATTATTGCACGATATTGGTAAAGTTCCCGACGACGAACCAGAATTGCCACACGCACTTTTGGGAATGAAGTTGGCTGAAAAATACGGTGAAAAACCTGAAGTTTGTAATGCAATTGGAGCTCACCACGATGAAGTTGAAATGACAACGTTGATTTCACCAATCGTTCAAGTATGTGATGCAGTTTCAGGCGCAAGACCAGGAGCTAGAAGAGAAATCGTTGAAGCGTATATCAAACGGATTAAAGAATTAGAATCGTTGGCTATGTCGTATGATGGCGTTGCTCAAGCATATGCAATCCAAGCAGGACGTGAATTACGTGTATTGGTTGAAGCGGAACGTGTAACAGATTTGAAAGCAGATGAATTATCATTTGCTATTTCTCAAAGAATTCAAACTGAGATGACGTATCCAGGTCAAGTGAAAGTTACTGTGATTCGTGAAAAAAGATCAGTTAATTACGCAAAATAATTTCCAATGACTATTAATTTAAAAGATGTCAATGTTCTTGTTACTGGTGGAGCAGGTTTTATTGGTTCCAATCTTGTTGAAGCTCTCTTAAATTTAGATGCAAATGTTACCGTTTTTGACAATCTAGAAACAGGAAGAATTTCCAATCTTCAAGAATTTGAAGGAAACAAACATTTCACTTTTATCAACGGCGATATACGTGATTTTGATGCATGTGTTAATGCTGTTAAAGGAATTGATATCATTTCTCATCAAGCTGCTTTAGGTTCTGTTCCAAGATCTATCGAATTCCCACATAATACACATGCTGTAAATGCAACTGGTTTCCTGAATATGTTGCACGCTGCAAAAGAAGCCGGAATAAAACGTTTTGTTTATGCAAGCTCGTCATCTGTTTATGGTGATTCACAAGCTTCTCCAAAAATAGAAGGAGTTGAAGGGAATCCTTTATCTCCTTATGCCGTGACAAAATCATTGAATGAAAAATATGCGAAAGTATATAATCAATTGCATGATATGGAAACGGTTGGATTGCGCTACTTCAATGTTTTTGGACCGAAACAAGATCCAAATGGCGTTTATGCAGCGGCAATTCCAAAATTCATTGATAAAATGATGAAAGGAGATGAAATCATCGTTCATGGAGATGGAGAACAAACACGAGATTTTACGTACGTTAGAAATGCTGTAATGGCAAATATTTTAGCGCTAACGTCTTCAAATAAGGATGCATTTGGAAAAGTCTATAACGTAGCTTGCGGAAGTTCTTTTACCCTTAATCAAGTATTAGAAGCAATTAAAACGAACCTTGAAAAGAAAGAAAAATTTAATCCTGCATCAAAAATTACTTACGGTCCAATTAGAAAAGGCGATGTTAGGGATTCACTAGCTGCAATTGATTTAATCAAAACAAATTTAAACTACGATTCGCCAATTGAATTTGACGAAGGGATTCAATTATTATGTTCTTCGATAAATTGACGTGAAAGTTTGAGTCTGACTATAAACATGCCATTACATGATTCTTAGACTTAATTAGTGTAAACTTGCTTTTGAGTTTTGAACAGAAAATTTTGATTAAATAAATAATTGAATTAATATTTTATTTTTAATTGAAGAGTGAATTTTAGGAAAAATGAATTTTTCAGATCTGTAATATTACTAATGACTGGGACAGTATTGTCCCAAATTATTAGTTATTCAATCTCACCTATTTTGACTAGAATTTATTCTACAGAAGAAATGGGTGATTTGGGTATTTATATGCGAGTTGTTGGTTTTATATCAGTACTTGCGACAGCCCGGTATGAAATGTCTTTACCTCTTCCTAAAAATGATTCTCATTCTTTTTTATTGCTTCGATTGTCTATTCGTATTGCAATGTTTACAATGCTTTTTTGTACAGTTGTAGGTTTAATATTTTTGTTCACAAGACCATTTAGTTTATATGAAGTATTTTTTGTTTTTATTTCGTTACTAAGTTCAATTTTCTTAGTTATTATTAATTTAGGTACAAATTGGGCCATACGAAAGAAACAATTCACTAAAATATCCAATTCTAAAATATCGAACTCTTTAGTTTCAAATGGATTGAGATTGGGCTTTGGAGTAGTTGGATGGGGAAGTTTTGGCTTGTTATTGTCGAGTTTTATAGGTTATTTAGTTTCGAGCGTAGGATTTTTAAAAGAATTTTTCCGAAATGAAAAATTTTTCCGAAAGTATAAATCGAAAAAGAAAACTTCTGTATTAATTGCTGAATATCGCGAGTTTCCCCTGATAAGTCTTCCACATGTGCTACTTGATCTTGGTCGGGATGTGTTAATTGCATTTATTATAGTTTTGTATTTTGGAAAAGATTGTTTTGGTTCTTATTCCTTCTCAATAATGATGTTAAGTATTCCTATAGCTATTGCGGGACAATCAATAGGTCAAGTGTTTTTTAATAAATGTTCAGAGATTATCAATAATAATGGTTCCATTGAGATTCTTTTAAAGAAAACTCTAACGATTTTATTTTTACTTTCTGTATTTCCCTTTTGTGTTTTGTTTTTTTGGAGTGAAGATTTGTTTCGAATTATTTTTGGAGAAAAATGGACTGTTTCTGGACAATATACTGAGATATTGACAGTTTGGATATTTTTTAATTTTTTAATTTCACCACTGTCAAACATACCTATTGTGCTTAACAGACAAAAAAATTATTTTTATATTGGAATTATTGCAACATTTTGTCAATTATTCATCTTTGGAGTTTTACCACTAATAATAGGAACAACCAAATCTGATTTCACAATTGTTTTATGGTCATTATCTATTTCTCAGGCAATTATTATGATTTTTACAACTTTTATTTTTATTAGATATGCTAAAAGTGGAAGAAAAGTATTGTAATAGTTATTTTAGCAATGTCCCTATTGTTAAAAAAGCAAATTAGATAGATTACCTTTTATTAATGTGAATTCTATTTTTCACCATTTTATTTCCATCAATTTAAAGAAGTTCAGAACTTTATAAGTGTTGAAGAAAGGATGAAACTGTTGCGTGCTGTTTTCGGGTAGTTTTTCCTTGCTGCATTGTTATCAGGCTTTTAAGTTCTATTTTTTCGTTATTTTTATTACTTTTGTTTAAAAAAAAATGAATGGTTGAAATCCATAAAAAAGTGAATAGTTTCAGACGTAATTTGTTGATTTTTTTCTGCTTAATAACGTTTGTTTCTCTTTGCTTATCACCATTTATCCCGATTAAATCAAATTTCTTTATACGGTTAGAAGATTTGATTTTACCTTTTATTTTGATTTTACTAATTCCAGAATTTAAACTCCTAAAAAACTGGTATTTCATTGTAATATTTACTTGGGCTGGATATGGCTTGCTGAGTATGGCAATCAATGGACGCTTAGGTTTTATTAATGATTATTTTGAGTTGTATAAGTTGTTTAAGTATGTTGCGTTTATCATTTTATTTTACATTTTTTTTAAATTAAACTTGAATTTTTATAAACTTGTAGCACTTGTTCTCTTAATACTAATACTATTTAATTTACTTCATTTTTATAATATTTTTCATTTCAATGAAGTTGTAATGCCCAGTTTTGCAACGAACAAAGCGCAATTGGATTTTTTTGGTAAAAATTCATTAGGAGGTCCAGCTACCAAACGTATTATTGGCACCATGGGAAATCCCAATATTAATGGAATTCTCTTTTCTTTTTTCTCTATTTATTTTATTCGTTTCATCAAAATGGCAAAATGGCACTGGGGTAAATTATTATTCTTTTTGTCAATATCGATGATTTTACTATCACAATCGAGGACATGTATGCTAGCTCTTGGCGCATATATTCTTTGTTTTGTGATAATGGAAAAAGTGAATTTAAAAACAATTCTCAAACTGCTTTTTGGAATTATAGTTTCCATTGTTCTAGTTAAAATGATGGATGAGAATTCACTGGGTTATTTGACAAAAGCTAAATTTAATGTCGCAGAAAATGGATCGTTAAGAGGCCGATTAGAATCCTGGACAGAATTATGGGGAATGATTAAAGAAAAACC
>Ga0209190_1001072_pt1 | contig 19413 bp, 24 predicted proteins | sample M_140205_XF_Meta_FD_187315 | JGI IMG/M metagenome (GOLD analysis project Ga0209190, IMG submission 187315) | Freshwater microbial communities from Lake Montjoie, Canada to study carbon cycling - M_140205_XF_MetaG (SPAdes) (version 2) | ecosystem: Environmental > Aquatic > Freshwater > Lake... | reverse complement strand
TATTGTTATGGACCTTCACAAAATCCATATCTCTATTTATAATGAACTTATTCATAAGATCAGAATTAAATACATACACATCAATCTGCTTTTTTCCTTCTAAATATGCTTTTGCAACGCGATGGTATCCATCTATAATCTTATGTTTTCCTGTTACAATAACTGGATATGCTAAATCCGCCTTTTCAATTTTTTCAGCATCTTCTTTATATTTCTTGGCCCCCAAATTATTTATAACATCCATTGGCGACCAATCTCCCCATACATTTTCCTTTAGTTGTGGAATAAAATCATCTACAGGGAGTTTTACTTTTTGATGCCCGTATACATTAACATAAGATATCATCATATCCACACTATAAATGTTTTTTGTGTTGTGATATGTCTTTAAAGTAGGCATTTTTAAGGATTAGGGTTTAACATAGGTTGTAATACACCATAAACATCTGCAGCTGTTTTTACTAATGGTGGAAAATATTCAGGTAAGTCTTTTACCAAATTTTCAATAGGTTGGCTTACAAACTCTGCAATTTGAGGTGTTAATGCTTTTGAATCTTTTAAGAATCTAAACATAAAATTCTGACAGTTGTTCTCAAATGGATGGTATGAATAAAAGTCAGGACCCATTTCAGATTTAACCTTTTCAACCATTTGTCCCAAAGTAAACTTACCAAGTAGTTTAGATGGTACCTGTATTTCTTCCGAGTCATAAGGTTTGTAGTCTGCTACGTTAATACCATTTGAGTTTTTCTCTATTAAAATTGTATCATTAATAACTGCTGCTAAATGAAAAAATGAATCAAACCCGTGTTTTTTCTTTAATTGAGACCATGTTCCATTTGACAAACTCTCAAAAAGATCATCCATAAACTGGGGTATTGGAGACCGTTTTACTGTGATAGATGTTACAATATCATCTTTATGCTTGTCTAAAACATTTGAAGTGTCTGAAACTTGAACGGGAAGAGAAATAGACGACAAAGATGATGGTTGCACCCTAGCTTTTTTATCAGTAGTTTCTATCTCTTCTTCTTCTCTAACACGCTTAGGACGACCACGGCCACGTTTTCCATATCCTTCCATACGACCTGTAGCAGGATTTCTTCTATATTTTTTTGGTCTGTTAGCCTTTTCTTCTTCCGTTTCTTCACGTTTAGGTGTAATAGCATTTTCTTCTTTGGCAGCTGTTTGATCCATAATTGCATCTTCAATAGCTTTGTATAAAGCAGGATCTGTATCTTCTTTACTTAAACCAGTTTTACCACGTATAAAAACAAGTGGTGTTTTTGCTATATTAAATTCATCTCTAAAAGCAGATAAAAGTAAATATAAACGTAATCTTGCAGGTGGGTTAACATAAAAAAGAGAAAATTTATCTTTTACAAGTTTGTCGTATGGTTTGGTCATTATAAACATCTCCTTTACAGTATTATCAGGCATTTTAAATAGCTCGTCTGCTTGAACAGTCCATGATTTTGTTATAAATTCATCAGCTAATACATCCTTGACAATAGTTTGTTCTGGTTCTAACTGTTCTTTTGTTATAACTGTTTCTTTTGTTTTGTTAGGCGGGATTATAAGAACTTCATCAACAGTGTTAATTGGTACAGTCTGGGTGTCTACAGTTTGTATAGGTACAATTTCTGTAGTAGTATTAGGTAAAGTTTCACCATCAACTACAATTGGAACGTTTTGAGCAGGTGTACGTTGTGTAGGAACCATTGTGGGGTTATTAGGAACAATCATTGTTGGTCCTTGTGGTGTCGCTCTTGGTGGTTGAGGTGCTTGTGGTGAAGTTGGTACAACAAGATCACCATCGTCTGGTTTTTCGTCATTTTCATCGTCATCCTTTTTATCACCTTCTTTGTCTTCTTTTTCTTTTTGGACTAATTTACGTAGCAAGTCTTTCAAAGTTGGTGCTTTTGGTGCAATTTTTGATTTGGTATCTGTATTTATAGTTTTTATAGATGAAGTTTTTGCTGATGATCTTGCTTCTGATTTTAATGTAGGCATTGGAACCTCGGTAGATGTTACTTGATCTAGTAAATCCGAATACAACTGAAGGAATATACGACCACCATTAAGGTAATCATTAGCATTGATACTTTCTAGTTGTGGTTGATTTTCTCTCTGTGGTCTTACATCTAATGTACTTTGAGCTCTTACACTATTTTCAAGATTTAACAAGTTTTGAATGTTCATATCATCGGCTGCATTTGCAGCATTGCTACTTATATCTGGTTCTGACTTTGTTATAGAATCATCAAAGTTGTCTTGTTTCGTATTATTTGACTCAAGCACCATATACGCTAGTCTGGAAAGAAGTTCTGCTGCTTTTGAAGGCAGTGTAGTATAACTAAAATCTTTTTGTAGAGTTTCAAGTCGGTTTAAGCTATCTAAATACAAACGTCTGTTATTGTTTTGTAATGAATCATTTGCAGACAATAATGATGATGTCATTTTTTGAATAAATTCTACTAACAAATTTGAGAGGATTAATCCTGGGCTTTTGTCATTTTGTTCCATAGAATTTAAAGACTCAACAAATATTTGAATTTGTAATGGATTTAACATCTGTTTCACAATAGCAATGACATCTGGGATCATTGGAACATGATTAAAGAGTTCTCCATACGTTGCAAATTTTGCAGTAGTATCTCTAAAGTCTTTACCAGCAAGTCTAGAATTAATACCCCCAGTAATAGTAGGAGATAGATGAGAAAGTCGTGTGATTGGTTTAGGAATTTGCATAAATTTGTCTTCTTTATAGTATAACTCCTCTGCCTCTTCCTTTCGTGGATCATATTGCCTTTTATCCAATGGTACTCTCAAATTCATATGTTGAGACGAGTAATCCCATGCTCTATATTGATCGGCTTTAGCTCTACTTTCAAATAACCGAAAATCAGAGTAAATCTTACGAAATTGATCTAAATCCATTGAAACGAATTAATTTCAAATCTTTTGTTTATTCTAGTAATTTGTCCACTTTGTTAACTTGTTTTCTGATAATTGATATATATCTGTAAAAGATGGCAAAGAGGTCTACAACGAAAGGAAAGAGCTCAAAAGCAACTAAACGTGGTGGTTTTAGATTTGGTAGCTTTAAAGACGCAGTTAGTAAAGTAAAAAATGAATTCACTAATCCAAAGTCACTCTTAAGACAACAATTCTACCAAGACGCACCACTTAGAAATCAATATCTCCAAACAGCACGAAAGATTGCACCACTTACAGGAAGACCTGACGTAGTTGCAGCGACAGAAGCAGCTAACATATTAAACGAAGCCGCAAAAACATTAGGATTTGGTCGTAAGAAAAAGTATGTAAAATACGTAAAATCAAAAACTCACGGAAAACACGGAAAAATTCATAAAACTAAATAAATGACATCTGTATTTACTTCATATAAAAAAACACCAGGTTTTAAAAAGTTTGGGATTGATTGGGAACCAATTCACGAGTTAAATTTGTATTGGGCAGAATTACGGTATGATGAACGTATGCTGATTAAAAAGCTATTACATGTTGGCCACAAACTTAGTTCGCCTTTACAAGACTCAGATGAAAGGGAATTTTACATGATAATATTAAAGGATCTACATCGTCGTATTGCAGATGTAACAAAAGAGAAGGAAGATTTAGAAGACCTTATTGAGGAGTCGTTTAACGAGCTATTACAACGTAAACAATTTAGTAGTTGAACACTTATTCTATACGTGAAATCTTCTTTCATATGCACGCTTATTTGTTTGTATGCTTGTACTGTCACCCCAAAGAATATAATATGATAAGAACCCTGCTCGCTTAGGGTTATGAGTTTCTAAGTCCTTTTTGTGTCTTTTTCTATATTTTTCTCGTTGTTCCTTATCGTGAGTTATTGTATAATCATCCATACCAAAAGCTCCAAAGCGTGTCTCTGTTCCATCTTTAAACTTTGCTATCCATTTGTGTTTACCGTCATTGGATTGTATTAACTTCATTGCAATTTATTAAAAGATTCAACTATTCCTTACAATAGTTAGAAATGGCTAAAAATCAATCTACAAAAACGAAAACACTAAAACAACGAAAAGGTGGAGCCCCACCAACAATTGGTCAAGCATTTAAAAAGGGTCTTAAAAATATAGAGAAAAGTAAATTTTTACAAGGTCTTGATGCTGTAATAAGAGCATGGGAAGCAATCTTTCCACCTAAACGGCAATATTCTGGATTTTCTAATCCTTATAATCCTGGTAGAGGTATGGGTTTAAAAAAGCAATCTAAACGTCGTTAAACTCTATTAAGTATTTCCAACGCTTTGAATTCTGTACTAGAAACGGATTCTGATCTATGCGACCATTATATTTTAAAGGATAATTTGTAATATTCTTAGCGTGACAATAGGTTGTTAACACTACTAGCCAGCGAAAAAACCTACGTTGTTGATCATAAGACATAGAGTCTTGACACTGCATAGGAACTTTTTCAAGATCATCTGCCACACAATTAGCAATCTCTTCCAATGCTTTCAAGCGTTTCTCGTCCATTGAACTCGGCATTTTTAAAGTCAGAGTTATACTTTTCTTCGATGAGATAAATAGTATGAGAAACTGACCACGCTAATAAGAAAAACAAAACCTTTGCTATAAGTGCTACAATACACACAAAAATAGGAAACATGCCTCGGGTCAAGCCAACAAAATGCAGACGTATATTAAAATTGGCTGATCTAGGTACACTATGTGAAACTGTGGAGCCTGCTTTATCAATTGAACCTTTTAGAACTGAACTAGTCTCAACACCCGAAAGTCATAGTTGTTTTGAACATAATGATCTATGCTACGATACAGCCGATAGTTCAGAGGCTGTTAATTTTAAAATGCCATGGGATGACCCGTCTCAATTAAAGTTTTTAAAATCAATACAACCTGTCACACCTGAATCATTTGAAAAGGTTTTTGTAAATCGCACAGCTGAGGATTGTGAACGAGAACAACAATGTGCTCAACGAAGTGATGAATGGCATAAAGCTAGAGCCTTTAGCGTTACAGCTAGTCAATATGGAGCTTCAGTAGGTCATAATCGATATATGTCCAGACCTGCTTTATTGCGTCATAAACTTAGTCCTCAATCTACTAAAATTCCTCAACAATATATAAAATGGGGAGTAGAACACGAGGAACATGCTGAACAAGCATTTCGTTGCTTTCTAGATCAACGTTGTAGTGATGGTATCTTTTTTATTGACCATCCAGGTCTCTTAAAACATCCATCAAGACCATGGACAGCTTGTTCTCCTGATGGAATTTTAAGGAGGTGGGTTGATGGAGTTGAAGTTGTTGAGCTTATTGAATACAAAGCTCCAGCATACCATCGAGAAAAAATAGGCCATCCATACTCAAAGGATGTTTACAATATACCTTCAATGTATTTAGACCAAATGCAAGGTTCTATGTGGCTTATTCGGAATCATGAAGTCATTCGAGGGGGGTCTACAATGAAAGGAGGGTGGTTTGTTGTTTGGCAACCCCATGCACTTTATGTGACTTATATACCCTATGTTGAAGACTATGCTAATCGTCTTATGGAAAATGTACATTCCTTTTACAAAGATGATTTCGTACCCGCTTGTGTAGAAAAGATAAACAGTACACACACAGGCTGATTTTATTTAAAAAAAGAATGGAATCAGCTGATGCAGTACGACAGTTAATTAGCTGTGCGAACGAAGACATACTAAAGGAGATTCGTTCCACAGAACAACTTCAACAAACAGTGTACAACGATTTTTTAGATTTATGTACAAATGAAAACTTTTTCATACCTCTCTTGCAATCTAAATCTAAAGAACTTGTAGGTCGTTTCTGTATCAACTCTCGAATTGCAGTCCATGCAACCTATCAAACCTGTGGCTCAGCTGAGTACCTTGACAGCCCAGGACACTTTGAAATTACCTTTACTTCATCTGGTATTGCAAATGTGTCATCTTCATGGGATCAGTACTTTTCACAATCTCTGACTCTTAATCTTTCACCCTATGTACAAAATTCCGTCCGCTTTAGTCTAAGCACAAAAGGCTGGAAGTGTTGGTGGGCCAATGGTAAGTTTTACTTTCAACCAGCAATGGATGCTAAACTTATAGAAGAGTCTATTTTACTTGCAAGTCTTTATCCGCAAGAAATTAAGCGAACTGAACCAGTTCACCGTTCACCACTTTTAATTGATTGGTCAATGCCTATTAATTGAGGATTATGTTCAACTTTAACAAGGTCTTTAGGTGTAGTCTCATCTATGTCTACTGAAGCTTCTAAACTTTGACCACAGCATTTAGATCGAATTCGTTTATGATTGATTGTGTTGTAAACTTGTTTAGCAATAATTAACGCAACTACTATTGAAGCACCGATTCCGCCACTGATATATTGATTTGAATCCATTTCAGCAAGTAGTCATCAATTTTTACAAAATGAGTTACCCATACTCGTTAATCCCTGGACAAGTCACCCTTCAACATAATGGAATTGGATCAGGTAGCAATTCACTTACAGAAAGAAGGGTAACAGAAGCACTAAGACAGAAAGAGTTATTAGATAATCAACGTGTGTATTCACTCAAACTAGACAAAAACAGACAAGCGGGGTATGATCGTCTTCTTTTTGGACCAAATGCGTTGACGTCTTTATACCCAAAGTCAAAGAGATTTGCAACTACTATTAACGAACGTTCATCTGCGTTTCAGGCGTATAAATAGGTTCTGGTCTAAATACATCCTCATTACAAACATCAGTAAATAAAGGTAGTCTATCATCTTCAAATGACACGTCTAGAAAATTAATAAGCGAAAGCCTAGGAGTTACTAAGTCCTCGATTATTAGATCAAGATCACTATTAATTTCAGTTCGTAAAGAATCCAAAAGGATAAAAAGTGTAGTATCTTCCTCTATAGGTTCTTCTATAAAATTTAATTCCTCCATTTCGTTGTAATCAAAATTTAATAAAATATTGTCAAAAAACCCATCAAGTTTAAACGCTATATTAGTCATCATGGACGAAGCCTACTTAGACCTACCTAATATGACCCAAACACTACGCGATTCTGACCTCACAAGTACTGTTCAGACTATGAAATACTCTTTGGTAGTGTTAGTTTACCTTTGTTTTCGAGATGTCATTAAATATGCACTCCCTTTAATAAAAGCATTTATAGCTGACAAACTTAAAACAGCTTAAAAGTTGTTTAAAAGCATAGCTACTTTAGCATCTTCAACATCATTATCACGAGTTACTTCGCGTATTGCGTTTTCAATAAGAATTCTAACTGGCATTTCCAAGTATCCAGTTGGGGGTGTAGAAAACACGTAAAACATCACAATTGCCTTACCATATCGCCTTAGTGTTAATTCACTAAGTAACAGACCTTCATCAACGAAATCCTTTAAGGATTGTTTATAGTCAATAGCACCGTGGTCATAAGCATTCTTTGCTGCTTCATACATAGTCTTTAGATCAGGTGCTCGACCTGAGCCTTCCAAATCTTTAGGAGGAACGACTGTCATATCAACTCGGACTTCATTTTCACTTGGAACAAAACTTATTTCATTTGAGTCCATCATTTTGTTATATTCAACTCCTTTTTTACTTGGCTTAAAAAGCTTACCATTATATTTAGGGTATTGATCTACCCTTGAAGCAGTTTTTGATGGCTCTAGATAAGGTGTCATATTATGTTGATTAATGTAACTTGCCTTTCTTACTGGAACACCAGGAACTATTAAATCATAGGGTGAGTCTCTTTGTCCAAAGGCTGTCCCAATAACTCCATCTTGAGCGTTAATAATTCCATACGAAGGTTGTGTTAGCTTTGAACTAATAGTGCGAGGGGCTGAAAATGTAACACCACCTTTTACAACCCCATCTAAAATTAATTGATCCGTTATAGCACCACCTAGAGAATGTCCAGTCGCAAAGACATCCCAACTTCTAAAATAATTTCTTCGAATAGATGCTTCACTAGTAAAATATGTGCTTAAAGTAGTTTCAATATGATTCTTTATCTCAATATATTCATCTGAAGTCCGAAGTTGGTTTTTTCTTGCATCTGTAAAGACTTTAAAGTCTAAAATAGCATCGGTCAAATCTTCTGTACCACGAACAGCCACTACAACAGTACCTTTATTAGGACTTCCTTCTAATGTTTGCACTAAACGCTTCTTTCGCTGACTTCCATAATCACCCTTTATAATGTCTTCCATCTTATCTTGAGGGATAGGTATAACTCCATCGCGCGTTGTACCACGTCTTGGACCTAAGACTGATGATTCTGGGACAGCAATTTCTTCTAGACCAGCTAAAGCATTTTGAACCTGTTCTACCGGACGGTCACGCGTCGTTATCATTTTTAAAAATCAGTCTACGGTAATTTTGTGTGCTTTTAAGTTGTTTACAATGGACACAGGTGGTACTATCAGCTCTACTCTAAAAACAATGAGAGCAAAACGCTCAAAGAAGCCAACTCGATCTGGAAAGATCATTGGATCTAGAATCCAAGTCTATAGAGGAAACGCAACTCATACTTCAGGACGTTTAACTAAAAATGACCTCATTCGTAATCAACATGGACGAATTGTAAGCAAAAAGCGTCATGAACAGGGAAAGACTGCTATTAAGTATTTGGAAAAGGGGGGCTATAAGGGTATTCTACCAAGCAAACGAGCAAAGAAAGCATTAACTGGTGGATGCAGCGTCATTCAGGCAGAGATGCCAGATAAGTTTAGAACAACACGAATGGATGGTAGCGGTGCAGTAGATCCAGCCTCTATCCTTGATAAGTAAATGTAGTTTCTTTTGTAAGTTTAACGTGACAGTTAATAGTTGACAGTTGTCTCGTTGACAGTTAACTCGTTGACAGTTGTCTCGTTGACAGTTGTCTCGTTGACAGTTGTCTCGTTGACAGTTAAAAATTAGGAAGTTGACAGTTTGTTAGCGTGTAAATTGATTTTAAACATATATACAACACACTTATTTATTTACTACTATCACTGCTAAATCCTTCAAAAACAGACTTCTTACGATAGGTTACATCAGCGTCAGGTTTTGGATTCATGCGAATCACTAGACCTTCCTTCTCGGATTCTTCCCAAAGACGGTCTTCTTCAATTTGTGCAGCAGTCTTAGCTCTCTTGTACTTCCAAAAAGAACCTTCTGGCATCTCTTCAGCCCTCTCGACATTATACTGAAGGTCTTCTGGTTTGATCTTTTTGTCAGCAAGACATCCTCCAGTGTTAATGTGATGCTTAACATCTGCACTAGCGTACTCACACCCTCTGCAAGTGTCTTTAAAGGTTGGTTTGTACATCTCGTAGCGGTCGTTCGTAATAAGATACTGACAAGCGTCTTTGTCCTTTTCTCTGCAAACGTGATACGGCTTGTAACAAACTTTGCAAAATGAGAACACGTTAATACGCTTGCTCATAGTGTACAAGTCCTTCTCAAACTCATTTAACTCGTTCATCATACGCTTCATCCTAGGCATGTCGTATGGAATGTCCTTGTAGCGATTATAAAGACGCTCAAGCTCGTAGACATTCTTGCGGAATTCACCTCCAAGAAGCATATGCTTCTCTGTCTTCTGGTACTCTTCTAGGTAATGAGTCAATCTTGTCAGCGTAGCATTGAGATTGTAGAAGTACTCAGTAGTAGCTGCATCGACGCGATGCTTCTGGCGACCGCACTTGATGTTCTCACGGTCTTGTTTAACGCGTTCTCGTTCTTCCTCAATCTTCACAAAAATATGGTACATGTTCTACTCAGCAAATTCACTCAAAAAAACTCAGGGTTGTGTATTTTAATTAAATTTATCGATTGGGAAAGTTTGAGCTCAAGGAAAAATCAGTTGGTGATTTTTGATTTTTTTGGTGTTTGAATCCTAAGCTTACCAGAACTCGCCGACCCAAAAAAATAAAAATTCTCAAATATTTTTAAAACTTCACACAACTAAAAACCTGACAATGTCTATGCAATATAGTAAAGCTGTCGCTGAGCAAAAGTCGATTGACAACATTTTAAAGGAGTTAACGTTCAAACGATCGCATCTTCTGACACAAGCAACAAACGCAAAGATGGAGATCGACAGCTACCAGAAGCGTCTCGATGAAGTAAAGCGCAACATCGAGCTCTACACACCGAAGGATGTAAACAAGCTAGAGTACTCACCCAAGCCCTGGCCTGTACTCAAGCTTGTGAGTGGACCAACACCCAACGGTCAAAGTTCTTCTCGTTACACTTCAGAACACACAGAACTTGGAGATGCTCCTCTACTCTCTCTACCTCCCTTCCTTTCACCTCCACGCATTCATAGAGAGGTTATGACCTACCGTGAGTTCATGCGCAAGTATCATCAGTGGTCACCAGGAACAAACACTGAAAAGAATGACGAAATTGAGGAATTTGAGGACGACAAACCATCAACTGCTCCTTTTCAAGTGCCACCTGCAGTACCATCTATCGTACCATCTGTTCTACAAGTCCCAGCTACAGCAAAGTCACCTTCATCAGTATCCAAGAAGATTACATGGGTTGACGATGACAGCGACGACGAGACCGTACCTCTTAGTCTCACTCAGGCTCAAGTCACAAGCCCACCTGTAAAGCGTGCTTTAGAAGAACCTGTTGCCCCAGGAGCACCCAAGAAAACAAAGCTAACAACTGAAGAGAAAAAAGTTCGTCGTAATATGTGTTCTCTTGTTTGTGAAGAGTGTGGTCGAAAGCCATGTATTATAGCATTCTCTGCAACAGACACTCTCATGCCTCACATGTGTGCCTATAATTCACCTTTAGAGTAAGTTACACACGCATTGTTTCTAATTTTAAAAACTTTCAACTCAAATTTAAACTTTATAAATACCAACTACAAACTGTCAACTACGTAACTGTCAACGACTTAACTGTCAACTATGTAACTGTCAACGACTTAACTATAAACTGTTACTTCAACTTCAATCCTTTTATATTTTTTTTACGTTTTATAGAGAGACGATTCGATAGACAACTATACGTTACACCTTTCTTGTTTTTTCTTTGTAAAGTCACTGCAAAATCTGGGTAACATTTAGAGTTTGCTTCTTGGACGTTTTTAGCTATATTCTTTACTTTAGGCTTTAATTTTAAGATTGTTCTTCCTAGACGGCGTCGCGCCATTATTAAACTAAATAATAGTAAATAAAGAAACTTTTGTTTACTTTTTCATAGCACGAATTTTTGCCATAACTTCTTTTGCTCGTTTAGAACCTTTACGTAAGCGACCATGTGTCATTGTATATTCCCTTCTTAATGTAGTCATAGACTTTGGCCTATGGGGGATAAATCGTGGTCTATCGACTGATTTTGTTCTAGGCATGATTACTATAAAAATATATACACTTTTGTTCAACTTCAACAAATTTAACAACTACCAGTAAAGGTTCAACCGTCACTTTAACTGCCAAACTGTCAAGAAGTTACGCATTAAGGTTTTTCGTTTTCTTTTGACTGTACGTCTGAATCGTCCTCTGTATCTGAAAATATAAAAGGTAACACACTTGGATGAAAGGTAGTAATAGGAGTAAACGTTTCTGTCTTGGCTCTCTTTGCTTCTGAACGATAAATCTTTGCTGAAAGAGCAAGTCCAAGCTCTCGATTGCACTCCGTCATTCTCTTTATACGATCTTTTGTTTGAACACACTGAGTTAGCTCCTTTAAGCTGTCTACAATAGCTTTCAAGGTAGCTTCATTTTGAGTTACAAGTTCGTTTAGTTTTTCAAGCTCAGTAGAACAATCTATAACTTTGTCCTCGACCGCCGAAACCCATTTTTGCAAACCATCAACAGAACGCAGCAAATTGTCATCTGATGGTGTTCCTGTTTCTATTGACTCGTTTAATGTATCTTCTTCAATTTCGATGTCAGACATTTTTTTTAAAACTAAAATTAATCTTCTTCGCTTTGTTGGCGTTGACGTTTTCGCTGCTCTGCTGCAGCAATGCGATTCTTCTCTCGACGCAGCTTGCACACAGGACAGGGTGGCTCGGGCTCTCTCCGTGCAAGTCCAGCATCGTACCCTAATTCATAAACAGTACGGAAAAGGTTTGAATCCATTCCAGCTGGGGCCAAAGGCGCAATACGCTCCAAATCGTAACGCCTACGCTCATGTCTTTCATCCGCGAGTGATGTCACGCTCTTAGCATTATCCTTTAACGATTGAGTCAACACAGAGACAGCGCTAGTCAGAGTGTGTATATTTAAAGGGGTAGGACTAGAAGCCGGAGTAGGAGCCTTTACACTTTCGTCATCTGATGTCGGTGGACTATCCCAACAACTTTTATGGTGTGATTTAAAAGACGGAGGATTTTGAACTTTAACCATTCGAGCCATTTGAAGTAACGAACCACGACCTTGTTGTGCCATAATAATCGTGTTTAATTTAAAATAGTTATAAACAATTTATGCTATGACTAAAAACTCGAAAGCTTCTCGCGGTTGGCGGTTCGTCATACCACTTAATCCCAACGACTTTGACGACATGGTAGACTATGGAGACTACAGACCTCCTGACTTTACAGAAAAACTTGGAGTGACCTTTGCACGAGGACAGGCTCAGTTTTCATCTGTACAACCAGCAGACGACAATTTACCTCGATATGTTGAGTTTCAAGGCTACATTGAAGGAAAAACACAAATTAGACTTACATTGCTTGAAAGATGGCTACCAGCAGCTACTTTTATGGCAGTCGAAATTAAGGACAGAGACCAACATATTCAAGATGTTACTGACGCATTCAAGCTTGTTAAAGGAGCTAACACGTGTGGTCTTTTATGGCATAAAGGTGAAATCAGCGTGCGTGGCCAAGGTCAACGAACAGACTTTGATGAAATACGCGACATCCTAAAGAAAGAAGGACCTATTGCAGGTGTAAAGAGAGTCGCTGAAGAATTTTCTGCGCAGTTTGTCCGTTACCACGCCGGAATTCAACGACTTGCTGATATTGTCGAGGAACTGCCAACCGATCAACGGTTTAAACCCAACCCGTTTCAACAAGTCATGATTGAAGCTCTAAAAAAAGAACCACATCCAAGACATATTTATTGGGTGTATGATAAAGCAGGTCATTCTGGAAAATCACGTCTTGCTAAGTTTTTACAATGTGAAATGGGAGCTGTTGAACTTCAAGGTCGAGAACTTGATATTGCGTACGGATACAACGGTCAACGAATTGTTATTTTTGATATTCCTAGAGCAACCCCTTTAACTCACTACACAGAGGCCTTTACATGCGCTGAACGAATGAAGAATGGAGGACTTTTTTCACCCAAATTTGCAAGCAAGTTTAAACGCTTTCATACACCTCACATTGTTTTCTTTAGCAACGAACCACCTATTCCTGGCACTTGGACAGAAGATCGACTTCAACTTATTACAGTTGAAGCACCACCACCACCTACATTCTATCCATTCACAATGCCGTTAGGAAATGTAGCTCCACAAGTCTATGTTCCTTCACCCGCAGAACTAATGACCCAGAGAATGAAAGAATTACAAGCTGAAGCACAACTGACACTGTCTTGCTTATCCTGTCTTAGTAAAAAGACACACGGACATACCTACAGTAAAGGTTGTCATTTTAACACTCAAGATGTTGAAGATCAAGAGAACGTTGAACACGTTGGAATGGAAGACGATCGTTCAACAGTTTTATTAACTACAGATACAGACGATTAAACGTCTTCGGATAGGAGTCTCTTAGACTCAGGACTAAATGCGTCTTCTAAAGAACGCTTTGGAAGCTTCTTTTCATCAGGCTCAACACTTTCGTCTTCCTCATCTAGTTCTTCTTCATTTTGAATAATAAAGCCTTTAGGAACTTCTACTGCCTTTGCAATATTCTCAAATACAACATCTGTCATACGTAGGATAATTGAAGCGCTGCCATTCACGAGAGACCAGTGAGAGATATTAAATCGCGCTGAATGGATCATTCCACCCTTAAAATCACCAGGACCTATGATGCGTGTCTTTGGTTGACCCTTGCCGTAATCCTTATCTCTACGAATAGTTGTTGAGATGCATTGGCGGCCATTTAAAGTCTTACCATTAATCATAGCAAAGCGTGTTGCATTTTGTGGTAACGCAGTAGTCATCTCACCATAGACAACCTTATCAGGGCGTCCATTAGAGCACTGAATTGACTTGACTTCACTTGCCCTACCAGTAATCCTGAAACGTACAATACTGTTAAAGTCTGGAGAGTTGTCAGCAGTAAAACGAGCTAGAGGCTTAGGATGCTTCAACAAAATGCTTGATGGATCTTTCTTCAAAAACTCTGCATCCTGCTTAGAGAAAAGTTTTTTAGAGTGAGTAAGCATAAAGCTATCAAACACTCTATCCAAGGCGTTCAAACTTTCCCAAAGCTTCACGTTAAGCTCCACTGGAAGAGAAAGTTGACCACGGCCTTTATTAGACATGAAGTCTTCCACTGTAAGGCACTCAAAAGGGGTGAGAATAGGTCTTGCCAAGACTGGATCATCTCCTTCTCCAATTAACTGAAACGAGGATCCGTATCCTAATTTCATATTAACTAAACCCACAGTATCGTGTTCTTGTGGTTGCTTAAATTCAATAGCATCTAACCACTCCTTTTCTGTTCGAGGTAGACTGACAGTAGACTTATTTTCCATTGTGTGCTGACAGTATTTTGATAATAAATTGTAGTGTGTACACACAGTAAAATGACGTATTTTTTTAAGCTTTATATTTACGATAAGACTGACTGGTCAGAAAGGGGTTCTTTAATACGAAACAATGGTCTCTATAGCTCCCTAGAGTTGGCTGTAGAGGCTTTAAAGGAAGACATCCTTCACGATGATAAAAGATTAAGTCAACATCAATTTACAATGCCATTTTTGCCACGTAGAGTAGTAGAAGGAATAGCAATTTGGGAAAGAATTTTATTTTTTGATCAGGATTGGACTTCTTACTATATAGACTGCTTAAAACTTGTAGCTTGAAATTTTAAGTTGTAAAAAAATCGAAGTGAAGTCCACCTCAAAAAATCGAAGTGATATATAGATAGAAACAATTATAAAAATATATAAACGAATACATATCCGTTGAAAATCGATGTTATATATATAATAATTGTTTCTTCTTATAAGACACTTCGATTTTTTGAGATCGACTTCACTTCGATTTTTTTTTCTCTATTAAAATTAAAAAGTGATCATAAAAATGAGTATTCAATCGCATATACAACAATTTGCAAAGAAACATAAAGAGTTGGATGATTTTACGTTACGTTACACGCAGCCTAGGAAATGTAAAGTCTCTGATCGAACAGATCCTTCACTGTATAAGAATTTCATATCAAGAGTTTGGTTGCAATCTAAAGTAGGCAATGGACCTACTTATAGTCTTGTACCACGAAAAGATACCCCAGAATCAATTCCTTATGCTGATCTTTGGGTAGTAACATTAAAAAATGACCCATCCTCTGAAGACTATGTTGAAGGTGATCCAGCAATTTCATATGGTGCTGCTTTTAACGAGTCGGTGGATGAAGATGAACTTTTTGGTATAGTCTTTGATCAAAAAAAAGCAGTTGTTGGAACAATTGTTATTGATGATGATCTTGACCCAACACAACATATGATAGCATTTTTGTTTAGACCACCCATAAAAAATAGCTATTCTTACAGTGACCAACCAGCTACTTTTTACATATTAACATCCTATGAAATACCTAAAGACAAGATTGACGCTATAGAAAGAATGCTAGAAAGACAGGCTCCAGAGGATGTTGGACCTATAAAAGTTGAACAAATTAATGGGTATTTACAAGGTGATGATCCTTTATGTGTTTCATGGTCTTTAATGATGCTTTACTATATAACAAAAGTACCTATTGAGCATTTTACTTATAAAAAAGCTCGACCAGAAAAGGTAGTGGCTCCTTTACCTTTAAATGAAGTGACTGGTTACTATTTAAGAAAAATGTTAGAGAAACTTAAATCGGATGTTGGAGGTCTTACAGCAGAATCAACTTCAGAAGCCTTTCCTTACTTATATGGTACTGGACCTACTAGAAAACGAAGAGCTGATGAAAGGGAACCTACTATTATTGAACTTCCTACAAATTCTACCTTTAAGCATAGTTCAAAAGTTGGGTATGATGCGTTTGTTGAAAGATTTGCTAAAGGTACTTCGATCTTTACCTACAAGTATGATTCTGGTAAGGAACATAATAAAACATCATATTATCTTCAAGCAACTAAACCAATTAGGGTGTTTAATTTAAAGACACATGAAGGGGCTATGAATTTTAGAAAGGTGTTGGAGTCTTTGCCAGATAAAAGTTTACTATCGCTTTTTGAAGCAAAAATAAAAAATTTGGATGAGTTTTTGGCAGGTGATGATCCTACTTATGCATCTGTCGGTGATATTGATTTTGCATTAGTGGATGGTTTAGTCAAATATCAAGATGAACACAAAATGAATGGATGGAAACTTCAACTTGGTTCAAGTGGTGAAGATGAGTATTTATTTTTAAATCCTAGTCAATTTTTTGTAACAAGTAAGAAAATTCCAAGTAACGCTATTTAACGTGATATAAAGTGATATAGGTTTTAGTTGCAATGTCGTCTGCCTTTCTTAAGAAGCTTGAAATGTATCCTCTTTCAGATGCAGATATTCGTAAGGTTGTTGGGCCTGTACGAATTGTAAAGTATCCTGATTTAGAAAAGGAGACTCTTGAATCTTTATTTTCGAAAGAGCCTTATGTTGTCATCCTTTTTTTAACGGAAGATGATAACACAGGTCACTGGCAGTGTTTATTAAGTCGTCAAGGTGGTAAACAGTTGGAGGTCTTTGATTCGTTTGGAATAAAGGTTGATGGTAATAGGGCGTGGTTAAACCAAGATCAAAAGGAAGCTTTAGATCAAACACTTCCAAATGTACATAATTTAGTGAAGGGATTTCCTGGTGAGTTGGTGTATAATAATGTAAAGTTACAAGAAGATTCTAAAAATACATGTGGTCGTCATATTGCTAGTAGGATACTGCATGACCATTTATCAATTCAAGACTATATCGCATTAATCGAACGAAGTGGGATTAAACCTGACGAGTTTGTCACACTTTTGACTTACCGAATTCTGCATAAATGAAACGATCGTATGATAACAGTGTTTCTGGTCTTAGTTCATTTAGTACTGCTTCTGGCCAAATAAGTACAGGACAAATGGCTACGAAAGATGCAGTGTATATGAATACAAATATGGTCAATATTCAAAGGGAGGACCACACTTCTCTTCATGGCATTGAGACTCAATTTTCTCAAACCAGAACCCTCCCAATCGTAGGTAAAACATCTCGTGCTGAAATTGCTTTAAAGTCAGCAGATATTCAAACCAAATGCCTACCTATCTTTCAACCTCAAGTACAAGTTAATCCAGACCCACTTCGTTCTAACATTAATCGTCTTATTTATGAAGTTGGTCTATCTGCTACATGGAGAAATTCAATGTTAGATCTACCTAGTGATGGTACAACTATTTCAAGTTTAGCACTTACTGGTGTACTTCCTTATGCTTCTAACCCTCCTGGAGCTACAGCGACAGTTAATCCAGACACTAACTTTGCATACTTGGGTGAGTCTACATTTCAAAATACAAATGTTTCTATACCAATTATTGATGCGTATAATATTTCACAATCTTTATCATTATTACCAATGCCTGTTAAAGATACATATCTAGTGAATTTATTTGATTACTGGAGAGGTAAAATTAACCCATCAACGGTACCTGGTTTTCCGGATAGATCAGCTTTACAAAAAACTTGCTTAACGCCTGTTGTTGTTCCTTCTGTTAAAGCTAAAATTAAAGAAAGCTTTGTTTCAAACTATCTGCAATATGTAGACGTTTTGATTATGTTAGTAGATTCAACTGAAGGCTTTTCAGTGGGTGATCGTTTACGTTTGTTTGGATGTGCAGAGTCTTTAAATGAATGGGAGCCTTTAAATCAAACATATACTACAGTGTTAGCTGTCATTGACTACTTACCTTCAAATCCAACTTCATCGATAGTACAATCTGTACCTGCTCTTGTAGTAGATTATCAAGATTTATCAAATCGAATTCCTATTGGAGGTTACGTCTATACACCACCTCCGGGTCCAAGTCCATTTCCAGGTCCACCAATTTTGGGAACAATTAATTTTATTATCGCAGATAACTCACCATTTTCAATTGGAGAAACAATTATTATAGCTGGAGCAATTGACCCACAAGTAAATCAGTCGTATGTTATTAACAGTTTACCAGGCACAAGTAATATTACATGTCTTGTTGATTTTGGAGCTAACCCACCTACAGCTTCTAGTGCTTGTTATATAAATGGCGAACCCAATGAACTTTTAAATGGCTATGCAATAAATCAGACAGTAAAGAATGCTGGACATATAGAATTTTTAACAGATGAACTTGAATTTAAGCCTTTACAGTTTATTGGTACAAACTTTCCCTACAATGGCCTACTACAGTTATCATACAATACGGACACCACTGTACAGCCTCCAATTTTACTTGGTCAAGGTTTTTATAGAGGATTTACTGGTACTCCTGATTCTTTTCCTTTAGATGTAGTGGTTGAAATAACTTTAGTTGGGTTTTTAACACCTCCTCCGTACAATCAAGCTTTTTGGAATCAAGTATCAAGTACTTACAATGGATATTATAAAATTAACAGTCGAGCTGGTACAGAGATTGATTTTGTACCTATTTCAAAGGCTTTAACAGCTGGTCTTCAAGTAGACTTGACAAATTGTAAGTTTGAAGTTAAACTTGCTCCTAATTTTTACACATTTGATACTAGATCTGATGAAATTATTAATCCAGTAAGTACATTTAACAAAATGACATTTATGAGATCAATTGGATTTACACCAACAGAAAATCTTCAAATTCAACCAGCCACTTATCCTCCAACTGCATCAATTCCTTCTAAAACATGGACACGCGCGTTTACAGTAAGTTGGGATTTTTCAGCGTATAGAAACTTAACATGGAAAACTCAGGATACTACTTCCTCGTTACCTCGTCAACCTTTGTTAACTCAAGACTTTGGACAAGATAATGCATCGTCTACATATTATAATGTGTATGAAATTAACAAGTTTAATAATGATTGCGTTAACATTGGAACTGAACAAGTTATAAATGATACAACAGCAGAGGTTAACAATTACGAAGCACTCAGTCTTGATAGACAACTAGCTATAAATTTTAATGCTTATAAGCTTTTATTTCAATATGCAGCTTCTAATTATGTATATAATACAAATGTTGGACTAGTGACAAATGTAGGATCTTTTGGTTCTTCACAAGTAACTTTTACACTGTCTAA
>Ga0209190_1001071_pt1 | contig 19415 bp, 6 predicted proteins | sample M_140205_XF_Meta_FD_187315 | JGI IMG/M metagenome (GOLD analysis project Ga0209190, IMG submission 187315) | Freshwater microbial communities from Lake Montjoie, Canada to study carbon cycling - M_140205_XF_MetaG (SPAdes) (version 2) | ecosystem: Environmental > Aquatic > Freshwater > Lake... | reverse complement strand
CTCGGGTCTGGCATCAGTGACCACGGCGGTAGGTATGTTGAGCCACCTACGAATGTTTCTAGCACTCCACCCAGCCATAGTAACGTAGTCGGTTGATTCATTGTCAAAAGCAAATATCAGTGCGCCTGTGGTCATCGGTTACGGTTGAGATTTTCATGTTCCACATGCCAGCCATTCATTTGTTCTTGCCAGCGTTCATGTGACAGAGCAAACAGTTCAGGAACGTTTACACGCACAGGAGTTTCATACAAGTCTAACAGCACAACATCTATATCTTGGGCACAGGCCAACAACACACATTGTAGTTCAGGGCCGGCACGCCACATTCCGCCTGCATGAGCAAACAACATTCGGGCCTCGTATTTTTCTTTTAGGGTGCGCCTTGCGGCCGCATGATCGAATCGAGCCCGTGCATGGGCCACAAGTTTTTCAGTTTCCATAGATTTATTATACAAGAAAAAGAGGTCAAAGTCTACCTCTTGTGCGAGAGTTTGGCCGATTAGGCTACACTAGCGGCAATTGCGGGTGTGCCCCAGGAATTGGTCAAAGTCGAACTTGGTGGGATATATGTGACCAAAGTGGTTGGTGCTGTGCCTGTGATTGTGGTTGAGGGACTGGCAGTTGCTGTACCACCATCGATGTTGGCTGTGGTGCCTGCGCCTGTTGATCCATCACTTACCCAGGTTGTGACCAAGGTCAACACTGTGGAACTGGTGGCTGTGGCTGTGGTTCTGATATATTCGCCTGAATACGGGGCAGTGGCATTGTTCAATTGGAATATGGTAGTGGCCACGCCGGTGAGGTTGTACCAGCCTGTTGTGGTGGCAAGAGTGGTTTGAGTTCCGCCCGAGCCGCTGAGTCTGGTGGTTCCTGTGTAACTTTGAGCCGCAATGGTCTGGGCCGCGCCGGCCACTCGACCAGTAAGATTGATTGTGCCGCACTGTCCTGCAAATGTGTTCCATTCGGGATCGTTGTCTGTGGTGTTTGAACTTTTACCGTACTTGAGCCGCACAATGCCTCCGGCGTTCCAGAAATACCGTGCTTGATCAGCCGACGGGAATGTCACAGTGTGTGTAAACGTAATTGACCAGGCTGTCTGTCCTGAGCCTGTGGCAGTGGTCTTTGATGTGGTGCCCGAGAATGTGCCGTATTCAGTGCCCGAGGCAGCGGCGTTGCCACGGTTGGTAGTGACACTGGTCAAGTCAGCATTGAGTGCTGCCAAAATACCAATTGTTTGACCTGCAGTGGGTGCTGTCCTTGAGGTGAGTGTGGTTGAAGTTTGAGTTCCTGCTGTGGCCAAGTTGTTGACCAGGCTGGCCCATTGTGTGGCTGTGACTGTACTGGCGGCTGAGGGATTTGCCACTGCTGTTTGTCCCCAACCTTTGTCGGTGGCGCCAACTCCCCAGATATCATTTAAGTTGGCTCCGGCGGTGCCGCCACTGGCAGTGGGCCCAACAAATCCATTAAAATCTGCCGCTTGTATTAGTCCTGCACTTGAATATGTCATTTCTATTTCCTTGTTAGTTCTTGATTGTTACAATTGCTTCAATTGTACCCGATTCTGGGGTGGTCTTGTCAACCAGACTTCGTCCGATTACGTTAAATGATGTGGCTTCTCCTGGCTGGGCCGCTCTGGCAATGCCTGCGCCTGCTGAAACCAATCTGTCTCCTTTGCGTACTACACCTGTTACTTTGACCGGGACACGTCCGGTCATTGCAACTGGAGGATGTGTGTCGTCTTCGCCGGCACCACCGTTCATCAAGTATGCCGCTCTGGTACTTATCACGCCAAACACATTTTCGCTTAATTCTGTGAGCGATCTGGTAATTTCTGCTGATCCGCCCAGTTCAACCACAGTACCTGCTTCCAGCACTTCATCTGCCGCAAAACGTTCTGCAACGTCAGCATAAAGTGCTGTGGTTGCTGTGGCAAACACTTGATTAAAATAACTGCTGGAACTACCGATATTGCCCGCGGCATTAGTGCCAGTATGAGCGATACTATTAACACTCAAAATACCTGTTGTGCCCGAAGTTATCAAGTTGCCGCCGGTGATGTTGGCTGTGGCAGAGATCAGGCCACCTGTTAATACGTTGCCACCTATGACGTTTCCGGTTACGTTTCCGGTTCCAGCATTAACTGTAGAAATATATGCAGTTTGGAAATACCCAGTTGGGCTACCAATATTGCCCACAGCATTTGTACCACCTTTGGCAATACTTTGTACGTTGGCCACGTTGGCATATACTGTAGTTGTATCAATCACCACCACATTTGAGGTTCCACCGATGCCGACTGTTGCGCTGCCACCCGAACCAGTAAATTTTATATTTGAAGTGCCGTTTTCAATTTGTGCGGCGCTGGCCGCGGCACTGATACCACTCAGGGTGGAGCCATTGCCATAATAATAGTTGGCTGATACATTACCAGTAATATTAGCATATCCAGCAACGTTTGCACCTGTTGAAGTAATTATTACCACATTTGGTGTGCCGTTGACGCTGGCAGTTATATTGGCATTGGCCGAGGCAATGTTTACATTTGATGTGCCATTGTTGATATTAGCAACTGATGTAATAATACCTGACAAGAAGAAACCATTACCGTTGATATAGTTGCCGGTGATGTTACCGGTTGCACTTATTAGTCCACTGGTTAATATATTGCCACCGGTGATGTTGCCGGTTGTGCTAACTGCGCCGCCCGCTGGGGGGATCACGTTACCGATAAAGTTTGCACCTGTTACGTTACCGGTTGCTGATACCGCTCCGGCTGTTAGAATATTTCCACCAGTGATGTTGCCAGTTACGTTGCCATAACCACTGATGTTGGCACCAGTAGTGGTAAACACGGCTCTAGTTGAGCCGTTTGTGGTTACAACCAGGTTGCCGGCGCTAACAAGATTACCAGCCATATTGGTGCCAGTAGCATTACTAAATGTTACGCCTTTGTAAACTGTGGGAAATAGGGTTGAAACAGGTGCGGCTGCGGTGAAGTCAGCATCGCTACTGAAAATAGCAACTCTCACGCTGTTAGAATAAAGTGTAGTAACATAGTGAGGTGTGGCTGAAGTATCATTGATTGTTTCAGGGATAGCACCTGTTGTGCCTTGACTACTGGAGTACGCAGGACCAACCACAATAAAACTACTACCAGTATAAACTTTTACCTGTTGGTTTGTGGTATCGTACCATAAATCACCAGTGACATTTGAACTGGGTTGCGACGCACTAGCAGTTGAAAAACTTACTGTTTTAAAAGTTGTACCGTTATAGACTTTGAGCAAACTGTTGGTTTTATCCCACCAAAGTTGGCCAGTTAGTGGGGCCACTGGGGCAGTGGTGTTTGAAAAGTTTTCCAGCATCTGAATAAAGTTTTCGTCTAAAAATTCACCGTATCCAGCGTAGTTTTTACCCACCAAAGTTACACTACTGCTCTGGTTGTACGTGCCGTCTGTTATGGTAGCAAAAACTGTACCGTCTGTAAGATTAATTGTATATGCCATGTCGGTTCCCTGTTCTTATATTTATACAGCGTTTATGTTGCTTAACGTCTGTATACGAAGTGTATAATCGATCTGAATTTGACGATTCAAGCTCTTTTGAACCGGGTGAAAAATCACGTGAGTAATAAGTCGCAGATCATCTGTAGATCCATTCCATGTTTTAAGACCCAGTTCATCAAACACAAACTCACCGTTATAATTGGTCGAGTTATCAAATGCCTGCTGTTGAGGTGGTTCACCGTAGTCTAATAAACAAGTTACCAAAATATCAGTGTAGGTGTTTCCTGCTGTGTGCAACACAGTCATTTTGTTATTTTCTGGATCTGTATCAGCGGCTGAATTATCGTCAACTACTTTTTGATAGGTTTGATTATAAAGCGATGCACTTTGTCCCGTGGTATTTGGGGGCAAATATGTGATAACGCCTGTGGGGTCTACACTACTACCGCCATTGCCAAATGCCATTTGATAAATGTAACCCAGGTTACGATCTGCTAGGCTTTGGGCCATTGCCACACTAATATTTTCATAGTGAATAGCATTGTGATCGTTGTAGAATATTTCGCCATTTGCGGGATCATGAATTTTAACATGTCCAGTAATTTTAGCCAGTCCCGGGGTTATCATGCTCGTCCCTCCACATAGGTCTTTTGTGTTTTTGGATCAAACACTCTAAAATGCCCTTGCACATTAACGGTGCCGGTCTCGTTGGGTTTCCGAGGAATTTCCTCTTTTTTGGGCTCAACTGTGTAATTTTGCTGTGTATTTGACATGGTCTTTTATTTACCTTGTTTATGAACCACGCAAAAACCTTGCGGCTTGCGTTTCGGTATCTTGTAGTGCGATTCCATCACTTGCGGTGCCGTCTCCGGGTGCATACCAAGTCACTCCCTGACGCACCAAAATTGTTACTTCAGAACCGGCAGCCGGGGCAATATCAAACTCTACTGCCAACGGATCAAAATCAGTCACAAACCAACGATACATGCTGTCAGCAGTGGTATCGCTAATGGCATATTGACGTATTCCTCCCACATAGACTTCAATTGCATCTGTTTCAACTGTGGAGTCTGTAAAATCAGCAAATGCAATGCTAGGTGCATAAAATACCGTAGTACTGGCATCGCCCATGCTGGAATCACTCACAATATAATCTTGGAATTGTGAGGGCAACAAGTTGCCGCGGCCCATGTCATATACATCAGCACCTGTATTATGATCTGCGGCGGCTGTGCCTGCCGTGCCGCGCATGAGTCCCAAAATGCTACTGGATACAATATCGCGTTCACGATACATGATACGTTCACCATCGATTGTGATCACACCAAAAATACCGGTCGCCAGATCCGGCTCGCTCAATGCTTGTATATTGGTAACATAAGCAATGTTTGCTGTGCTTGATAAATCTTGTGCCAGTGTTGTGGTTGTGGCTTCTGTAATTCTATAGGTGACCTGTACTCCACGCATGTCTTGGAATATGCGGAAGGCCATTGCTTCAGGCACAACGCTGTTGGTAAATTCTTCAACTACTAAAACATCGCTGACCCTGATTACTCCGCTGGCTAATATTAAATAATCACCACTCACAGTGTAATCTGCGCCTTCAAATAGTCTCGAACCATTCAAAGTAACCCAAAGTCTACTGGCATTGTTCAGGCTTCTTTCTAGATAGAAATTGTTTGTATATATTGTAGTTCCTGCAGAATAGTCAAATGAACCCGGGGTACTGTTTACTGTGGCTGGACTATAGTTGGTCTCGTCGTAACCTTCTGCAATTGTCACACTGTCCGTGACCGGGCCTTTGAATACCAAGGTTAAAGGCCATAACTGTGCGGTATCGTTCCATGTGGTCACTGCAAACAAGTCATTTAAAATTACTGCTGCCGAGATTTGTAATTGATCGCCAATAATCACATAATCTGCCGCGGTACTCACAGTGATCAAAATTCTTGCGCCGCTAGATGGGGGTGTAGTAAAAACCACTTGTCGACCTGGCGTATTGCTACCGGTCCAGGCAGTTACACTGTAGGTACCCACAGTAGGACCAACGCTTTGTGTTTGTAAAATGTTATCTATCCATACACTTATATCAGTAGGAGCATTAATAGTTGATTGGCTGTACCCACCTCGTTGTGGCAATCCAAAACTCACACTAGAGTCATCGCCGATCCATTCAATACCTTCTGGAGGCTGTAATCTCAATCCGTTACGTGTGACCACAGCATTGACTGGGTTGGTCCCTTGTAAACTATTGGTCAAGTAAATAATTTTAGTAGACACAAGATTGCTGTCGGCCACCTGGTACTGTACCTGCGGTGTGCTCCAACTGTAAACAGTACTGGCCTGTCCAGTGCCTGAGCCAATTCCGGTGGCTGTGAAACTAACACCCGGTGTATTAGATATGGCACCTATAGCAGTCCAATTGGTTGTACCAACTGTAGTAATTGTGTATGATTTACCAATTACAAAATAACCAGCGTCTATGGTGGTTGTTCCAAATACTACCATGGCAATGCCGTCTGTGGCACCATAGTCAGTGCCAAAATCCACTAGGCTTTCAGAGGTTGGGACAAATTCAAACCAATACAATATGTTGGCGATGCTTGTGCCAACTGGTACATCTTGTAAGGCTCTGTAGTAATTGCCTGCGTTATTGACAATATCTAACTTGTTGTAGGTATCTAGTATATTCCAATCAGTGCTGTCGACATATGGGGTCCAGGTCACGCTGTCAACATTGGAGCCATTTACAAATACAGCGATGCTGGTAATTTCTGTTGATCCAACCGGAACTACTACAGTCTCACCAATATCTCCGCCAATGTAATTGGCACGGTACAATTGACTGCCGCCACCTAGTTCAAACACATTAATTTGGAACTGATTCCCTGATGCCGCTGTCAGTAAAGAAACTGTTTGATTGACCCAATCAACAGTGTAATCAACATCAAGTGCAAGATCAGTACCGGTGGTAATATTGCTGACCAATACTTGTACTGGATGGTTTGTTATTCCGGACCAACTGTATGCTGTTTCGATCACAGGGTCATATGTGTAACGAACACTGCTCCATTGGAATCCATGTCCATCTCTGTTCCAATCTGCACCCGGACGTGTGTAAACACGGAAGTCAAGAGTGTCAAATTCTGCACCGTTGATCAATTCTTCTGGAGCATGTCCTTCGTACAAGCCAATGAATTCACCGCCAGCAACGTTGATGTCTGTAGGCAGGTCACCTAGTGTGACGTCTGTAAATTCACTAGAGTAGTTGGTATCAACTGATAACGGATTGTTCAAGAAATAATCACCGTAGACCTGTACGCCTGGATAGTCGACTCCATCAATCAACAATGGCAACTCAAGTCCAGGTTGATTGACTCCGGGCACGTAATAGCCCATGGTACGATTGACACCGGTTAAATCTCTGGCTGGTACTACAGTCCAATCTTCAAGATTAAATGTTGGACCTACGATTGGGGCGCCTGAAGAGTCAGCAGGAGTAGCAATCCACACACGATTATCATACCGGACCAGCATGCCTGAATAGTACACTCCGTTTGAACTCCAAGTTAACACATCACTAAAGTATTGGAAACGATCGTACTTGATCACTGTGCGGAAACTGCGCACAAGATTATTGGTCATTCTAGCGTAGGCACGGGCCGCAACACCGTTGCCGCCATCAAATGTAATGGTGGGAGTTTGACTGTATCCTGATCCAGAACTGGTAACATTTACGGCTACCACTCGGCCTAGACTGCTGATTACTGCTGTGGCTTCTGCTGGTATCAATGCATCACCTGTGATTATAACCACCGGTGGTTCAGTATATGCTGATCCGCCGTCAATAATTTCCACGCTGTCAAGCACCAACAAATAATTGCTATACCATTGATTGTATGGCCATGTACTCCACACAGGGCTAGTTGCTGGTAAATCACTTTGCGTATTGGTTCCAGAATTAAACGCAGTACCGTGATCGTATGGCAACAAGATTGGACTTGTAAATTTAGGTATTTCCAAAGATGTGTTATAATACGCTGGCACATCAAAGTCAGTCAAGTCGCCAAAAAATTCATCAAAACCAGTGTACTTTAAATTGAACTCTCGAACACTCACGTGATAAGGTTTGACTTCTTGAATGTAATCACTAACAAACTCTTGATTGTCGATTGTGTAATTTTGATAAGGAATTAATTGACGAATCCTGTGATCCACGTCAATTAAACTGGTCTTGACCAACCATTCAGGTGCAGAAAATTCGCTCAACACAAAGTTAAACATCAAGACCAAGGCCTTGTTACGTTGAATTGCTAGGTCATCTATTAACAATTCTTCATTGATGGCTTGGATGATTTTGCGGGTTTCTGTTACTGGTTCTTGATCAAAGTATTGTGCATCGTAAACTTCAACGTCAAATCCAAAGCGACCTACAGCATAATCCCAAAGTTCTGCAGAAAACTCAATGGTACCATCTTGCAGTGCCACCCGTTCCCAACCTAGGTTAGTTTTTAAATATATTTCAAATTTGCCTTGGGCATTAGCAGTAACTTTAACGCTACTACCAACTGGCACAGTAAGAGTGGCTAATGCTGAATATATAGGAACCTCAACCACAACTTTGGTGCTAGAATTGTATCCTGGACGGTACCAGTTGATATAACTCCAGTAGTCAGGTGTATTGTAACCTTGTACTCGCGTTAATTTTAAAATTCTTGTGTTGGCTTGAGTGTCACTTTGTTCGACCGTGTAAACCGTCCACAGGCCTCGCTGACTGCTGTCAGTGGTCACAAGATATTTGTAACCTAATGGAATCGATCCACTGGTATTGGACCAGAATGGTGTTTGAAATCCCAGTACTTCCAAATTGGCAACTTGTAGATTCCAGTTGGTTATAGTGTCACCGTTGACAATTTCAGTTTGTGGCGGAATTGGCTCACTGCTGTTGAGCAAATTAAAACTTCTACTTTCACTAATAGGATACTGTGCCAACACAACGTTGGCACGTTTTAAATAGTTTTTCAACGCCGCAAAACGATCCACAAACATTGATTGACGTGGTCGGAATTGCACGCCATAGCGTTCGGCTGGTCCTAAGTTGGTGTCAGGAACCTTGTTACCAAATGTGTCAACCCCACAGAAACTGTCTTGTAGTTTGCGATACAAACTATCACTGAGAAATCCATCAGCACGATCTTGTGGTATTAATTCATACTCAACGTGTACATTATCATTGGTATATTCGCGATCATATTCAATACTGATTACTGTGTCGCTGGCAGAAATATAATCAGCACTGTTGTACAATGCAATTGTACTGGCATTGATTGGTGCCAAGTAAGGAATGCCGCTAGATTTGGCATCGGCAATATATGATGCAACTGTGCTGGCTGGTAATGTTTTACCCAATTGAGTTGCTGTCACGGTAATACCACGCACCCAAAAATAATAGTAGGTAGCAAATGTTCCATCTTGTGAAAGATTTGTATTAACCGTATAAGATGCAGAGTTCAATGGTATGCCTTCGCCAGTATACGATGCAGGGGGTGTTGTGCTTTGTATCCACTGATATACATCAATTTCACTGCCCGGGAACACCTGTGCCCAACGTCGGCTGGCATACACAATTGAATCTTGGTTGGGGTCGATAAATCTCACTGTGCTTATGTCCCACCAAATTTCACCCACATGATCTGCAAACCAGGTGGTACCTCGAATGTTAGCCGGTCCTGTGTTGTATGCGGCAGGATCCACAGCACCAATATAATCAATGTTGGCACGTGCCGCTCCCAGTATTTTGCCTTGTAAGGGATTGATAAAGTCCAAGAACTCGGTACGAGCACTAGTTATTCTATCGTACAAGAACACACTATTCAATAATCTAATATCAACTGTGGGTTGTTGTATTTGTGCCACGGACCAGGCAGGTGCGTCTGAAGGATTTTCAAACACAAACACAGCACCAAAGTTTGCGTCGCTGTCGCCTGCATCGTTCTTGGGAGCACCAATCATCAACACACCCGAAGTATAGTTTACTGCGGCACCAAATGTATCATATGGTCCAATTTGACTGTTGTTGACTTGTTGCCCAAACACAAACTTACCAGGGTTAGTTATACTCAATGTGTTGCTTGGCAAATAGTCAAATGTGTAAATTGCTCCACTTTGTACAATTACCGAGAAGAATACTGTGCTACCAGCGTCAAATATTGTGGTGCCATCATCAAACACAGTTTCAAGATAGATTGTGCCTTGTGGTGCGCCGACAACCAAGTTCACTGCTGAATCATTGATGCTGATGGCGCTGCCAAATCCTGCATACTGTACAGGATATGGGCTGGTGATTGTTTGCGTCCAGGCAAATGTTTCAAATCCTAAATTAGTAAATGTTGTACCTACTGTGCCCGGTGCCACTTGCACCTTGTTGAACGGTGCGGCTGCCGCAGAATTCTTTACACTGATTGTGAGATACCCAGTGGTGCTGACTGTGGCCAACACGTTTGGTACCATGGTGTTAATTGCACCGGCCAGGCTTGCTAATGTCGCGGCCACTGGGACTTCAACATCTATATTGTTAATTCTGATTGTGTTGCCGGCGGTGAGTGAGGGATTGGCCACTGTGGCAGTGATTGTGCCATAGATGCGACTTTGATTTACAAAACGTTCGACCACACCACCTTTGAATATTTGTTGGCTGCTTTGTGGTTCACCCACATACAAACTACAGTTGTTTGCACAGATATCTACAGATTGACCAAAGTTTGAAAATTCTGCAATCACGTGTTGATCAACTTCTTGTACCTGCTGGAATTGATTTGTTTCAATATCAATTACATCACCAATTTGCAAGTCGCCAAGTATGGTAACCACATCACCACTCACAGTGAATGAGTCGGGGTCATTGATCACACTGTTGGTTTGATTGATGTAGAATTGATTGTTAACAATCACGCTCACTGGTGCTGTTGGTGCTCCGCCTAGCACTGTGAAACTCACGCTGGAAGGATCTGTGCCATAGATAAATCGTTGTACATTGCGATCAAATATATAAACCGTACCGGCTTCAACTTCGCCGTCGATTGTGCGATCAGGTGTGCCAATTAAAACTTGGCGTCCGTCTGTGGTACATGAAACTGAGTGTCCAAATCTGTCTCCAGCGGTGAGGCCGCCTGTGACCATAGCAGAATCAATTGTGTCTACATACTCAAAATATCCTTTGGCACTAACCACAATGATGTCAGCCACACTATATGATCCAGTAAATGTTACTGTTGTGCCTGCAAATGTATAGTCAATGTTAGGGCGTAATAAGTCTTCATTGACCTTGATGCTAAACGAATATATGTTTGTGGCGGTGAACAATCCAACTCTGCGACCGTCAGCATTAACAGCATCGTTGAGATTGTAAGTGGTTGCAGTATAAGGAATTTGGAAACTGTTGTAACGTGCAAACTCAATTAGTGTTGGTGCCAATGCAGTACCGGTTCCTGATCCTGCGCCAGTGGCAATAAATTCAACTCCCACTGTGTTTGAACTAGCACCAATAGCAACAAAGTTAGTAGTTCCCACGCTCAAGATAGTGTATGTTTGCCCCGAAACAAAACTTCCTGCTGTGGCCACACCTGGGTTATTGGTTAAAGTAACTAAGTTAAAATTATTGTCAATTGTGTAATCAACATCAACCGTTTGCACCTGGCCATTCAAACTAACTTTGAGTTGATACTTGTTGTTGATTTGTATCGTACTGTTGATTGCAAAAGATTTAGTTGTACCATTAGCCAATACTTTGATAAATTGCTCTTGCCAATCAACATAACCATATGCATGCACTTGGTTTAGGCCCGGGGCACCAATATACATCCAACGTTCATCTAGGCTCATGGCCACACTATAACCAAACTCTCCAGCGCCGGTTAACAATGTTCCGTATCCTGCAGGTTGTGTGAGTAATTGCCACTGGCCGTACGGGATAGATCCAGGTACACCTAACACTGGGTCACGATAGATCACACAAGCATAGCCGTTATTGGGCTCACTGCCTGGTCCTAAACTGGCACTAGCACCTGCTACTGCCCATGATTGATTACCAAAATCTACAGCATTACCATACCCACGTACACCTGTTGCGTCTAGTGTGAGAATTGCATCTCCATTTCCCAAAGGACTCACTGGTGTGTATTGATCACTATAACTCTTTACATAAACATACACTGCACCTTTAGCAACACCACTATTAAAACCATAGCGTGGACTACCTACCAGCGCGGCAATTTTGTTTCTGGCTTGTGTTACACTAGCACCATACTGCTCACTTGCGTCAAGTAATACTGGACTTAGTGCAATAATACTTGAGAACACGTTGTTCTTTTGCAGTACTTCCCATAGTCCTTCGCCATTGTTGTCGACCCAAACTTTGGCACCAGGTAAAATATTCAAAGCATATGGTAAGTTATCAACATCGCTGGCTTGTGCAACTCGCATGGTTTGCAATGTAAAGCCAATGCCTGTTCCATTTGCCACTGAACGATTGCTAGTAAACGCAAATGCAATGTTCACAGTATCAAGGCTCGGTACACTGAGTACCTGGTACACGCCGTTGATTTCACTGTCAAAGAATTTAATAATTAGTTTATCGCCAACTGCTAAGCCGTGCTGATCATTAAAGATCACGCGGCTTGTGCCATTCAAGTTGTCGCAAACGTGTTGTATCTGTCCTGGCACTGCCTGCGCACGATAAATTCCCCAGTCATAATCGTTGATCTTGGCCACCCAGATACTTGTACCCACTTCAATTGAATCTATATTGGCTGCAAGACTGGCGGTGTCTGTAATATCAAATACTGTGATGTCAGCATTATTGAGACTGACATACCCTGCTGAAGGCAGGCCAATGTCTGTGGGCAATTCAGTTGTGGTGGGGAGAATTGCGGTGCTGGTAAGTTTATAACTTGAGCGCCATACATCTGTTAGGAAGATAGTTTGATCTGCTTCACTCGGTTGTTGTGGTACAATAACTTGTATCAAACTAGGATTACTATCTAGTAATGCACGGTTCAATCTCAATTCAAAGAAACTGCGATTGGCATTGGCGCCGTATACTGCACGTTGTACTGCCCAGTTTTCATAGATGGTATAGTCAGCGGCTTCTTTGCCCAGGTTGGCGGCTTTAAATAATTCGGCTGCCAGTATGGTACCTTTGGTTCCTAAGAATTGACGATACACGTTGACCTGACTCACGTCGTCAAGATTCAGTGCCGCCAGATATTGACGCGGTTTAAAGCCAATTAACCCATACGACAACAAGTCATTGTCAGTTTCAATATTAGCGGCATTGATGTTATAACTGTTGGCCAATTGATCGGCTTTGTTGGCCAGGTTAGGCAACAGCCCAAGTGCAATTTGATTATAATCACTTTGTGCCCAAACATTAAAATCAAATTTGGCACTGGGCTGTACAATGGTCAATGCAGACCAGTACACATTTTTATACTTAACAATTTCACCTTTGGGATAAGTTTTTAGTCCAGTCCACTCTTGTACGTTGTCTTGATTTAAAATAAAACCAGGAGTATTTACACTTCCGTTCCAGTCACTAGTGGTCACGGCCACCAAGTTCAATCTGTTTTGTCTTGCACCAGTTACTGGATTGTATATCAAATCTCCAAACACACTTTGATTATTCAACACAATCATGTGTTCGTAGTTGGTAAATCTCAAATTGATATAACTTATGCTTTGTGTAGTTAGGGGTTGAATAGTAAATGTGTTGCCCAGGCGAATAACGTTTAGTGAGCGTGTGGGAATTTCATTTGAATTTTGATCCAGCAATAAATTTTCACTAGTTTCAGTCACAATGCTATCAACCACTGCTCCGGGGCGAGTAACTGTGAGGCCACCGGCTAGAGGATTCAAATTGATAATAGCATTCGTACTCCATCCTTGTTGACTCCAGTACAAAAACTCGTTGACCATTCTTGGCCAGTCCAGGGTGTATCCGTTGACTCGGTCAGTAAATGTTAATCCTTGTTTTTCTAACAGTTTGCCATAACTCAATAAGAAATCACTAACCGCAGTTTCATTTGTAAACACAAATCCATATGGTACCTGTGTTACATTGTCAGAATAAAATGTTGGCACAAGTACTGTAATACCGCCTGCACTGTATTCTTGCAGTTTACCTACTGCCTGACTTTGCAATATCTCAAAGTATGCTTGCGATGTTCCGTATCCAAATACTGCATATCCGCCGCCGCTAACTCGTTGCACCGCCACACTGCTATATCGAATTTGATCAAACGGCTGATTTTTGTACAACACAATGTTGTAACTTTCATCGGGAATTGTTAAAGTTGTGTTGGTGCTGTTGGGACTGGACTTTTCAGTAATTAATTTTATATATTGCTTGTCTGAATAACTGGCCATGCGATAGCACAGTCTAACATCCAAGGCCTTGAGGTCGGCGGTCAACAGATCTGTTGAATTGATGCCAGTTTGTCTATTATAATCCACAATCCAGTTGATGTAACTGGCTTTGCTGACGTCATTACCGTATACTTCAATGCCATTGGCATCTAGTCTGTAGCGACCATTGTACAAATATTGATTGTAGTCTGTATTAAACTTGTACAAGTCTCTATCGGCAAACAAAGAAAAGAATTCAGCCGGACGGGTGACAGCCAACACATGCATGACTGAGAATGGATAACCACTGGAGTTCCACCAAGATGCTTCAACAGGGCCGCCGTCACCAATAGTCCAACTCTTTTGATATCTAGCACTAATGTTTTGATTGAATGGCACACCTCCCACCACACTGTCTTGTGGACTTAACAATTCACCTTCTGTTCCTGTGGGAATTACTGTGGTCAATCCAGGACGAGCATATTTGGGTTTGTAATATGGTGCCACAGGATCAGCCACAAGGCCAGCAGCCAGGTCATCCCATAAGACCAAGTTATCAGCAGTGTAAGGTGCTGGACCGTAACGATCCACCCACCAAACAGGTTCAACAGTCAATCCCAACATTTCCCAAGGAGTGTAACTGGGTTGTTGTGTATCATAGAAATAACGATAGATACCGCGCCAGGCGCCTAGCAAGGTCTCATTATTGAGTTTGTTAGTAGTATTACTGTAGTTCCATGTAAATTCATTGGTGGCACTAAAAGTTTGAGATTTATAGTCTAACTTGTTCCAGCCGCAATAACTCAATAAATCTGTACCAAAAATAGTGTTAATTTCTTCAAAAGTATATCCAGTGTTACGGAACTGTCCAGGCAATACATCTTCAATTGTGAGTGGTACTGGATTACCGTCTTGTTTGATATTGCTGTAGATTCTTGTTTCAAATTCTAACAGCACTTGATCTCGTATGTCACCAAATATTGGAGTTTCGCTACCGTCATGGCCAATAATAAATTCGCCTGTGCCATTACTGGTCACAAGGGTGGTAATTTCTGGTTGCCACGTAGGATACAATCCCATTTTACTAGGAGTATTAGGCACAAAACTACCATAGGTGGCACTGTACTCATTAATGGTAACTGTGTCTCCAACAGCAAGTGCAACACCAATTGTGAGTCTAGGACCATTTGTGGCCACAACATAATCTCGATCTCGAGTTAAAATAACATTATTCAAATATACGCAAAGTCCAAGATAGTTTGCTGAAGTATAGTTGTAAACTTGCTCAGTATCAAATGTACTGGTAGTAGTCAATCCCACGGTATAGGTATTACTATAAGAGGTAACACCTTGGGGAATCATGTCGCTCCAATAAAATGGCTGAGTATCTAACTTTCCTAGTGTGATATCTGCAATTGCCTGATCAAGGATGGTGGCTGTGGTTTTGAATGCAATATTGTTTTGAGTAAGCACCGCATCAAGCATCTGTGCTTTGAATTTGATATATTCACGGCTGTTGTATTGCAATGATGCAAATATATTATAACTGGGACTGCGCATGAAGTAGCCAGCCAGTGTCAACGGACTACTTTGTTGTAAAATTTCTAAACCGTAAGGAATAATATTTCCAAGGTCTCTGCTGTTGTTTGATCCGTTGATTGGTCCAGTTAAACTCAATAAATTTTCACAGATGCTTTCGTAGTGAGTGCGTATGGTGCCCAATGTAAATGCAGGACTATTGGCATTAAGAGGATTGCTTTGCAAGTTATTGGGCACTTGATAAAATCCCACGTTACTGGTCTGCTCACTAAGTGCTAGTACCTCAATAACGTCTGTGGGCAAATAAGTATCAGTCAATGTGATAATTGTACCGTCTGTGCTGGTAGTATAGGAATACATGCTGGGCTCAATAAACACACTGCCAACATAAATTTTTATTACAGGCACCACAATTGATGTTTGTGCAGTTACTGCAATATCAAGTTTAAGTGGCTGTCCGTTATATGTAAATTTAAACTGTTGATAAATTTGCTGTTCAACCACAGCAGTTTGCCAGCCAATTAGTTTGTTGTACGCAGTACGAGTCACATACTCTCTGGCCGCTCCTGAACTGATAGGAGTAACAGTACTAACGTTATCAATGGTATAGGTAAAGGTATCAACATACAAGTTGTTGTCAAATACAATATCACCAACGTTGTTGATGTTCAAATATTGCAGTGGGAATTGCAATACTGGGTCAAGAATTGTGGTATCTCCCACGGCATAACTGAATAGTTTTGACCCTGCAAAATCACTAGATTGATATTTGACTTTATTGCCAAAACTCACACCATCCACATCATACACATTGAACAACGGTGCCTGTTGAACTGCTGTTTTTTGTTGTGCTTGGGTCCAGGCAGTACCATCAAACCAAAATGTTTCGCCGGCATAGGTATTGCCGTAAACACAAACAGTACATTCATCAAGTTGTACTGCACCATCTGCGGCTTCAGTTAATACAATAACTGGTTGTGCAATCAATGGTGGTACAGTATCAGGTGTTGCAAAACTTACCACATAGATTTTGTCACGAACATCTAAGTCTATGTCTGCGGCAAATATAACCCGTGATCCTTCAACCAAGGTGTACCCATCGGTAGTGTAGCCAGTAGAACCTTCTACATTCGAAAGTGCATCTGTTTCTGAGAAGTCAATGATGTCTACCGGTGTTTTGCCCCGAGTGCCCATATTCCACAAGCGAATACCGGGACGGAATTGTATAATTGGTCTCTTGGCGCGAAAGTTATTGTCAAGTAACACAGTGGTATTGTTGTATTCTGCTGTGGCATTTAGCACACTGACATGGAACCAACGATTGCTCCTGGACCACGCATTCAAATCTTTGCTGGCACGACTAATTGTTAAGTAATCCAAATCTGTTGGTTCAATGGCAATGGTGCTGTCATTGTAATCTGTCACGTATGTTTCAGGGATAACAAAATCTTCAACCGGTAACAGTTCAATAGCAACGCCCACGCCACTCACATAGTATTCATGATTGCTGATAGCAATAGAATTCATAGTACCAGTACCATTTTGTAAAACTACTGCAGGGCCGCCAGGTACTGCACTTACTGTAAATTTAATACCATTAGCCGCAATTGATCTTACATAATAGGTTGTACCGGCTTCGAGTCCACCCAAGGTTGGTGTTAAAAATACAACCGCTTGCCCCACGTACAATTGTACAGCATCGTAATACGTGATGTAGTTTGTGCCTGCTTCTGTAGCGGTACATTGAAAACTACTTGTCCCCGATTTGTATCTAGCGGGAATTACATCACCAGTGAATCTCACTTTGAGTCCGTTGGTGAATGTAACCCCATTGGGACTGATATATGTTTCACGACCAATGATAGTGTCAACATCAAGTATACCACTGTCGTCAGGCTCGACCAGAAGAATACGTCCAAAAATTTCTGAATTTGTGCCTGATTGATAATATAATGTATCTTGAACTGCACTCAGCAATGGAATACTGCGAATAACTCCAGCTGGATCTTTGTACCATTGAGTGTTACTGTAAACAGTTCCATAACTGGTCATCCACTTTTCTAAACTATTGATAGTGGCCAACAATGACACTTGCAAATAAATTACATCATCGACTGTGACATAAGTGATCTGATATTTTTGTGTCAGCGCAGGATTGTTAATAAAAACCAGTGTGCGATTATTTAAATTGGTTGTGCCATCAATGCCGCCTGTGGCCACAATAAAATCAAGCAAAGGTTGACCATTAATGTCATCGTAAGCTAATTCAGTCACTAGATCAATAGTACCAATACTGGTCAAGTTGTAATAAAAACTTTGTGCATCTTTAAGTGGTGCATTGAATATCACAGTGCCAGAGGTTTCGCCGTTGTTGGCTACCCCATAAACATCTCTACTGCTGATGTTTGGAGTAGCAGGTATCTGCCCAGATATGCCGGGCGCTGACTGTATCCAAAATTCGTCAGTCACTTGAAAAGTATAACTGCCACCGCGCACTAATTCAATCACCGGATCGCTGCCGTTAACGCCTGAAAAATTATAAGCATTATTGTTAGTTGTGACTACAAAATTATCAGTAGTGGCAATTCCAGTAGCAGCCACATCCACAACATCAGGGCCGCCAGGTACCCAATAGTACTGACTAAAATTAATAAATGTATCAAAGTCAACAAACGGATCCCAGGTGTAGTATTCGCTTGAATAAAGTCTATCAGGTCGGCCACCATCGCCACCTTGAAAACTCACAGCATCATTTAATCCAGGATAGGTAATGGCATTTTTAATAGTGTTGGTGTCAGGTACCAAACTGACCACACCAGGTTCAAGTTGGTAGTCGGCTCGAGTCTTTGTGGGTTCAATCACATACTTGTCGTTGGGATTGATGCCAGGCCCCACTGTGCGCCCGATAAAGCCTTGTGTTTTTCTAAAGTTAGGTTCCTGGATCAACTGATCTAGAGTGGCTGCCAAAAATTGCTTGTTGGCATCAGTCTGAAAAATTTCAGGAAGAAAATCTACGCTACGTGTGTTGGCCATTATATAACTCCGCTGCCAGGTGCGGTACGCAAGTTGGTACTGGTCAATGCTTCAATCACTTCAATGTTGTTGATAGTAGCACCGTTAACAAATATTTCATTTGGTGCTGAACGTATTTCGTACAAGTCGCCAAAATACTTTTGACTGTTGAGTGGTACTAACACTACAGAACTAATGATAGTTCCAAGTTCTCTATGTAGGTATGCTGCCAGTTCCGAGAAGTAAAATGTATCACCAAAGTTCCATTTGTCAATTGAGAAGTATGTGTTCATCGAGGCAACTACGCTACTTTTAATTTCACTTGTACTGGCGGTACTGCCAGTGGCTTTGATAACTTTGATTGTGGCACGTAATTCTTGCGCAGCCTTTTCACCAAACAACGGTTTGAATATGACTGAATTTAAAATAATATTGTCGCTTAACATTTTGTAATTTTGCAAGCCTTGGTACTCAGTTGACAATTCGTCAATAGTGGGAACATCTGGTTCGGGAACAGTTCCTGTAGTGTCACGAATCCAATTCTGGTATGCAGTATAGTAACTCAAAGTCACAACATACAAGTCAATGATGTTGGTTGTGCCTGGATCAATGCGTGTGGTCAATGGTGCATTATGACGATACTGATAATACAGTGCTTGCCGACCAGTACGTGCAATCCATTCGTTAGTGACATCAATCAAAGTTCTTGCACCGGTGACGCTTATGGACAGTTGATAAAATGCACTTTGTTCATAAGCATAGAATACTTGTCCAGGGGTCCAAGCACTCTTTTGCAATTCAATTTCATCGTAGGTGCCGTAGTCACTAGTAACCACATCAGGTTCTACCAGTAGATAACGTTGCAGATTGTCAAAGTCCACTGTCTTTTGTAGGTAAACATATTTTTGTGTAGAATTAATTGTGGGTGCTACTATTTCATTAAAGAAATCTGGGTTA
>Ga0209190_1001070_pt1 | contig 19422 bp, 11 predicted proteins | sample M_140205_XF_Meta_FD_187315 | JGI IMG/M metagenome (GOLD analysis project Ga0209190, IMG submission 187315) | Freshwater microbial communities from Lake Montjoie, Canada to study carbon cycling - M_140205_XF_MetaG (SPAdes) (version 2) | ecosystem: Environmental > Aquatic > Freshwater > Lake... | reverse complement strand
AGTTACTCGCTTGAAAGATTCCACAGGCAGTGGCGTGGCCGATACATTCGAGACGATTTGCTCGGACTGGGGCATCAAAGGTGACTACCACGAATACGCCTTTGGCAGCGAGCCCGATAAAAATGGCGACATCTGGGTAGTCCTTTGCCTCACGGGATCCTTTACCGCGGAATCTGACTGGCGAGGTTGGTGCGTGCGGATCACTCCGGACGGAAAAATGATCCCCACCTGCTCGGGTATCCGTTCGCCGGGTGGAATTGGCTTCAATGCCGAAGGCGATGTTTTCTATGTCGACAATCAAGGCGTGTGGAATGGTTCATCCTCCCTCAAGTGGCTCAAGCCTGGATCCTTCCAAGGCAACCCGACCGGAAATAAATTCCACAAACTCGCCAACCTCCCTGCACCGCCAGAAGTAGCCGACGGATCACGCACGCTCACCGAGCGGATCAAGTTTCCAGAATTTATTCCGCCTGCGGTGATTTTTCCACACGGCAAGGTTGGACAATCTCCGACCGGTATTGCCTGCGATACGAGCGGAGGAAAATTTGGTCCTTGGAAGAACCAACTCTACGTCGGTGAGCAGACCCATTCACAAATCCAGCGCGTTTGTCTCGAAAAGGTTAATGATCTCTATCAGGGTGCTGTTTTTCATTTCCTCGAAGACTTCGAAGCCGGCATCATTCCACTCCGTTACGATGGCCAAGCCGGTATCATCTTCGCGGGTGGATCTAACCGAGGTTGGGCGTCGCGCGGCAGCAAGCCTTTCACCTTTGAGCGCGTTAAGTGGACGGGCAAGACACCCTTTGAAATAGAAACCATGACCGCCAATTCCGACGGCTTCACACTGAATTTCACCGAGCCGGTCGACGCCGCCAGCGCGGAAAATCCGAAAAGCTACAGCATGAAGGCGTGGACCTATATCCTCCAATCCGAGTACGGTAGCCCGGAAGTCGACAACGCCACCCCGAGTATTATCTCTGCCACCGTCTCCGCCGACAAAAAATCCGTGCGGCTTAAAATTGACGGGCTCGTCCGTGGTCACGTCCACCACCTGGACTCAAAGGGCGTTAAATCCTCAAGTGGTTCGACCCTGTGGCACCCCGATGCTTATTACACGCTCAACGAGATTCCAAAGTGACGCGACACGAATAATTCCGACCGAGATTCACTCCATCTCCACGATAATTCGCAAAGCACCTTTGACCTTCTTCCATTCACGGGGCACATTCCGCCCGCCATGGCATTCGCCGATGTTTTTTCCGATCTTTTGAAGTACCCGACGCCTCTGATGCGGCGGTTTGCGCATTTGATTGCCGAGGAAACGGGCGGGCCACTCGAGGGCTTGGCCCACCGAAGCCAGCATGTGACGCGCCGGCACTTCGGTAGAACGATGCGCTTATTCGCGCCGCTTTATGTTTCTAACGAATGCGTGAATAATTGTAGCTATTGTGGATTTTCGCGCGATGCCGGGATTTTTCGAACTACGCTAACAGTTGACCAAGTAGTCACCGAGGCGAAACATCTTCACGGGCTAGGATTTCGCAATATTCTCCTCGTCGCCGGTGAACACCCTAAATTTGTCTCCGAGGGTTATTTACAAAACTGCCTCGACGCGCTCAAGCCATTCATTCCGACACTCGCGCTCGAAGTCGGGCCGATGCAAGATGATCAATACACTGAAATCGTCAGTCATGGCGCTGAAGGACTTGTTGTCTATCAGGAAACTTACCATCGCGAAACCTATCAGCAACTTCACACCGCTGGACCAAAGAAAAATTTTGAATGGCGGTTAGATTGCCCCGAGCGTGCTTACGCAGGTGGGTTCCGCCGCATCGGCATCGGCGCGTTGTTCGGTCTGGCAAGTTGGAAGTTCGAGGCACTCGCACTTTGCGCGCATTTGGAATACCTCTATCGGAATTGTTGGAAAGCACAGTTCACCATCGCCTTTCCACGGATGCGACCGTACGCAGGGAATTATGAATACGAGCCGGATCCGGAACTCTACCTACCAGACAAATCTTTTGTTCGCTTGATCGTCGTTTTTCGTCTGTTATTTCCGCAGGTTGGCATCGTTGTCTCCACCCGTGAGCCCGCGCCGTTACGCGACGCAATTGCCACACTCGGCGTGACTCACATGTCAGCCGGTGCCAAGACTGAACCGGGTGGTTACACCGGCGCGGGGAGCGATGATTTGCACCTCACCGTGAAGGGTCGCCGCGTGGAGCTTGAGGAAAAATCTGGATGCGAGAAAGCGACCGAGCAATTTCAAGTTCATGACACACGCAGTCCTGCCGAAGTTGCTGAGATGCTGCGGGCGCAAAATCTTGATCCAGTTTGGAAGGACTGGGACGAGGCCTTGCTGGCGCTCACTTGATTTCAAAAAACTCGGATCATATTCTGCAAACCAGCTTTGACGAATGGGCAATCAATTGACAGGATGGTGTTCACATGACTACTCAAGAATCTCTCGTCGCCCTCAACATGCTGCCGAAAATCGGTCCAGTACGCGTCCGTCGATTGTTAGATGCTTTTGGTGGCAATCCATCTTCCATCCTCGGCGCTGCCAAGGATCGATTGATGCGGGTGGACAGCATCGGTGAAGAGACCGCAAGTATCCTCCAAGCATGGCAAGACCATGCGGATCCCACTACCGAACTGCGTGAGGCTGCCGAGCGAGGAATTTCCATAATCACCCAAGACGACGAGGGCTACCCTTCACCCCTTCGGGATGCCTACGATCCGCCGCTGTTACTCTACGTCTGGGGTCAGTTAGAAGCACGAGACAAGCATGCCATCGGTGTGGTGGGCTCGCGACGGGCGACGATTTACGGCACGCAGGCTACCAAGAAACTTTCCTACCAGATCGCACAGGCTGGCTTCACCATCATCTCCGGATTGGCGCGTGGGATCGACACCGCCGCCCACGAGGCCGCCGTGGCCGCGAATGGCCGCACCATCGCGGTGTTAGGTTCGGGCTTGGCAAAGCTTTTTCCCCAGGAAAATCTCGCACTCGCTGAAAAAATTGCCAGCGGCTTCGGCGCGGTGGTTTCGGAGTTTCCTCTGCACACCTCGCCCGACAAGCAGACTTTTCCGATGCGCAACCGTATCGTCGCCGCTTGGGCGCGGGCTGTACTCGTGGTCGAATGCCCAGCGTGGTCGGGTTCTTTAATCACCGCGAACCTCGCCTCAGAATATGGCAAACCGATTTTCGCCGTCCCCGGCCCGATCGACAAGCCGACGTCCGCGGGGTGCAATCAACTCATCCGCGACGGGGCCACGCTCGTCGCCGACGCCAGTCACCTGCTTGACGACCTCGGTCAACTGCCTTTCGCCCGCCAAGCCAGCCAAACTGAGCCCGCCACGGAAATCCCCGAGTTGCCAGAAGAAGAAGCTGCGGTTTTCGCAGCAGTGACGACGGACGAATCGCCAGTGGATCGCATCATTGAGCGCAGTGGACTGCCCGCGCACATTGTGACCGCCAACTTGATGAAACTGGAAATGCGAAGGCTGGTGAGGGCGTTTCCGGGCTTTAGATACGCCAGACGCTAAAACCCGAAATTGCGAAAATTCACCAATCCGCTTGCCAAATCCAGCCTCCCGAGTCTAGTCCCTCATCTCAGCGCCGCTTAACGGTTCTACTTTTTTATGGGAAAAACACTGATTATCGCCGAAAAACCCAGCGTCATGAACGACCTGAGCAAGGTTCTCACCAAAGTCTTGGGCAAGTTTGAAAAGACAGGCTCCGGTCGTGATGTTTTTTACGAGAACGACACCGCCGTGATCACATCCGCCGTAGGTCACCTCGTCGAATTGCGCATGCCGATGGGTCCGAATGGCAAGAAACTTGCCTGGAATTTTAGCGTTCTTCCAGCCATCCCGGACAAGTTCACGCTCGACCCCATCCCAGAATCCGAGGCCCGCCTCAAGCAGGTCCTCAAGTTGGCCAAACGCAAGGACGTGGATATGATCATCAATGCTTGCGACGCCGGCCGCGAAGGCGAACTCATTTTCCGTTATATCATGGAAATCGGCGAAATCACCAAGCCAGTCAAACGGCTTTGGATGCAGTCGATGACCAACGATTCGATCCTCGCGGCATGGAAGAACCTCCGTCCGGGAGAACAAATGAAACCGCTCGCCGACGCCGCAAAGTGCCGCTCTGAGTCCGATTGGCTGGTCGGCCTGAACGCCACCCGCGCATTGACCTGCTTCAACTCGCGCCATGGTGGATTCAACATCACCGCCGCAGGCCGCGTCCAAACTCCAACGCTCGCGATCCTTGCCCAGCGCGAAGCAGAAATCCAAGCATTCAAGCCGACCGCCTATTTCGAAGTCCACGCGACCTTCGGCGTTGAAGCCGGGGAATACCTTGCGAAGTGGATCGACGAAAAGTGGAAAAAAGACGAGTCAGCGCCACTTTCCAAGCCCGAGCGAATTTGGGACCAACTCACCGCGGAGGCGATCCAAGCGCGTTGCCAAGGCAAAAGCGGTAAAGTTACCGAGGAAAAAAAGGCGGTCACGCAGATTTCTCCACAGCTTTACGATCTCACCACCCTACAACGCGAAGCGCCGTTTTCCGCCAAGGGCACCCTTCAAATCGCACAGGCTCTCTACGAAAAACACAAGATGATCACCTACCCGCGGACCGACTCGCGGTATTTGCCTGAGGACTACACTGGAAATGTTAGAGAGACCATGCAGGACGTGGGAAATAGCGATCTCGACGTCGCTAAATACGCCAAAGCTGTGCTAAAAGGTGGCGAGGACAAGGGCCCGCACCTTCATAAATCAAAACGCGTTTTCGATAGTAAAAAAGTCTCAGACCACTTCGCCATCATTCCAACAGGCAAGTTTTCTAAACTCAGCGAGGCCGAGCAAAAACTTTACGACATGATCGTGAAGCGCTTCATCGCGGTCTTCTATCCGTCCGCAGAGTTCGAGCAAACGACCCGCCTCACTCGAATCGAACAAGATTGTTTTAAAACCGAAGGCCGTATCCTTGTGAAACCAGGCTGGCTTGAAGTTTACGGTCGGCGCCCTGGTGTCGCAGCAGGAAAAGACGAACTTTGTTCAGTTAGAAAAGACGAGATCGCCAGCGCCGAGTCCGTCGAGGTTCTCGCCGAGGAAACCAAGCCACCCGCACGTATGACCGAGTCTACACTGCTCTCCGCCATGGAAGGTGCTGGCAAACTCATCGATGACGAAGCTCTGCGTGAAGCGATGGCCGAGCGAGGTCTCGGCACACCCGCCACCCGTGCAGCAACGATCGAAGGCCTAATTTCCCAAAAATACCTCGCTCGTGAAGGTCGCGACCTTTTCGTTTCCGGCAGTGGCATGCGTTTGATTTCGCTTGTTAGAGAAATGGAAATTGAGGGACTTTACTCTCCAAGACTCACCGGCGACTGGGAGTTCAAACTTCGCCAGATGGAACAGGGTCTTCTCCAGCGCGGTGATTTCATGAAGGAGATTATCTCCTACACTAACGAGATTTGTAGCAAAGCCCGTCAAGCGGCCGATCTCGCAAAAAGCGAGGTCTTTGCCGATCTCAAAGCCACCTGCCCGATATGTGGCGCGGTCAACCTCAAGCAGACTGAGGCGACCTACGAATGCCGCGAGCCCGAGTGCAAATTTAAAGCGAAAAAGCACATCGCCGGTCGCTTGCTCACCGAGGAAGAAGCCATCCTGCTCTTCACCACAAAACACGTCGGTCCGCTCACCGGCTTCCGCTCTAAGTTTAATAAACCCTTCGATGCCGCGCTAGAAATGGATGCGAAGTTCAAGATCAACTTCGTCTTCGAAGGAGATGACCGCGACGGTCCACCAGAACTAACAGAAGAACAAATCATCGGCGAGGCAAAAACCGAGGATGGCAAGATCTATAAAGTTTATGCCACCGAAAAAGCCTACCACATCCCAGAGATCGTCACAAAGAAAGATCCGCACGGTATTCGCATCGGCAAGTCGATTCTTCAGTGCGAGATACCCACGGCACAAATCCTCAAACTCATCGGCGACGGTAAGACCGACGTACTTAAAGGCTTTGTTTCGAACCGGACAAAACGCAAGTTCGATGCCCACCTAACTTTTGATGCGAAGGACGGAAAAATCGGCTTCGACTTCCCACCGAGGCCGGTGAAAAAAGTCGCAACGAAAAAGAGGGCGAAGAGAACAGCCGCGACTGACGGCGCCTGAATGTGATGCGGGAAGAGCGGGCGCGAGCCAATCAGAATTTCCTCACACGATCTTATGGGAAAAACCAGCGTTGCCGATCCGCCCCAAAACCGGGCTAGGCAGCTTGATGGCGTGCGGGCCATCGCAATGTTGGCAATCTGCTGGGATCACTGGCGCCCAACGAACTGTCCACGTTTGTTTCCCTTCGAGGTGTTTCTGTTTTTATTCCTAGTCCTAACAGGATATTTAATTACGGGTTCCCTACTCCGCGAGTTTGATCGTAATGAGAAGCAAGGAGGCAAGTGGAAGGCGGCGGCGCTAAAGTCTTACCAAATCCGCCGAGGCTTGCGGATTCTTGCCCCCTACTACGCAGCGCTCGCACTCGCTTGGGCCGTCCAAGCACCTGACATGACTGGATCCGGATTGCCTTGGTATGTATTTCATCTCTCGAACATCCATATGGCCTCGCTCGGCTATTGGCCCGAAGGCACAAATCATTTCTGGTCGCTGGCAATCCAACAACAATTCTATCTGATCTGGCCTCTGGTGATTTGGTTTTTACCAAGGAATCTGTTAGCTTCTGCTATTTTAGTTTTCACCGCCATCGGTCCGCTGTCTCGTTTTTTTGAGAGCGATTTCCTCCCATGGTTCGCTTGGCCTCACGTGTTGACCTTCTTTTGTTTTGACTACTTCGGCGTCGGCGCACTATTGGCACTCGCGGTGCATCGTGGAATGTCGTTAGAAAGTCCTGCCCTTAGGTGGATCGCAGGAGTCGCCCTTGCGGGCTACATTGGAATCTTTGGAGCGCATGAACTTGGCTTACCTACGCTTGGACTGCGCTCACTCCAACAAACACTGCTCGCCATCGCTTGGTGCGGATTTATCGCGGAGGCATCAGTCGGATTTTCCGGAATCACCAAAAAAATCCTAGAGAACCCTTCTATCTTACGTATCGGGCAACTCTCCTACGGAATTTATCTATTTCACAATCTCGCTCCATTAGTCACCGGAAAAATCTGCTGGTTCTTATGGGCTAGCCCATTTGAAAATAATTTAGGGGCAATGATTAGGATCGTAATCTATGCTGCAATCACTTGGAGCCTGACTTTGGCGTCTTGGCGTTGGATCGAAACTCCACTTCATGGAATGCGTTCCCGATTGACAAAGCCATAAAATTCTAACAATAAAAAGCTAGGTGGGATTGAGATTATTTAATCAATGTCCGGATATCGGTTGCACGGTGCGACATTGCCCCAGAGCACCTACCGCCGATCGCAACTCCAACCTTGATCCCCCAAATATTTTCCTGCTCATGCCCACACACATCGCGTCTTCATCGCAAACAGCGATCTGATAGAGGAAATGTACGTCCGCCACCTTGTTGACCGTCGGCGAGTAAAGGAAATCGCTTGCGCCACCACCCACTTCAAGCGCACCGAAGAGATAGCCCCATTCGAAGCAGCGCTCCACCGGTGTAGCCACCCTCATTTCCATCAATGACCATATGGGCCAAACTAATGGGTGAGTCCATAGCACATTTCATCCTAAACTCAGAGCTTAATCTTGCGTTCCGACGGTAATTTCAGTTTCTGCATTTTCTCCGCGAGCGTGATCTTGAAAGCGCTGGCGGTTTCATCATCTTTCTTCTTGTGACTTGGGTCGCCCACGGTGACGTACACATTGTAGGCGTTGAAATCGCTCACCTCAGTGCTGAGCGAATCTATCACCGCACCACAGCAATTATTTAGTTAGAAGCGCACGTTTCATTACTGGCAATGGATCAGTGCTAGGAAACCAATGCTGAAATGCCAGCGCTCCTTGGTGAATCAGCATCGAAAATCCATTGGCCGTCTGACAACCGATCTCATTTGCAATAGTGAGAAAAGGCGTGATTGGTGGTTGATAGATAGTGTCGTAAACTCGGTGAGATTGTTTAAAGCATTCTGCTAAAATAATGGATGGATCTTGCAGTTTCAGCCCAAGCGATGAAGTGTTTACGATTAAATCGCAGCTTAGACATTGTACCGCTAATTCAGCGTCATCTAGCGAAAGCTCGATGATTTCGGTATCATGAGACATTAAGCGCAAACGATGAACAAGGGGGTTAATTTTTTTGAGCGTTCGGTTGACTAGTACCAATTTTTTCACTCCTGACAAGCATGCTTGTGTTGCGATCGCCTGCCCAGCACCACCGCCAGCTCCGATGATCGCGACCATGAATGATTCGAACGGTAGTTTAAAATCATCTTGGATCGCGAGGGCAAAGCCTGGTCCGTCGGTGTTGAATCCGCGGTTCGTATCAACGTCAAAGCGGATGGTGTTGACTGCCCCGAGGGCTATTGCATTTGGATCCGCCTTGCAGTGTTCCATCGCCTCTATCTTGTGAGGTACGGTTACGTTACAGCCTATAAATCCGAGCGACCGCATTCGCTCAAATGCTAAGTCCACTTGGCCTGGTTCGATATCAAGTCGGATATAACGTGCATTGATTCCGGCAGCATCAAGCGCCGGTTGGTGCATCTGCGGTGAAGCGGAGTGCGCGACGGGATGACCGATCACCGCTAGCCGGGCCGGCGTATCATGACCAGCGTCTAGCAGGTCTCGTGATTTTAGATCTGCTAGATTATAAACTTGTTTCATGATAATAAATTAGATTTTTTCGGCGAGTTGACTAATGCGAGTCACGCAGCGATCGCGCCCTAGCATAATCATTACTTCTCCAAGATCTGGACCATGAGATCTACCTGTTAGTGCAACTCGGAGTGGAAACATCCATTGTCCGGGTTTGGCACCGGCGTCCAAAGCGGCTTCGTTTAAAGCCGCCTTCGCCGCCTCCGCAGACCAAGCCGTGATAGATGCGAAGGCGGATCGGAGCGAGCTTAGCAGATTTTTGGATGTTGGATTGCCACGCACTTTTTCGAGAGCCTGTTCGTCGAAATCAAAGTTATCTTTGAGCAAAAAATTCACTGCGTTGGGCACTTCGCTAAATAGGCGTACTTTATCCTTCACCGCAGCGATCGCTGCCAAGTAATTGTCGGATATTGGCAGGTTGGCGGCTTCGACAAACGGTCGCGCGGCGGCAGCGAAGTCATCAAGGGCAACTTCATGCAGATGCTGTTGGTTGACCCATTTGCATTTCTCTAAGTCGAAACGACCAGGTGACCGATTAATATTTTCTAATGAAAATATTTGAGTTAACTCGGTCAGATTAAAAATTTCTTGCTCAGTTTTTGGATTCCAGCCTAACAAGGCTATGAAATTCACCACGGATTCTGATAGAAATCCTTGTCGTGGATAATCTCCAACGGCGGCTCCAGCATCGCGCTTCGACATTTTTGAACCATTCGGATTTAAAATCAGCGGGATGTGAGCGTATTGCGGTGCTTTACCGCCAAAGGCTTCAATGAGCTGAAGGTGCTTAGGCGTGTTCATCAAGTGATCCTCGCCACGAATGACATGGGTGATCCGCATTTCCAAGTCATCTACCACATTGACGAAGTGGAAAACGTAGGAACCATCTGAGCGCTTTATCACCATGTCTGGCGTGTTAGACTCGTCGCGATAGTCGATCGTGACCTCACCGCAAACAAGATCGTGCATGGTAACGGGCTTGCGTACAAAGCGAAAACGCCAAGCGCCTGCGTCTTCGTAGACGTGCCCGCTAGCCACTAGCTTCGCGAACCAAGTATCGTAAATTTCTCGCCGTTGGCTTTGGTAATATGGGCCGAAATTCCCGCCTTTTTCAGGACCTTCATCCCAGTCGAGTCCCAGCCATTGCATCCCTTCAAAAATCGCTTGGCGTGCCTCATCGGTATTGCGTGCCTCATCGGTGTCTTCGATCCGCAGAACAAATTCACCGCCATATTTGCGTGCGAAGAGCCAGTTGAACAAAGCCGTCCGGGCACCACCCACGTGGAGGTATCCGGTGGGTGAGGGAGCAAAGCGTGTGCGAACGTTCATGCTCGAGGTTTAGGCGGATGAATCACTACGCGCAAGCAGGAGAACGGATTGCGCGACAATCTTTTCGTAGAAACAAAAAACCTCCGTCACGGCGAACCGGACGGAGGTTTGAAACGATCCGAAGCCTAGAGTTAAGCTTCTTTGGATTTTTCCTTGGGCTCGTCGAAGCTGTATTTAACTTCGAGGTCCTCAACTACGGCGACTGGCGCTTCCACCTCCGGCATCTTGGTTTCAACGATGGTCTCGCTGGCGGGCTCAGCGACGACGACTGCGGCAATCGCTGGCGAGGTCGAGGCTAGCACCACGCGAGCTGGTTCACGGTCGCTGCGATCTTCGGCATCTTCGCGTTCGTCTTGACCCTTCGACTTGGCGCCGGAGACGGTCATGTTACGTCCCATGAACGGTTGGTCGTGCAGAACTTCTACCGCACGCATCGCCTCATCCATCCGGAGCATTTCAACAAATCCATAGCCTTTGGAGCGGTGGGTGCTGCGATTGTAAACAATCTCGATGTTGCGGACTCCGCCGATACCTTTGAAGAGCTCCTGGAGATCTTGTTCGGAAACATCGTAGGATAAATTGCCGACATAAACGCGGGTCGATTCGACGGTTTTGGGGTCGCCGCCGCGTGGGCGATCACCGCTGCGACTTGCTCCGCGTGGAGCACGTTCCTCGCGCTCGCCCTCAGGGCGTTTTTCGCGAGGTGGACGTGGTTCGCGAGGTTCACGTGGTGGGCGGGCCTCGCCTTCACCAGAACGTGCGTTGCGGGTGTTGGACTTGGGTGCTCGCTGACCGCTTGGAAACGGGGTCGATTCCGTTTTCTGATCGCTGCGACGATTCCGTTCTGCCGGGCCTCCGTGTTCGTCACGGGAAGGACGCTCAGGCGCTTTTGGACCTAGGCCCACGTAGCTAAGGATTTTTTGCCAAAAGCTCAATTTCTTCGGAGCATACTTACGTGCTGGGCGGGAAGCCTGTGGGCGGAATTCTTCCGAACGGTTGTTATTATTGCGGCCGTTTGGGTTACGTGACCCGCGGTCTTCGCGGTCACCCCCACCGTTGCCACGGGGTTCGTTGTTGTTTTTGTTACGGTTTTGGCCTCCGCGATTGCGGCGCCGACGATTTTCTCCCGAATTGCGGGAATCTTGTGTTGCGTTTGACATTTTGTCAGTTGGGTCATGGTTTTAGGCGGCCCTGCGCGCCAGATTGATGAAAATCTGGCGATCTTGAAAAGACCTCGTGCTGACCGGCATCATTCTGACAGTCCGGCTTTTTGTTGCCGGGGTGAAGCTCCGCAGCTTGCGGAAGGTGACTTCACCGGTGCCAGAACAAGCCGACTTGCGCCGCCGCCCGTGAGGCAGGAGTTCCGGTGGTCCTCAGCCGCAGGCCGATTTCACGTCCCGTGAGAAAAAGGGGTGAATCTGTAGGCGCTCGGCCAGATGCGGTTCTTGGCGGTAGGAAATACCTGCTCGGGCTCAACTTGCAGTATTTTTCGGCTTTGGCAAGTCTGGAACCTGTCGGTGTAGATTTATTTCAGCAAAACGGAGTGCCTAGACACCCATCCGACCGGAATCTTACGCAAGTATGAGGATCTTTTGGCGCTGATAGCTCAGGATTTTCGCCGAAAGCTGCGAAACCAATCTGATTTCCGATGGTTGACGTGTGTAACTAAAACCATGAAAAGACCATTATTTTTCAAAATAGGAAACCTCTGGCTTGCATCGTGCATCTTGATGTCGGCGTCGGCGGTAGCTCATCCAGACCATGATGGCGATGCATCAGAGCCGACCAAGCCACCGCTCGTCGCCATCCCAGAGGCCGACGCGCCTGATGCCGCGCTTAAGCCAACCGTTAAAATCGCGGTTGAAGGATCGTTTCGTGTCATTCAGTCCAATGGGCTTCCAGACCACGCGCCGGGAATTTTTCCTCGACGGGGTAACCCTAACACCATCAAGCCGCAGAGCTACAAATTCCGTGTACCGCTCCATCCAAAGGAGTCACCGATTCCAGTTCATCGCGGTGGGTACTGGTGGGGCGTTGCACTAAATGGAGTACCCTTCGAACCCGGTACGGCTGAGTCGTGGAACAACGACATGCGCTCAGGTTGGCGCTACGAAGCTGCCACGGGGTTTCTCAACTTAGGTCTCGACGAACACAACGCTCACGTACAACCGAACGGATCTTATCACTACCACGCTTTGCCAAACGGATTAGTGAAAATGCTAGGTGGCGACGATGTGAAAATGTTGTTAGTGGCATGGTCTGCAGACGGATTCCCTGTGTACACCGCCCAAGCGTATTCAGCGGCCAACGACGCAAAGAGCCCTCTACGAAAAATGAAGTCGAGCTACCAATTAAAAAAAGGTCCGCGACCAGCCAAGACTAACAGCCCAAGTGGAAATTATGATGGTCACTTCACTCAAGATTTTGAATTCATCAAAAACAGCGGCGATTTGGATGAGTGCAACGGCCGCTTTGGCATCACTCCAGAATTTCCCGAGGGTACCTATTATTACTGCATCAGTGCTGAGTTCCCATTTGTCCCACGGATGTGGCGGGGCGAGCCGGATGTTAGTTTTAACAAGGGTGATCGCCCACCAAGTGGAGGCCCCGGTGGTAATTCCCAACGCCAGACACCCATGGGCACCTCGCCCCGTGGTATTTTGGAGGATGGCCCCAGTACAGAGCCTAACCAACGCCCGTTTACGCCGCAGGGTGGTGCAGATGGCATGGACTTGCCGCGCATGCCTATTGTTGGTGCCTTGGATGCCAATCACGACGGAGTCATTGACGCTGAGGAAATGAAGAAGGCTACCGACGCTCTCAAAGCCTTGGATAAAAATCACGATGGTAAACTCACTGCCGACGAGTTTCGCGGTTCAGCGCCTTCTGGGAATAGACCAAGAATTTCCGATGGAAAAATCGGTCCACCAAGTCAGCCGTAATGAGCAATAAAGTAATCTAGCAGATTTTTAATTGTTTAAGAAATCTGTTGGTACTTACAAATCTCAGTACGTGACTGAGGCAATTACGCGAGGATGTTCTTCACCACGTTACCATGGACATCTGTTAGCCTGAAGTCGCGGCCTTGGGCGCGGTAGGTGAGGCGCTCGTGATCGAAGCCGAGGCAGTGGAGCATGGTGGCTTGAATGTCGTGAACGTGGACAGGGTCGGTGACGATGTTATAGCCGAGATCATCCGTTGCACCGTGGATTAGACCAGGTTTAATTCCTCCACCGGCCATCCACATGCTATAGGCTTTTGGATGGTGGTCGCGCCCTAGCGCGCGTCCCAAAGCGGCGTTACTCTCGACCATCGGAGTACGCCCAAATTCTCCACCCCACGCGACGAGTGTCTCGTCTAATAGGCCACGACGCTTGAGGTCGATGACGAGAGCGGCGCTGGCTTGGTCAGTTTCTTTACAATTTTTGCGGTGATTTCCAACAATGTCGCTGTGGGCGTCCCAGCCTTCGTGGAAGATGTTTACGAAGCGAACGCCGCGTTCGATCATTCGACGAGCTAACAGGCAAGCACGTGCGAAAGAGGGAACGGCCGGATCGCAGCCATAGAGTTCGAGCGTTTCCTTGGTCTCGCTGCGCAAGTCCATGAGTTCTGGCGCGGAGGTCTGCATGCGAAAAGCCATCTCATAGTTGGCCAAGCGAGTGGTCACCTCCGGATCGCCGGTGTCGTTGAGACGCTTGCGGTTCAAGGTACTAACAAGGTCGATGGTGTCGCGCTGAAGCGCGGCGTCTACGCCTGCCGGATTGGTGACATTGAGGATGGGGTCGCCCTGATTACGAAAACGCACGCCGGTATAACTGCTTGGAAGAAATCCGCTAGACCATAGCCCGCTTCCGCCGCTGATGCCGGTGCCGGTGCTGAGAACGACGAAGGCCGGCAACTCACTGGTCACGCAACCAAGGCCATAGGTGGCCCATGAACCGAGACTCGGCCGACCAGGAACGGCGAAGCCGGTCTGAAAGAATGTCTGTGCGGGGGCGTGGTTAAATTGTTCAGTGTGGCATGAGCGGATCAGGCAGATGTCATCGACAATTTTTGATAGATAGGGCAGCGCTTCGGAAATTTCCATGCCGCACTGACCGTGACGGGCAAACTTAAATTGTGGTCCCATGACTGCGGCATCGGCACGGATGAACGCGAGGCGCTGACCTTCCGTGACCGAGCTAGGTAGGGGTTTGCCATCCATTTTGATGAGGTCCGGCTTGAAATCAAAGAGATCGAGATGGCTAGGGGCACCAGCCATGAAGAGATGGATGACTGACTTGGCCGTACCGGCGAAGTGGGCTGGATGCGGGGCCAGTGGATTGACGAACGAAGCAGGGATTTGCGCGCCTAGTCTATCAGCTAGCAATCCTGCAAGTGCCATTTTTCCTACGCCGATTCCACAGTCGCGGAGGAAGTGGCGGCGGGTGATATCGAGACAGTGGTTTTGAAATGGGTTCATAACAGGTGATCAGCTTTTGGTGACAAATTCATCCATGTTCATTAGGGCGCGGGCCACGGCGGTCCAAGCTGCTCGCGGGATGGTGGACTCGGCGGGACCGTTGCCAGCGAGGGCTTTAGCGGACTCGGGAGCGGCGGTGAGACGTTGTTTTTGTTTCTGGTAAAAATCCATTATGGCAGCGAGTTCGTCCGCTGCCGGAGGACGCGAAAAACAGCGGAGGAAGGCTTCGGAGGCACGTTGTTCGGGAGTGCCCGGAGTTTCCACGAGGTGCTTGCCGAGAGTCTGCGCGGCTTCGATGATGGTGACGTCATTCAGCAGGGTCAGCGCCTGCAGTGGAGTGTTAGACTTGTCTCGGCGGACGATGCAGGCCTCGCCAGTGGGCGCATCGAAGGTATTGGCAAAGGCAAATGGGGCGGTGCGTTTGGCGAAGGTGTAGAGGCTCCGGCGATAGCGATCCTCGCCAGTGCTGGTGGTCCATGCGAGGGCTCCAAAAGCCCCCTCGGTGGTGACACTGGCGGGTTGTGGAGGATAGACACTGGGGCCTAACATTTTGTTAGAAAGAATGCCAGCGGAGCGCAGTGCCGAATCGCGAACCTCCTCGGCGTCAAGTCTCAGGCGCGGTCCACGCCAGAGCAGGATGTTTTCCGGGTCCTTCTCTTCGCCAGCGGAAGTGGAGGCGCTCGATTGCTTGTAGGTCTGGCTAGTGACGATGAGTCGGTGGAGTTTCTTGAACGACCATCCATCATCCATGAAGTGTATCGCCAACCAGTCGAGGAGCTGAGGATGGGAAGGCGGACTGCTTTGGAATCCGAAGTCCTCTTGGGTCTTGACGATGCCGCGACCGAAGAAGGTCGCCCAGGCACGGTTGACGACGACGCGGGCGGTGAGCGGGTTGTCGCGACTGACGAGCCAGCGTGCGAAGCTGAGACGGTTTTTCGGAGCCCCGGCGGGTAGGGGATTTAGAATAGACAATACGGCGGGCTCGACGGGCTCGGTGGGTTGGGTCCATTCACCGCGATTGTGGATGAAGGTGCGGCGGGGATTCTCGGGCGGTCGTTCTTGGAGAACCAGGGAGGTGAGGAACGATTGCGGGCGGCGCAGCCCATCGATCTCCTTGCGTGAAGCGACAAGTTCTGGGGCGTTTAGAAGGAATTCGTTCCTCAGCAACGCGGTCTCTGCCTCGGTCCGATCCGGCTTGTGGATCAAGGGCTGCACCTCAGAGGAAACTTGGCTGGCCACAACCTCGCCAGACTGGGTGGTGAGGGAAATTCGAAATTTTCCTAACGAACTGGCATAATATCGATCGAATATCATCGTGAGCTGCAGGCTGGAGGCGGTCAGTGGTTTCTCCAACTGGAAGACCGCCTCGTGGCCACGACCCTGGCCTCCTTCACAGATCCAGCCGGTTTGAGGATTTCCATCGATCGCCAAACTGGCGTTGGCGTTGGCGTTGCTCTGGCTGGCTTTGACGAACTTGACAGGCTGGCCGTCGGCAGTGAGCTGGAACTCGCCCATCAGGAAATCACCCTTGGCTCCCTCGTAGTAGGTCATGCCGGGACCATGGCCCGGTAAACGCGGGTCTGGCAGGGCTTCCAAACGGATGGCCGTGACGGCTTCCGGCGGCTTGCCGAGATCAAGTTGATAGGTGTCTGCCTTCGTGATGTCGCCGGAAACGAAGACCGTGGAATCCGCTTGGATGGTGAGAAGTGGTAGATTCGAGGTGGCCTTGACCGGAGTAACGACCTGCCACTTCGCGGTATGGGACTTCTGTTGGTCGAGCCAGGTGGAAAACGCCTTTGCCAGCGAATCCTTGCGGAGTGACTCAGGGTCACCTTTGGCCTGAACGGCCGCACCGAAGCTGATTTTCATCCGTCCGATGGTGTGCTGCGTGCCATGCTGTTGTTTAATGACGACCGTCGTGTCGCCATTCAAATCGACGGGAGTTTCAAACGTGAAGGTGGCAGATTTGTTTCCATGGATGTCCTGACCCTTGACTTGAACGGCCCAACCCGAATCATTCTTGCCGTCGATGGCAGCGGCGACCGGATAGCTTGGTTGTTCGGCGTTGGCGGTCGGCTGCATGAGTTTTACAGGCTGCCCCGCCACGCGGATTTCCAATTCGCTGAGAACAAAATTGCCGTTTGGTGCTCTGCCGGGACCCTTGCCTGGAAGGGAATCATCCGTTAGGGCTTCGATGCGGAGCTGGGCGAACTTGCCTTTTAGTTCTGCGAATTGCAGCGTGGCAACGCTTGTTTCTGGTCCTGGGGCGGTGAACAGAACCGAACTGTCTTCGAGGATTCGGGTGGCTTCGGTGGGTTCCGTGGTCACGGCGGGGGTGGGAGAGGACCAAGCAACTAATGGGTCTTTTACCGACCACTTGAGTGGAAGCGAGGCAACCAATTCGTCCGCCTTGACGATCCGTGCTGCGGCCTCTCGTTCTTGGTCCGGATTGGGCAGTTCTAGGACTGGCTCGTCCGCATTGTCGAGGAACGCCATCATCGAAAAATACTCGCGATGTGGAATCGGATCGTATTTGTGGGTGTGGCATTGGCAGCATTGGAGTGTGAGTCCGAGCCATGTGGCTCCCGTGGTGGCCACGCGATCCACCATGGCAAGATAACGATACTCCAAAGGATCGATGCCACCTTCTTCGTTGAGCATGGTGTTGCGATGAAACCCGGTGGCGATGCGCTGGTCTGTGGTGGCTTGTGGTAAAAGATCGCCGGCGATTTGTTCGATAGAGAATTGATCAAAAGGCATATCATCATTGAGCGCTTTGATCACCCAGTCGCGATAAGGCCAAATGGTTCGCGGATTGTCTTTCTCGTAGCCGTTTGTGTCGGCGTAGCGTGCCAGATCGAGCCATTTACGAGCCCAGCGCTCGCCATACTGCGGAGAGGCGAGCAAGCGATCCACCGCTTTTTCATAGGCATCGGGAGTGGTATCGGCGAGATAGTTTACCAAGTCTTCGTGTGTCGGCGGAAGGCCAATAAGATCAAAACTCACTCGGCGGAAGAGCGCAGCCTTGTCAGCCTCCGGAGAGGGCTTCAGTCCGCTGTCGACGAGAGTGGACCGAACGAAAGCATCGATGGGATTGGTGGCCTCGGACTTGGGAACGGGTGGCGCGACGGGAGCTTGGAAGGCCCAGTGTTTTTCGTATTTGGCCCCAGACGCGATCCATTTCTCCAACACGCCGATTTGTTCCGGGGTGAGTTTTTTCTTCGTGGATGGTGGCGGCATGTGCTCATCCGGATCATCGGTGAACAGGCGTTTGATCATTTCACTCGAGGAAGGCTTGCCTGGAATGATCGCCGGATCGCCGGATTCCCCCCCTTTTAGGGCTCCGTCCAGTTCACTGAGCTGGAGATCGCCCTTGCGCCCCTTGTCATCCGGCCCGTGACACTTAAAGCACATATCTGATAGGATAGGGCGTACATCACGACTGAACGATGGATCTTCCGCCTTGGCTGTCATCACTAGACAGAACAAAATTGGTAGAATGTGAATGTAAGCTAGCGCGGGCATAGGCAAAATAGCAACGTATCAAACGGAGTTAAACTTACATGGGAAACACCGTGTAGGCAAATATTCATTCTTTTCCACCCATCCCTTAAGTTCCTTACTTAAGTAAGTTCGCACACCAATATAAAACGGCACATCAGAGATTTTAGTGGGTGGTGAATCGGATGAACAGCGGTCGGCAGGAGAGTTGTCCACAAGGTTCCGCTGCGAGAATGGGATCTAAAACTCGTCGGAGCGGCGGGTTCTTGTGGGCAACTCTCCTGCCGTTGTGGTAACCTCAGCGGCATGACCCCAGAATGTATTTTCACCCAAGCGCTCGGCCTTGTCTCCCCATGGAAGGTTGTCTCCGCCAACTTCGATGCCGCAACCAAATCCCTCGAACTCGTCATCGATTTCATCCCCGGCAGCCGCTTTCCCGATCCCGACTCAGTCACCGGTGAACTCTGGCCTGTTCACGATACGGTGCAACGCACCTGGCAGCATCTCAATTTCTTCGAGCACGCCACCACCCTGCGGGCACGTGTCCCACGCATCAAGACGGCAGGTGGCTCGGTCAAGAACGCCTCCTTTCCATGGGCAAGACCCTGCAGCGGCTTCACCCTGCTGATGGAGGCTTACCTTCTCCTGCTCGCCAAAGTCATGCCCGTAACCGAAGTGAGCAAGCAGACCAAAGTCAGCCAGGACCGGATCTGGTATCTGATCCGCAGCCGGGTGAAAGAGGCTTGGGAAAAGACCGATTGGAGCACTCTCGAACGCCTCGGCGTGGACGAGACGTCGAGCCGCAAAGGCCACAGCTATGGCACCGCATTCCTCGAGATCGACGGGCGGGAAACCCAACGGGGCAAAGGCGCGTCCAAGGTTGCGCGACTGCTTTTCTTCACGCCGGGCAAGGACAAGGCGACGTTTGACGCGTTCGTTGCCGAGCTCAACAAGCGGGGCGTTGATCCTTCGCGGATTGGGGAGATCGCCATAGATATGTCCAAGGCGTTTATCGCCGGGGCGGGCGAACACTTCCCGCAGGCGAGCCTCTGCTTCGACCGCTTCCATGTGATGAAACTTTGCGGGAACGCCATTGACGCGGTGCGCAAGGAAGTTGTCAGCGAGTCGGGGTCGCTGCCCAGGGGAGCCATGTGGGCGTTGCGCGGAAATGCGGCGAACCTCAGTGAAAAACGGCTGGCATTGAGGCAAAGCATTTGCAGGGAACATGCGAAAATCGGTCGGGCACTCGCGATACGGGACTACCTCGCGGACACTTGGAACTACGCCGGAAAGCAAGAGGCGGATGAGCATCTCAAGGCCGTCATCAG
>Ga0209190_1001067_pt1 | contig 19448 bp, 21 predicted proteins | sample M_140205_XF_Meta_FD_187315 | JGI IMG/M metagenome (GOLD analysis project Ga0209190, IMG submission 187315) | Freshwater microbial communities from Lake Montjoie, Canada to study carbon cycling - M_140205_XF_MetaG (SPAdes) (version 2) | ecosystem: Environmental > Aquatic > Freshwater > Lake... | reverse complement strand
TGGATTAATTTCAGCGATGGTTTCAATACTTCTGTTGAACGGATTATTTGCGGTTTCATCGTCCACATTAGAAGCGACTAGTCTAGGATTATTGGATATAAATTATGCCAGTAGATATTTCTCCAGTCATTTTTGGATATTTATGGCTCTTCAGTTGGGCGTAGGAGTGTTTATTGGTGCTGCATCGTCCATCATTGCTACACATAGGTATCTCAAGTTTAAAACAACCAAATAGTCTGATCATAAACGATTTAAAGATGTATAATGAACCTATTGTTATGTCTGTTAATCAAAGGTAGTGAACGTGTCTAAAAATACAACTAACAAACGATTTCCGAGTTGGTTCACAAGGTTGCATAATAGCCTTCCAAGTGCTACATTTATAGTGGTTATGTTAAAACAAAAAAAGCTAAATAGATTGCTAAAATTCATAAAGAGCACCCCGACTCTTATTATTACTATTGTTGTTGCAAGTGGGTCGATTATTGTGCCTAGAGTATCAGCAGATCAATTTGATGCACAAATAACAGCCCTTCAACAAGCCAATGCAGTAAAACAAGAGGCCAAATCTCAGCTCGGATCAGAGGCTGCCTCGCTTAGCGACGCCATGTATAAACTTCAAGTACAGATTAACGCACTACAAAGTCAAATTGATGCTAATAGGGCTAAAATGGATGATCTGCAAAACCAAATATTCGCTGCAGAAACAGAATTAGCAAAACAAAAGGTTATCTTAGGTGAAAGCATCAAGGCTATGTATCTAGAGGGGCAGATCTCTACGTTAGAAATGCTAGCTTCAAGTAAAGATTTGAGCGAATTTGTCGACAAGCAACAATATAGAACTGCCGTTCAAGCAAAGATTAAAACATCAGTCGATAAGATTACTGAGTTAAAGATACAGTTAAAAGAACAAAAATTGAAGGTTGAACAAACTCTTAATGATCTGCAGATCCTACAGGCCCGAGTTGATACACAACGAGCAGAGCAGGCTAGACTTTTGTCGCTTAATCAGTCCGAACAAAACGCTTTAAACCTACAGATACGACAGAATAGCCAAGCCGTTGCTGCCTTAAGGGCAGAGCAGGCTGCTGCAAACGCTAGATTGTTCAATGGAGCTAATATTGTGCTTGGTACGGCCTGCGACACTGCGCACGGCGATACCTATCCAAGTCCGTGGTGTTCTTCCTATCAAGACAGTATGTTCGATAGTTGGGGCATGTATAACAGAGAGTGTGTTAGCTATACAGCATGGAGAGTTTCAGAAAGTGGTCGTTATATGCCTCCATGGGGGTGGCAGGGTCTAGGTAATGCTAATCAATGGGACGACGATGCTAGGGCGCAAGGTATACCTGTTGACGGCAATCCACGGGCAGGCGATGTGGCGATAAAAAACAGTATGCCTTATGGTCACGCAATGTATGTTGAGAGCGTTAACAGCAATGGTAGTATAAATATTAGTCAATACAACTATAGTTACGATGGTAGATTCTCTTTAGCATATAATGTTTCTGCTAGTGGCCTTGTCTTCATACATTTCCCGTAATTCGTTAAACATAAAAACTTTAGATAAATTTACTGGTACACGGCTCCGTTTGTGTGGCATAATGCTTAGGTTAATATTATTGAAACATAAATGTGTTGGAGGGAATTAATCATCGCTTTACTTAAAATACCTGCTAGTCATTCGGATGAAAAAGAAAAGCGTTTTAGCGGCGGACGAGTGACCAAAATGATAGTCATTGTTGTGGCTATTTTTTGGCTAGGGTTATCAGTCGGACAGGGCAATATAACTGTCGGTCGTGATGCGATATTTAAGAAGCCTGTAAGCAAAGAATCTCCAAATAATCTAGACTACACTGAAGTCGAGCAGATTTATGATAGTTTACGAGAAAATTACGATGGTAAGCTAGACACTGCTAAATTAGTGGATGGACTCAAAGAAGGCTTGGCTAAATCAGCCGGCGACCCATATACACAGTACTTCAATCCTAAGGAAGCCAAAGAATTTAACGAGCAGCTCACAGGTTCATTTACAGGTATCGGCGCTGAACTAAGCAAAGATACGACCACAAATGCAATAATAGTCGTATCACCAATTTCTGGGTTTCCAGCCGACAAAGCAGGGTTACGTCCAAAAGATGTTATTGCTGAAATCGACGGCAAATCAGCATACGATTTATCAATATCTGACGCAGTCAGTAAGATTAGGGGCGAAAAAGGTACCACTGTAAAGCTGAGAATTATTCGTGACGGCAAACAAGATCTAACTATAGACATTGTGCGCGACGAGATAACTATTCCAAGTGTAACTTCCAAAACTCTCGACGGTAACATCGGGTATATTAAAATCGCACGTTTTTCTGAAGACACCGCTGAACTTACTAGAAAAGCAGCCGACAAATTCAAGTCAGATAATGTTAAGGGAATAGTCCTTGATGTCAGAGGTGATCCAGGTGGACTTCTGGATGCTGCAGTTTCTGTTTCTAGCCTGTGGCTGGACAACAAGACCGTTCTAACCGAAAGACGCGACGGAATAGTCATAAAGACTTATAGCTCAAGAGGAGAGCCTACGCTTAAGAACATACCTACAATTGTCTTGATAGATGCCGGAAGTGCCTCTGCGAGTGAAATTACAGCAGGAGCCTTGCGAGACAATAATGTTGCTAAGTTGATTGGAGTTAAGAGCTTTGGTAAGGGTAGTGTTCAGCAGATTGTTCGCTACAATAATGACAGTTTCTTGAAGGTGACTATAGCCAGGTGGTATACTCCGGCAGGCAAAAATATCGACAAGGAAGGCATTAGTCCTGACACTGAAATTAAACGCTCTGACGAAGACTATAAGTCCGGCAATGATCCTCAGCTCGACTTCGCCTTAACTCAGCTCAAGAAATAAGTTTTTTGGTCAATTAAAGCTATTTGCTTCTGCTACTTTTGGTTCGGACAATAGCTTACCGTTACTTTTGTTTCGGCAAAAGTAACACAAAACCGAGGGGCGGTGGCTACTTCTTGATACAGTCTCTAGTCAAGCCTGACAACAAGAGCGGACGACTCCTTGCAGTCGGCCAGCAAAGTAATCCATTGAGTTTGCTGGCAAGTCCGCTCCAATAGTTGTCAGTTTGACGAGACTCGTATCAGGAAGTAGCCAGGCCCCATCTAAGACCATGGATGCCCGCTGGAGGCGGGCAATATTTAAAATTATGATTGTCTTTAGCAATCATTCCATGGTCTTTGGTGGGGCTTGGCGACTACCCGAAATAGATTCCGACAAGAGCACAACAACACTACCTGCCGAGGACTGTCTGAAGATGCGATAGCATCAAGTTCCGAGATCGTGGCCTTTTGACTTAAGGCAGGCTAAGCCTGACCTTAGCCAAAAGAGACCATGTCAGGCTGTGTTGTGCTCCTTGTTCGGAAGCTATATCGAGTTGGTGCCACCACCCCTCGGTTTTGCGCTACTTTTGCCGAAACAAAAGTGGCATAAAAGTAGTCCACAATGAAGTATTGAAATCTTATGCAAAAGAGAAGCAAATATTTAAGTTCTATCCAGCCAGCCAGATTGCAGGGTTGCAAATTCTACACTTGCCATAAGCATAGAATGTAAGGTAGTATCTATTAAGTAAAGTTCGAAAAGAGGGGTAGAGTAACAGGTGTCCAGACCTACTAAGTATATTTTTGTTACTGGTGGTGTGCTTTCCGGATTAGGAAAGGGCATAACAGCCGCCTCAATCGGCAATCTCTTAAAGGCCCGTGGCCTAAATGTAAATATCCAGAAGTGCGACCCTTACTTGAATGTTGATGCCGGACTATTAAACCCGCGTGAACACGGCGAATGTTTCGTAACTAAAGATGGCGCAGAAACCGACCTCGACCTTGGTCACTATGAAAGATTTTTGGATCAAGAGTTAACTTCGTCAAGTAGCTTAATGAGCGGACGAGTCCTTCTACAGGTTATTCAAGACGAACGCGCTGGTAAATATGACGGTGAAGATGTCCAGATTATTCCGCATTTAACAGGTGCAATCCAAAAATACATAATGGAAGCAGGCAAAGGCTTTGATGTTCATATTATTGAAATTGGCGGCACAGTAGGCGACTATGAATCACTTAGTTTCATTGAGGCTATCCGCGAAATGGGAATTAATGTTGGACGTGATAATTGTCTCTATGTTCATGTTGTCTACCTGCCGTTCTTAGGTGCAAGCCAAGAAACAAAAACCAAGCCAGCTCAAAACTCTGTACGAGAATTACGGGGCTTGGGAATTGCCCCAGATATTTTAGTTGGTAGAAGTGAGAAAAAGGCTAACAACGGTGTTAAAACAAAGCTAAGCCTGTTTTGTGGTGTTGCTGAAGACGCTATAGCCTTATTACCAAATGCTTCGTCCATTTACGAAGTGCCGTTAACTCTAGAAGACACCGGTATTGCTGATGTTATTTGCGACAAGCTAGACCTAAAGGCCAAAAAGCCAGACCTTAAAACCTGGAGAGCAGTAGTCAAAAGAGCGACCAGCAATCACAAAAATAAAGTTACAGTCGGAGTTGTCGCTAAATATATGGACAACACCGACACCTATATGTCAGTCTTTGAGGCGTTGCGTTCGGCAGCATTATGGAACGATGTCGATCTTAAGATACGCTGGATTGATTCTGAAAAACTCAAGAACTATAAGGATATTAAAAAGGCTTTTACCAATATTGACGGTATAGTTGTGCCAGGTGGTTTCGGTAGTCGAGGCTTAGAAGGCAAGATAAAGTCTGCTCAGTTTGCGCTAAACCAAAAACTTCCATATTTAGGCCTGTGTCTTGGATTACAAATGGCTGTTGTGGCTGCAGCAAGAAATGCAGGATTAAAAGACGCGACTTCTGCCGAAATGGACCCTAAAGGCAAAGAGCTGCTTATTAATACAATGTCAGGCCAAGAAGGTAAGGAAAACACCGGTGGCACTATGCGACTAGGTAATTATCCTTGTGTTATCGAGAAGGGAAGTTTGGCAGCTAAACTTTATGGTACTACAAATATCATAGAACGACATCGTCACCGCTACGAATGCAGTAACGACTACATAGACCAGTATGAGTCCTGGGGAATTAGAGCGGTTGGTAATTCGCCTGATGGTCGACTTGTTGAAATGATAGAAGGAACAGATCATCCGTTTTTCTTGGCGAGTCAATTTCATCCAGAATTTTTGTCTAGGCCTAATCGCCAGCATCCAATGTTTGCCGGTTTTATAGTAGCCTGTAAAGACCGTAAAGATTGATAATTAACATAAGCAGAGGTACAATCAAGATATGGACGAACAAACACCTATTACACCATCAGTAGCGCCAACTAATAAGAAAGTTCTATTAGTAGAGGACGACGAAGCTTTAGCCTCAGTCTATGTTACTAGATTAGAAGCCGAAGGGTTTATGATTCAGCGCGTTCCAAATGGTGAAGATGCTTTATCAGCAGCTCTAGAATTTCACCCAGATTTAATATTGCTTGACGTCATGATGCCAAAAATTAATGGCTTTGATGTATTAGACATACTGCGCAATACACCTGAGACTGCAAATGTAAGAATAATTATGCTTACAGCACTTAGTCAAGAAACAGACAAGCTTCGCGCCAAGTCAATGGGCGTAGATGATTATTTGGTTAAATCTCAGGTTGTTATCGCTGATGTTGTAGCTAAAATCAAAGAACATCTCGGTATGACGCCTACAACTCCGACTGCCTAATAAACTAGATCCAAATAAAAAAGCTGCCATTTTTATGACAGCTTTTTTAATTGAAATCTGCAATACTAGATAACTGTGACTTCAGTGCGGCCAGTGCTTGCGCCTGTAAAGCGTTTTACTCTACGAGTATTGAAGGTTACTACACCGTCGCGGTTAGCGAAGATTGTGTAGTCGCGTCCAAGACTAGTGCCAACGCCAGAGCGCTTGGTTAGTCCGACTTGGCGGATTATAACCTGACCAGTTTTAACTTTTTGGCCACCAGATACTTTAACGCCCAGTCTTTGACCTGGACTATCTCGGTTGTTTTTACTGGTTCCACCGGCTTTTACGTGTGACATCTTCTAATTTATCCTTACTGCGGCCTGTCTCAGGCGACGCATTACTTTGTTGCCAGCTCCGGTCCGCGCTCGCTGTACCTTTAGTACAGCTTACTTGCGGTCCTCGCTGTCGCCTTGTACTGCATTCGCCTGAGTCAGGCCTTAACAGTGGTGGGCAGCAGAGCAACTTGCTTCTTTTATCTCTTTTGTAAAACTACTAGTTCACGGGCGACAACCTGTCCATCTCGGTGATAAATCAGATCTTTTTCTCCTGCGTGAACTAAACTTAAACGATTGTACCCCATATCTGTTAAAGAATCAAGTAGGGGAAGGTGTTTAAAGTCATTTTGTAGCTTCCATGCAGGTAGGGCTAAACATAGTCTTGTGCCAGATTTAATCTGTCTTGAGATATTCTGGAGTGATCTTTTTAGAATTAAGTTGGTGTCAGATATGGTTTCTTGCAGGATTTGAGGGGTAGGAAGTACATTAAATGGGCGACCAAGGTAAGTCTCTCCAGCAATGAATTTAAAGTCAAATTGCCATATATGATTAGTAGCATCTCCTTGCTCGAGTTTGTAGTTTTCCTTCGGTATTTTGTAGATATTTGATATCCAGTCCAGGTTTACCTCTGAATAATCAATCATTCTAGGTTCTAAGTCAGTGCCATAGGCTTTGTATCCCATTAGTAGAGATTCTTGAAGTACTACGCCTGTACCGCAGAAGGGGTCTAATATTGCTTCGTCTTTGTATTCTAAGACGTCGCATGTTGTATCTGCGGGTTTGACGTTGCCACACGCTAAGTTAATTATAATCTGGGCCAATTTTGGCGGTAGCATACCAACTTGGGCGTCTCGTTTTGGACGACCTTGATCGCGCTGCGCGTAGGCTTCGATATCTTGTTCAGCAATATTTTGGGCAATAATAGTTTTTTGGCCATCACGAATAAAAACAAGTTCCCATCCTAGCTGACTAGTAAGCTGATTATGAAGTACTTGTGCGCTGTTTAGGTAGAGCTCGTTATTAGGTACAACACGAATTGATCGGCCACTATTTTTTATCACCTTTTTAATACCAAGTGCAGTAGCATTTAACTGTTTTACACCAATATTAAGACCGTAGACGCTAAGTCCAAGTTTCATTTTTCCTTCGGGTAGCGCCTGAGTGTGGGGAACTATTACAGTCTCAAGGAAATTCTGAATTCTGGACCAGTCAGTAGTATCAAGAGTAGTAAGGACTTTACAGAATTTAACCGTGCCTCCAAGTCGACTAAAATCAATCACAGCAGGCTCGATATCTAACAGCGCAGCGTAGTTGCCAATGGGTCGTAGTACGCTAGCACCATATAGACTTTCTAATTCGGCGATACCTAAAGCCGGTTGTCTTCCTAAAATACATATAGTTTGGATCATTTACTATCATTATACCCTGTAATCGGTCATTTTTAGCCTGTAAATTTCTTAATTACCGTAATAAAGCAAAACTCTATATAATAGTCGTAATGAGTGAATCACATTTCTTGAGGCGTAAATGGAAACTAATTTTCAATACCATAACAATATTTGCAATGATTGGGCTGGCAATAGCTCTGCGTCATCAAATTATCGACACTCTAAAAAACATTGGTAGGGTTAATACTTGGGCGATACTTTTGATGATACCTCTAGAAGCATGGAACTATGATGCCTATGCTCGACTATATAGATCTTTCCTGAATATTTTAGGTAGCAAAACTACATACAGAGAAATGTACAAAGTTTCGCTAGAGCTAAACTTAATCAATCATTTATTTCCTAGCGGTGGAGTATCTGGATTCTCTTATTTCAGCTTAAGATTAAAAAAACTTGGAATTTCAACCGGTAAAGCAACTCTAGTGCAGACCATGCGATTCGTGTTCTTATTTTTGTCGTTCGAGATACTACTATTCTTCGGAGTCTTCACATTATCATTGGGTGGTCATGTAAATAATATGACGATTTTGGTTGCAGGTTCTGTTAGCACCTTACTTATTGTGGGTACTATTGGATTGGCTTATGTGATAGGTAGCTTGAAACGCATAAACAGATTCTTTACTTTTATTACCAAGGTCATAAATGGCGGCATACACATTGTTAGGCCAAAGCACCCAGAAACAATAGATGTGGCTAAAGTCAGACATATGTTTACCGATTTACACGAAAATTACATGGTTCTAAAAAGTGATTATCGTAAACTAAAAGCTCCGTTCTTGTTTGCCTTAGCTGCAAATTTTACTGAACTTGCGACACTTTATGTCGTTTATATTGCATTCGGTCATTGGGTTAATCCAGGAGCGATTATTTTAGCTTATGCTGTAGCAAATATAGCTGGGCTTATATCGGTACTTCCAGGTGGAATCGGTATTTATGAAGCTATTATGACTGCGGTTTTGGCGACGGCTGGAGTTTCTCCGGCAGTTAGTTTGCCGGTCACAGTAATGTATAGAGTTATAAATATGTTTATTCAAATCATTCCAGGATATTACTTTTATCACAAGGCGTTTAAGGATAGGCCGATTAGTGGATAATAATGAGCTAGTTTTTAGTGTTAGTGATTTTGTAGCTGTACTTAATCAAACTCTGGAGTACGCTTATCCGACAGTTACGATAGTCGGAGAATTGTCTAATTTTCGAATCAGCAAAAATAAATGGGTGTATTTTGACCTTAAAGACGAGTATTCTAGCGTAAAATTTTTTGGAACTATCTATCAACTATCTGGTCCGCTAGAAGACGGTTTGACTATGCAAGTCAGAGGGGTACCAAGACTACATCCTCTCTATGGCTTTAGTGTTACTGCTCAATCAATGCAACCGGTGGGCGAGGGGTCTATTAAGAAGGCCGAATTATTACTTCAAGAGAAATTAACAAAAGAGGGTTTGTTTGACCCGAGTCGAAAACGAGCGATACCATATCCGCCTAAATCGGTAGGCTTAATAGCGTCATCGGAATCTGCAGCTTACCACGACTTTATTAAGGTATTAAATGAAAGATGGTGTGGCGTTGATATCTCGCTAGCCGATGTTCAAGTCCAGGGCGAGGCTGCTATCGGGCAGATCGTAGCAGCCATTGAGCATTTTAATCAGAAAGCTATTCCTCCAGAAGTACTAATTGTCACAAGAGGTGGGGGTAGTGCGGACGACCTGGCTGTATTTAGTACAGAGCAAGTTACGAGAGCCGTAGCTGGTAGTCGTATCCCTACAATTGTTGCGATTGGTCACGAGATAGATATCTCTTTGGCCGAATTAGCTGCTGATAAGAGAGCTAGCACACCCTCAAATGCTGCACAGTTACTTACTCCAGATAAAAAGGCTACGCTCAATCAATTGAATATATCGTCAGACACCTTATGGTCAATGGTCCAGAATATCTTTAGTGGCCAAGCCGATGATTTGGCGCGTAAATCACTTGATTTAGGCAACTCCATAGGCTCAACATTAGATCGGGCCGAGCAACTACTGAGGGCAAATAATAATTTACTAGAAGCCCTTAGCCCCAAATCGGTACTTAAGCGCGGTTTTGCTATTATTCGCAGTACCGGCAAAGTTGTTGATAAGGCAAAAGGCATAGCCATAGGCAAAGAGTTGTCTTTAGAGTTGGCTGACGGGTATATTACTGTCAAGACGGAAGCGATTGAGTTAAAATAATCATATGACTAAAACAACCATAGACTACACTAAACTCAGTAAAGAATTAGACGAGCTTTTGGCAGATCTACAGGCTGGCGGATCGGACATTGACTCATCTATAAAGCAGTACGAGCGCGGAATGCAGATTATTGAAGAGTTAAAAACTTATCTCGCACAAGCAAAAAATAAAGTTACAAAAGTTAAATCAACTTTTTCAAGTTAGTACCTACTTGCGACATTCTCTCGCATAAGTTACCATAAACAGTATGAAGCGATTAAATGACAAAGGCGCAATAAATGGGTTGGTTTTGACTGAGTCATTTACCACGATACTACTTCTAGGAGCTCTCGGATTCGGGCTTTGGGCATTTCTTGGATTGCAGGATTATCGAAATAATACAGACAAGAAGATAGCCGCTGCTGTTGCGGTGGCTAAACAGACAACTGCCAGCGAAAAAGATAACGAATTTGCTAAGAAGGAAAAGAGTATTCTGACCAATTATGTTAGTTCTGCAATTTATGGAAGTATAGGATTGAATTATCCAAAAATATGGAGCTCAGCAATATCGGAATCAACAGACAATATTGTTACGGTTAATGCCTTTTTTCAACCAAAAGCTATATCAATACCCAGTTTAACTGATTCTTCAGGTAAGAATTCGGTGTCTTTCGCATTGAGGGTGCAGCTGCTTAAAACGAGCTATAGCACTGTTGTTGGAACTTTCACGGCGTCAGCTTCATCTGGAAAAATAAAAGTAACACCTTTTAGGGCAGCGCTAGTTCCTAGTGTTATGGGAGTCAGGGTAGATGGTGAGATATTTCCAGGCAAGCAATCAAGTATGGTCATATTGCCACTGCGCGATAAAACAATTCAGGTTTGGACAGAATCCACTCAGTATCTGGCTGAATTTAATGACAGCATATTACCTAGTCTGACATTTATACCCTGATATTTAATTGGCTAGTTAATACAACATCTGCGTGACTACATGTTTGTTATACTGTTATAAATAGTAAGAGTTAGGGAAAGAAGGGTTCTTACCTAATGGTGCAGCAGGACGAGCAGTATACAGGTGTCGATGGGCGTTTATTACAGGCTGTCGTCGAAAATATGAAACTTCCGTTGCTTCAAGTTGCCAGACAGGCTGAATTGGCTCGTATGAGCGGAAGTACGGACACAAACTTTAGTTCAATCGAACTGACCGCCGACACTGCTTTACGACTCCTAGATAATTATCTTTTGAGTACTAGATTAGCCAGTAGGCGAGGATCTTTAGAATTCGAGCCAGTGTCTGTGTCGGCAGTACTAACGGACATAGCACATCAGCTTTCTAAGTTAGCTGATCAGCAACAGTGTGAGCTTCAGGTGAATATATCCGGCCGCTATGAGCCAGTTATTGCACACAGAGCCGGACTAGAGGCTGCATTAATGAGTTTGGGATATGTATTTATTGAAGCGCGAAGTGCTCAACCAGTCACTAGCGGTAAAAGAATTATCAGACTTGGAGCTCATCGTGGCAGAAGCGGTATCGTAGCTGGAATATTTACAGACTCAGACAGCATTAGTAACGATATGTATAAACGAGCTCACTCTCTTTACGGACACACAAGACAGTCGTTGCCTGGTTTAGTTGCTGGCAGTGGTGCTGGAGTTTTTGTGGCTGATTCTTTGCTAGAAACAATGTCTACGCGCCTAAGAGTTGCTCATCACCAGAAATTTAGTGGCTTGGCTGCTACACTTAATCCAAGTAAACAACTGAGCTTAGTTTAATATGGCACATATTTTATTGGTCGAACCAGACATTTCTCTTGGCAAATTATATACATCGTCTCTTGAACTTTCTGGATATTCAGTAAGTCATTGTAGGACAGCTCAGGATGCAATAACCAGTGCAGACGAAAATATACCCGACCTAGTCTTGCTTGAAATAGAAATAGCCATACATAACGGCATAGAATTTTTGTATGAATTTAGATCTTACCCAGAGTGGCAAGATATACCGTTGTTAATCGTTAGTCATGTAGTTCCAAGTAGGGGAGCTTTAAATCCAAAATCTTGGGGTTTATTAAAAATTTCGGGATATCACTACAAGCCGATTACTAAGTTGCAGGATCTTCTATCTTCAGTAGAGCGAGCACTATCTTCTGATGGCGTTAAGGCTCTTTGATGAACCAAATTGTAACTAAGGGAATAGTACTATCGCGCACAGAATTTGGCGAGGCCGATAGGATTATCACTGTTCTAACGATAGACCATGGCAAAATTCGTTTGATTGCTAAGGGTGTGCGTAGGATTAAGAGCAAGTCGGCAGGCGGGATTGAGTTATTTAGTGTCAGCGACATCACTTATATTCCTGGAAGGGGAGAGATCGGCACTTTAATATCAGCTAGATTAGTTAATCATTATTCATCAATTGTTCATGATATCGATAGAACAATGTACGGCTATGAGGTGCTAAAGAATATTAATAAAGTAACAGAAGATCTGGCAGGAGAAGAATACTTCAATTTACTGAACACTGCCTTAGCAGCAATAAACGACAGCTCAATAAGACTTGAGGCTATTAGATTATGGTTTGGGCTGCGACTGCTTAATACTACCGGCCATTCACCTAATCTGCACACCGACAGGTCTGGTGAAAATCTTGTTACAGGTGTTAAATATGATTTTAACTCCGAAGATATGACCTTTGCGGTATCTGGTAACTATAGCTCGGATCACATAAAATTGCTTCGGTTGGCCATAAGCCTTAATACGCCAAAAGCTCTAAGTTCTGTGAAAGACATTGATTTAGTATTACCGGATTGTTTATTTTTAGTCCAGTCAATGGTTGCTCAACATATTAGAATCTAAAGTGCTATCGACAGATTAGTTTATGCGTTACAATATGGTTATGTTTCTTGAGTTCTTCTATTGGTGGTACGGTACAGGATATTTAGACACTATTAAACGCGTCAGTAAATGGATTACCGCCACCTCACAAATTTTTTCTATCAAAATACTCATCACGACACTTTTTTCACCATGGAAAAGAATAGTTACAGAAAGTGATGGCTCTCTAGAAATGATTCTTAAGAGCATTGGAGATAATGCAGTGTCTAGGGCTATTGGTTTTTTTGTGAGGTCTACAGCCTTGTTCACATCGCTCATATTGACTTCCGTAACTAGCGTTGTAGGTCTTGTAATGATTATATTGTGGCCATTAATGCCAGTTGGGGTTGCCATATCGCTATTCATGGCTTTATTTGGAGGCTTTGTTAAGTAATGAACAATCTGAACTTATCAAGCATGCGAGCAAAGAGAGCGCGATTAGGCAATAAGATCGGCACAATGGGTAGGGATCTCCTCGTCCTCGCTGTTTTTATTTTTGGCCTCATGGCACTATTTTTTGGCTACCAATATAAGTTCGGGAGCTTGTTCTATTTATTTTTGGCTATGGCGTTAACTTCAATAGTTTTAGCTTGTTGGCAGCAATATGATCTTTCTATGCCTGCCGGAAATTTGGCTAGTGATAAGCTAGAGGATTTATTAAATGCAAGTTTATTAGGAAGTTTGACGACACCGGTTAGTCCGAGGTCTATGTGGTTTGACGCTGTGAAGACCAAAGAAGGGTCATTTTTTGTTAACAGGATGTTGATATCGGTTGAGGATGTAGCAAATTTACTAAGCAACAACGAGGCAGATTCAGCCGCGGTTTGGCATGCAGCAGATATTTTTAGATCAAATGAAAAAGTAAAAAATAAAGAGATTCACGGGGGCACATTGGCCGCGGTGCTTCTCGATTCAACCGATAGTATTAAATCTTATCTTTCTGAGCTTAATTTCCACGGCTCTGATATTATCGAAATCAGTGACTGGCTAGACAGAGTGCTGACTTATTCGAACTCACCAAAGCCATATTTTGGTGGCATGGGAAGAGATTGGGCTATGGGCTTCACCCCGACATTAAATAAATTCAGTCAAAATATCAGTCAAATAGTTGAATTTGGTAACGTTCATTTTCATTTTTTGGCTCAGGCAGCATCGTCGGATATTATTGTAAATAATTTAATTCAAGGATCGGGAGGCGTGGCTATCGTAGGTCAAACGGGCACTGGTAAGACCGGTTTAGTTCATGCTGTCGCCGAAAGATTATTGTTAGGCACTGACGGTGGATTAAAGCATCATCAAATAATAAGTTTAAACGCCTCACAGCTATTGTCTACCGAAAAAGAAAATCTAGAGCAAACAATGCTTCAAATTTTTTACGAGGCAGTACAAGCAGGCAATATAATTTTATTTCTGGACGAGGCTCAGTTATTTTTTGGAGACGGAGCCGGAGCTTTTAATATGTCTCAAATACTTCTACCAGTTTTGCAGACGCACCGCGTTAAAATTATCGCAGCCTTCACGTCTAATGATTTTCAAAGACTTAAAACAACTAATGAGAGCTTAGTTAGTAATTTTTCTGTTGTTACTATTAGTGAGCCCCCACAAGAAAGCACTTATAAGGTTCTTGAAGATACTGCTCTGACATTAGGAGCAAGAACAGGTGTGTTGATAACATATGAGGCTGTCAGAGAAGCATATAGGCTTAGCGAGCAGTATATGAGTGAGCTAGCATTCCCGGGGAAGGGCATTAGCTTGCTGGATCAGTCATTAGTTTATAGCGAGAATAGAGTAATGACAGCCAAGTCCGTTCAGATGACCATCGAAAAAACCCTAGGCATAAAAGTTGGAGCTGCTGGGGCAGAAGAGACGGATGTTTTGTTGAATCTAGAGGACAAAATTCACGAACGAATGATTAACCAGACTCAAGCGGTATCGGCTATTGCTGGCGCGCTACGAAGGGTACGGGCAGGGGTAACTAGTCCATATCGACCAGCAGGTAGTTTTTTATTCCTTGGGCCAACTGGTGTAGGTAAAACCGAATTAGCGAAATCATTAGCGGCTACATATTATGGCAGTAGCGAAAATATGATCAGGTTGGATATGAGTGAGTATCAGCAGGCTAGTGACGTGTCTCGTCTATTGGGCGATGGCGCGAACAGCTCTCAGAGCCTAATATTAGCAATACGAAAGCAACCTTTCTCGGTTGTATTACTGGATGAAATCGAAAAGGCTCATCCAAATATTTTGAATCTACTATTACAGCTTCTTGATGAGGGTATGTTGACCGATAGCAATGGTCGTCCAGCGTCATTTAGAAGTGCTATCATAATTACGACTTCAAACGCGGGCTCTAATGATATTATAGAAAAAATTGCCGCCGGCGAATCATTATCAGATTTTGAGCGCCCGCTGATTGATAAGTTGATTTCAACAGGACAGTTCAGGCCAGAACTTATAAACCGTTACGACGAAGTAGTGTTGTTCAGGCCGCTTAATGAGGTGGAGCTATTGCAAGTAGCGAAGTTGATGATCGATGGAGTTAACAAGAATCTGGCTAAGCAAAGTGTTAGTGTTGAACTTACAGATGCTGCCTTGGCTATGATTACAAAGGCAGGCTATGATCCTGAGTTTGGGGCTCGACCAATGCGTCATATTATTCAGAAAACAGTTGAAGATGTTGTTGCAACAAGAATACTCCAGGGGCAGGCGAAATACGGCACAGTAGTCAAACTAGACGTCGCAGATATCATAATTCCTACGTAGTACAAAGGACAGATTATTGACAATTACGCTTAAGTTTGTTATAGTACTGTCATCATGAATAAAACAATAACTGAATCTGATCCAGCAGGCAACATAAAGCGACCTTTTAAGCCTGAAAGTTCAATAGTAGTAGATATTAATAGCGCTCCTTCACTACGAAAAGTCGCTCCATCAGCTAAGCCTTATGATTGGTCAAGTGAGGTCATGCCCCTAGATACTGATTTGACGCCACCCCACGGCATACCACGTGAATCTATAGCGCCTGATAATTTACGCGGTAAGATTAGGAAATTTCCGTTACGTGTCTTCGAGGGGCTTTATGTTGATAATGAGCCAAACAAAAAACCAAACCTCATGACGCCAAATCTTAAAGAATTTATAATGTCTAGCGCTAGAGTTGATGAAGTTCGTAGGGCTACCCACGACGATCGCTTTAACCGACATCCGTAATTATAACGTCCAAAATCTTATCTAGAAAATCCAGCGGATCGTAACAGAAAAGTTTTGGCCTTGACTCGTAAATTTGCTGCAGGTTGGTCAATTATTCCGTAAGTTTTATCCTGCATATTTTCTATAGACAGATCATTTGGTCCATCGACTAAGATATTTCCGGTATGCCTTTGGGTTACATCGTTCAAGGCTCTATGCCAGTTTCTTCCTGCTACATCGGCGAGTCTTTCGTTTACTGTCTCGAGTACTCCGTTTCTTAGGCGTATAGAATCAGACTGCGTGACTTTGCTGCCGATAGGGTAGAGAGCTCTTCCTAGTACGACTCCAGGTAGTTTCTCCATGACAATTGTTTCGTGGCCATTATTCTTAGATTTGAGTATTCCGTATTGTCGTGGAGAAGTTAAGCCTGGTTCGTGTGATTCATCCAAAGTATGCCTAAGCTTATTCATTGTATCGAATTGAACTTTTCCGCCAAGTTTATCAAAGTCAAAAGCTTTTACTATGAGATCGTCATCAGTGTCATAAATCGATGATAGATTGTTTTTATTGTAGCTTGGTTCCACACAAGCCGGCCTTAAAAGATTAAGAGGTAGATAGGAGTCGTCGGTAACTGATCTTGGAGGAAGAACTCCGCCGTGTATTACAGCAAAGCCTGCAATATTGTGAAGTAGATCGCCGAACTCTGGTTCGTCATCCACCTTATTTTTGCCGTCATTACTTAATATAAGCTCAATATCACGAGGCCCTTTATATAAAGTTAAAGGTTGTCCCATCGATGATATGTCTCTTATTGGGTTAAAGCCAGCGATTTCAGGCGCGTCAATATTTCTCATAATTCTACCAAGCTCCGATATATAATTTAAAACATAATACTATAATAATTTCAAAAGAGTTAGTGAATTCTATATTTACAGGGTTTAAGGTACAATATATCCATAAACTATGAGCGAAAAAATTGTTTCTTTAGAAGATATCGTAAGTCTTGCCAAGCGGCGAGGTTTTGTATTTGGTAGTAGTGAGATTTATGGAGGTTACGCTGGAGTTTATGACTACGGTCCTTATGGAGTAGAACTGGCCAATAATCTTAAAAATGCATGGTGGAAATATATGGTCCAGCAAAGGCAAGATATTGTCGGCCTTGATAGTGGTATATTTATGCACCCAGAAATCTGGAAAGCTAGTGGGCATGTTGGTGGTTTTAGCGATCCGTTAGCAGAGTGTAATAATTGCCACACCCGTATTCGTGCCGATCATATCCTAGAAGAATTAGGTGAGCAGGCTGACGAAAAGATGTCTACCGAGCAGCTGAATATTTTATTCGACAAGCATCGCACAGAAATCAAATGTCCAAATTGTGGCAAAAAAGAATTTGGTGAAGTTAAGAACTTTAATCTTTTAGTTAAATCCAATCTTGGTAATTTTAGTGATGATATGGACGACAACCCAGTTTACTTGCGTGGCGAAACTTGCCAAGGTATCTATGTCAATTTTCCTAATGTTGTAGACAGTTCTCGCGTAAAGGTTCCTTTTGGCATCGCTCAAATAGGCAAGGCTTTTCGTAACGAAATTAGTCCTCGTCAATTTATATTCCGTACTCGTGAATTTGAACAGATGGAAATGCAATACTTTACTGATCCTGAAACAGAACTTGAGGAATTTGAAAAACTTAGACAATATCGTTGGAATTTTTATAAAACTATCGGTATCCGTGAAGAAAACATGCAATGGCACAAACACGAAAACTTAGTGTTTTACGCCAAGGAAGCATATGACATAGAGTATAAGTATCCATTCGGGTTTAAAGAGCTCGAGGGCATCCACGCAAGAGGCGACTATGACCTTGGCGCACACCAAAAGGGCAGCGGCAAAGACCTTACTTATTTTGACCCAACTAGTAACACCCGTTATTTACCTCATATTATAGAGAGTTCAGTTGGATTGAATAGAATGTTCTTGGCGGTTTTGTCAGATGCTTATACTGTCGAGACATTAGCTAATGGGGAATCACGGACAGTACTAAAACTTCACCCAAGCCTAGCTCCTATTAAATTCGCTGTATCTCCATTGCTTAGAAATAAACCAGAGCTTGTTGCTAAAGCGCACGAAGTATATGACATGTTGAGTAAGAATTATATGTGCGAATTTGATGATAACGGCAACATAGGCAAGCGCTATCGCCGACAGGACGAAATAGGTACACCAAAATGTATTACTATCGACTTCCAGACTCTGGAAGACGGCACAGTAACAGTGCGAGACCGTGATACCACCGAACAGACCAGAGTATTGATAAGCAATTTATAAAGTTCTTATAGAATTATGAAAAAACTTGGCATTATAGGCTACGGAAGTTTTGGTAAATTTGCCGCTAATTCGCTTGCTGGCCTTTTTGAAATTAAAGCATGCGATCCTACTTCTAATATACCAAAGGAGATTAAGGCTAGTCTTGGTCAAGTGTGCGAAGCTGATTATGTAATGCTTGCGATACCTTTGTCGGCCTATAGTACTTTGCTGGAAAGTATTAAAAATACGATAAGCAACGATACTATTATTATCGACGTGTCATCTGTTAAGGTTGAGCCACTGAGATTAATTAGTCGTCATCTCGATTCGGCACAAAAATATGTAATGATGCATCCGTTGTTCGGTCCTGAGTCTGCTTCGGATAATTTAGCAGGCCATAAAGTTGTTATTTGCGAGAGTAGCGTTTCCGACGATGAGCTAGCTAAAATCAAAAAATTTATCGATAATTTAGGGTTAAATATAATAGAGATTAGCTCTGACGATCACGACCAGCAAATGGCTACAGTACAAGCTTTGACTTTCTTTTTAGCCAGAACATTGAACGAATTTGGCTTGCATGATATGCAGTTTCAGACGCCGTCTTTCCAAAGATTGCTAGACCTTGCCGACTTAGATAAAAAGCATTCCGCAGAATTATTACAAACAATTTGGTCAGGTAATAAATATTCTGCAACAGTACGTAAAAAATTTATAAATGAAATGATTAAACTTGACAACGAGATTAAATAATAAGTTTAGCTAGTATAGTGCTAACCCTGTTATGATTATTAATAACAAATTGAGGGTACAAAAAGAATGATTGTTTATTATACTGATGGAAGTTGCGAGCCTAATCCTGGCAAGGGCGGGTTTTCTGTAATTAGAGATATGAAGCCGGCGATATTAGGTGGTGAAGCCGAGACGACCAACATCCGGATGGAGGGCTTGGCTATTATTGCAGCACTAAAAGACTCCAATAATCTTCATTGTGAGATATATACAGACAGTGAATTTTGGATTAATGTTATCACTAAATGGTCTGTATCTTGGGAGGCTAACGGTTGGAAGAAAAAGGGTGGCGTAATTAAGAATTTGGATATAGTCCAAGAGGTTTGTCCGCTTTATCGAAACTCAAAAGCGACCTTAGTTTGGGTTCGTGGTCACAATGACGACCCTGGTAATGAACTGGCTGATGAATGGGCCAACAAAGCTCGCCAGGGGCACAAAATAGACTAGTACTACTCATCCTGAATCTTACAAATAACTGACAAAACCAGGTGAATATTAACTCAATATGAATAATGTTTGACTCCAATAATTAGTTAGCGCAGTATGAAAATTACTAACTAATTTAAGGAGGGTGTATGAGTAAAAAATCAACTTGGGTGGGGGCAGTATCGCGGG
>Ga0209190_1001066_pt1 | contig 19455 bp, 12 predicted proteins | sample M_140205_XF_Meta_FD_187315 | JGI IMG/M metagenome (GOLD analysis project Ga0209190, IMG submission 187315) | Freshwater microbial communities from Lake Montjoie, Canada to study carbon cycling - M_140205_XF_MetaG (SPAdes) (version 2) | ecosystem: Environmental > Aquatic > Freshwater > Lake... | reverse complement strand
AGAAACACTCAAAATCACCCAGTTCTTGATAGTGCTCTGGGAGTGTTAACCTAAATTGGTGCTCTGCGTGTGTGGCGACCTTCAAGGTCCAGCGTGGCTTCGATCTTCCAGGCAAAGGTAGCAATGCGGCCAATATGATCCGCTGCCATGTTGTCCACATCAGGATAGTTGACTTCTCTGGCAGCGTCGGCCAGGTCATGATACACATCGATTAGAGTGTTGATATCTTCCCAAACTGTGTGTAGCAATTCATCTGCTGTGCCTTCAACAGGTGCATCTTCAACTGCGCTCACATCCATGGTGTCTTGAATGCTGACGGGCACACCACCCAGTCCACAGGCCTGAATCTTTTCACCCACTACATCTATGGCGTCTTGAAAAAATTCATAGATGTGTTTAAGCAATTTGTGATCGCCGTAGAAGTTACGACTTCTAGTGTTGATGTGTGCTATGTGTGCTCTTTGATAAGCCACAAACACACTACCATAAGTGCGTGTAAGTTCTTCGTGTAGTTGGTCTAATGGGTTCATGGTTGTCCTAGTACTTTCTTGGCTGCTTTGAGTCTAATAGCCATATCTAATTGATCTTGTTGTGCTTGATTTTGTCGAACCATATCGCTGTATTGTTTATTAGTGCTGTTGACCATACTTGCTGCCGCACCTGCTGCCGCTGGCACAACATGTCCTGTTACTCCATTTAACGGTGATAAAAATGGCATTTGTTTTGAAACTTGATTTACCAATTCAGGAGCGGCAACTGCTTGAGCAGGATTACCGGCTATCACACCAGGAACTGCGGCACCGGCTTGAGCACCCATTGTGCCACCAGTTGCGGCACCTTGTATTCCACCATATAATTTGCCCAGTTGTTGAATACCTGCACTTAGATCAGGAGCGTATCGTGATAACAATGCACCTGCACCACGAGCGCCCAATTGAGCACCTTTGACTGCACCATATGCTCCAGGTACGGCATATCCGGCTACTTCGCCCACTGTGCTGCCTAAGTTGGCTGCCATAGGATTGGCTTGATTGTAGAACTGTGCGTTGGAATAATCTTCAGGTGTGAATGTTTTGTTGAGATAATCCGGTAATCCAAATGTCAATGCATTCACTGCATTGGCCGCAAATGTAGATATAGGATGGTCTTGATATTTTTTCATATCACCACCAGTAGTTTCAGTTTCTTTGGCCTGTTTGTAAGCCTGTGCTACTGTGTTAAATTCGGCAGAGCCTTTTTTGTCAGCATTGTCCACAATCCATTTTGCGTAATCATCAGCAGTGGCCATTATGGTGCTCCTAATATTCTGTCTGCTTGTCTGCGAACATCCATTGCGGCCTCAGGACCACCCAGTATGTTTCTCATACGCTCATTTGCATCCTTGAAGATCTTTTCACCAGTTGTGGCATCAAAGTTGGTTTCAAAGTCCAAGCGATCAATTCCAGGATTGGTCTTGCGAGCCTGTGCCCAGGCTTTGGCCTTGGCATCTGTGTATTCAATCTTGGCTCGGGCATATTCCAATGTGGCTTTGGCAGCGGCTGGTCTATCACTGATACTACCTATTGTGCCCATTACTCGTTGACTTTCGCGTTCAGTATTGGTCTGACTTGCTGTCAATCCACTGCCTGTAATTGCATTAATCTGTAGGTTGCGATAATCATTCATTACAGCATCAAATGCAGAACGCTGTTCTTTTGGTATGTTCATATTACGAGCCAGGGTATCCAAAGATTCTGCTTTTTGTGGATTAGTACTGTTTACATCCACAAAAGCACGCCAGGCTGGACTGTTGGTATCAATACCCCAGAAGTTGGGATTTCTATCAATTGCTGATTGTAAACGAGTAATAGTTGAACCTTGTGCGGCAGCAGTTTGACGACTTGCCGCTAAACTATCACTATAGTCTTGATTGGCTTTGTTACGATCTTTTATTTGACTTGCTGAAACTTCAATATTGCTTTTGCCTGCTTCTTTGCGCAAGGCTTCGTTGGTTTCTCTGCCGGCAATGGTATTGCCACCACCTGTGACTTGTGCACCGCCTGCGGGTGCTGTTGCTACTGCTGTGGGTGCAACCGCTGTGGGTGCTACTGCTGTGCGTTGTGTTTGAACTGGTGCGGCTTGAACCTGTGCAGGTGCTGCCTGTTGAACTTGTGCAGGTGCTGCCTGTTGAACCTGTGCAGGTGCTGCCTGTTGAACTTGTGCAGGTGCTGCCTGTTGAACTGGTTTGGCTGTGGCTTGTGCTGGAGGTTGTGTGGGCACCGCACCCACAACGGCTGCCATGGGCTGACCTTCCAATGCTCGTTGTTTGACCACAGGATCCAACTGACCATGTCGTGCTTCATTTTCAGCCACAATCTCTGCACGTTTGTTAGCAGGTGCGTAGGCCAATTTGTTTGTGAGTTCGTTGATTTGTATTTGGTTCTTGGTAGCAATGTCGCTGCCAATACCATATGCTCTCAAGTTGTTACTGCTGCCTGCATAGCGTTTGCCAGTGTGATCCACCAACTGTATGCCTGTGGGTGTGGTCTTTTCATAGTAGATTTCACCAGTAGTCATGTCTTGCATTTTACCAGTGTGTACAGTAGTACCTTTGAGTGCTGTTACACCAGCAGCCGCTGCCACCAGTTGTTGTGCATCCAGGGCTTGTCCGGTCTTACCACTATAACCTTCTACAGGTTTACCATCACGCATTTTGAGTATGACTGGCTCACCATTCACATCAGCAGTGACAGTTTGATCTTTTAAGCCCAGTTTGGCTGCTTCGCGTCCGGCCAATTCAGGACTGATAAAACTCATCAAGACCATTTTGGCATAACTGCCTTCGTCATCTCGGCTACGCAACATCTTGGCCAATGGTGAAAAGTTGCCAGTTTCCATGGCTCGTGTGTATTGATCACGCACCGCTTGTTCAGTGCGACGTTGTTGCACTTCGCGTGCCATTATGGTTTGTGCTTCTTGATTGGCACGTGCTTGTTGTTCTGGTGTGAATCTTGTGTCACGACCCAGAGTCATGAGTTTGTATGCATCGCCACCTGCGCCAGACAATTCTTTTGTAAAAACATGTTCAATGCCTTGTGGTTCTGCCAAAGCACTTGTTTGCGCAACAGGAATCTCTTGACCCATTTCCGACCCGTAGCGACCAGCCTGTGCCATTTGTGGTTGCGGAGCAACAGGCGCTGGTTGTGGCGCTGGTTGTGCCATCACTTGCGGAGGTGGTGGTGGTGGTGCGACCGGAGTCGGCGCAACAGGTTGCATGCTTGGTGGCATACGCAAACCTTGTCCTGTGTAGGGCTCACCAGGTTGCATCAAAGTAGGTGTGTTGGGGTTGGCTGAACTTAACGCTTCTTTAGTGCCTTTTACAGTGACTTCTTGAGAGCCATCTGGATTAGTCACAATAGTTTGTTTTACAGGAGTATTCAGTGCTGCCATGCGACGACGATATTCTTCGTCAGTTTCGCCTTCAATATATCCGCCCATTTGGTAATCGGCCATTATCTAATACCCCCTTGCATACTACCATATGATCCGCCAATACCTGCTTGGTATCCGCTGGTGTTTGTGGTGCTACCAATAGTGCCACGGAAGTCAGGAGTGTAACTGCTGGCTGGTGTTCCAAAGATCACTGAGGCATATTGATTATACAACTGTTGTGGTGTCATTGCGGCACTCACGCCTTGACCGGCAGCACCCAGTGCTTGTCCCAGTCCACCAGAACCAATTTGTGCCAGTTGTGATCCAACTCCGGCTCGTTGTGTGTTGATGTCTCTAAGTATGTTGGCTGCTGTTGCTGCCTGTGTGGCTTGTGTTTGGCCTGCCAGTTGTTGACCTGCCAGTGCTTGACGTGCTGAACCCAGGTTACCTGTGCCACCAAACTGTGCCTGTTGATTGGCCAAGTTTTGTTGGTATTGCATTTGTGCAGGTGCCATGGCAGCATCCAGTTGTTGTTTTTCATAATCTGGTGAAAACAGGCTTTGCAATCCAGCAACGCCTGTGCGCAGGGCTGATTCGCCAACTTCGCCAGTGGTCTGTTGCACTTGACCTGCTGTGCCAGCAAGATTCTGTGCGGCTCTGGTAACGCCAGGTGCGCCTTGATTGTATAGGCCAGTGGCACCTTGTACCGCTTGGTTATATGTAGGAGCAATGGTTCCTGTGAAAAATTCTGTTTGAGCCTGTATTTGTGCTCGTTGTTCAGGCGTCATTTCTGGTGTTTGAACTGTGGTGCCGCCGCTTTTGCCGAAACTCATTGTGCTTCTCCTCGTGATCTAATATTTAGTGTATTCATGTTTTTGGGTCCTTTAAGCCAGGTCAAACCCTGGGTGCCACTGGCTGTGTGGCCACATACTGATTGATGTCAGTGGGTGTGTATAATTGTTGTAGGCCCCAAGGTTGTGCTGAGGCTCCTGGCACATTGTTGTAGGCCAATGGATCAAATGTGGCACCTGTTTGAAGCGCACGTTGACCGTAATTGAATTGTGATTGAACAGGACTTGTGGTGTTATAAAATCGAGGCGGTTGTATAAAACCAGGATTCAAGCCAGGATTGACAAGGCCTGCAGTTTGACCAAATGTGGTTGGTGCAATGGGTCCGTATGGTGCTCGTGTGGCTGGTTTGGCAGGTGGAGTTAATACTCCATTGAGATAATACCAACCAGCAGCCAACAATGCCAGATCTGTTGCACTCACTGGAGGCATGGTGTAACCGCCAAGTCCAGGTTGTGGTGTGCCTGGTGGCCGAGCCACAGCATCTTCCACAGGCACAGTGCCCGGTTGTATTGGGGGAGGTGCAATCACTGGCTTTTCTGGCACAGGTGTTGGCACAGCATCACGCACAGGAACTTCTGCAGGATTTGGTATTTCGCCAATGCCAGGCCCAGTGTATTCAGGTGGTGTCACAACAGGTGCGGGTGTTGGTGTAGGAACCACAACTTCTGTTACAGGAGGAGGTGGCGTGACTGTGACTGGTTCGACAGGAGCCAAAGGTGGCTGTTGCACAACAGGTGGCTGTTGCACAACTGGTGGCTGTTCCACGACAGGTGGTGCTATTGGAGCCGGTGGTGGCGTTTCTACAACTGGTGGCTGTTCCACGACAGGTGGTGCTATTGGAGCCGGTGGTGGCGTTTCTACAACTGGTGGTGGCTGCACAACTGGCAATGCTTGAATTGGATTTACAACAGGTGGCGGTGTCACAACAGGTGGCGGTTCCACAACAGGTGGCGGTGCCACAGGCGCAGGCACTTCCCAGGCATTGGCTGCTTGATTGAACTGGGCTCGTCCAGCGTCAATTTCTGCTTGTGTGGCCAATTGTGAGCCTGGAGTCATTTGATCACGTATGGCATATTGCGGCACTTCCGCAGTGCCAGGCAATCCTCGCACTTCTACTTGGAATGGTGGAGCCTCTGGTGCAACAGGGCCGCCTTCATTATCAATGATGTCTGTGGCTTCGGCAGGAGTCTTGCCTTGTCGAATCAGTTCATTGTAACGTGTTTCTTGTGCAGGAGTGTAAGGACCTGCAACTTGAGTAGGAGGCCCTGGTTGAATTTCAGCAACTGACACTGGTGTGCCGTCAAGATTGTAATAATCTTTGCCATTGTAATAACTCACTGTGCCATCGGGCATTTGCACAGGCACTGATCCAGCAGGTGGTCCGCTTACAGCAGGTGGTGGCTCTATTGGATTAGTATCCCAGGGAAGTTTCCAGGCTGTTCCATCAGCATTAAATCCTCTACCGCTGGCATCTTCAAATGCTGGGCCGCCCCAACTTGGTGTTGGTCTATTACCAACATAAGTCCAATCAGGATGTTTATCTAAAACAGATCTAATGCCTGGTTCCTGTGTAGGATCCCACATTTCAAAAGGACCACCCGGTGTTGGTGTAGGTGTAGGTGGTGGCTCTATTGGTGCAGGTGGTGGTGTAGGTGTAGGTGTTGGTGTAGGTGTAGGTGGTGGCTCTATTGGTGCAGGTGGTGGCTCTATTGGTGCAGGTGGTGGCTCTATTGGTGCAGGTGGTGGCTCTATTGGTGCAGGTGGTGGTGTAGGTGTAGGTATTGGCTCAACAACAGGTGGTGGTGTTGGTGTAGGTATTGGCTCAACAACAGGTGGTGGTGTTGGTGTAGGTATTGGCTCAACAACAGGTGGTGCTACTGGTGGTGGTGCAGGTGCGGGAGTTGGTGCAGGAGGTGCCACATACCGTGTGCCCACCTGTGCTCCAGAATCCACAGGATCACCTGAGAATCCATGCACTTGTGGTGTGCCATTTGCGTCGAAACTCACCGTGCCACCATCTCCGCCATAGGCTGTGGGACTGTAATAAACTGTTTCACCATTGGCAAATGTTCTGGCTTGTAAGTCACTCCAACCTGTTCTTGCTTGTGCGGCTGACATGCCTGCTGTGGGTGCGGCAGCAACTGGTCCAGGCACAACAGGTGCAACAGATGCAGTGGCACTGGGTCCGCTGGCCAATTCATTGAAGTTGCCGTTTTTGGCGTAGGCATCCAATACTTGATCCGGAGTGTGTCCTTGCCCAGCCCAGTATTTCACTTGATCTGGCGCCAGATTTAAATCTATGGTTCGATTGATTTGTGCTTGTGAGAATCCTGCATCTTGCAAACTCTTGATACCATCAGCACTAAATCCTGAGCCATTCAACTGCACAGATTCGTTTATGCTACGACCTGTTGCTTCACTAATGCTTCGCACATCCTTGGCCATTTCAGCCACGCTTCGTCCTGTGCCTTCGGCTTCATATACCAAGGTCTGTGCTTCTCGTGCTGTGATACCTTGTTTGGCAAGATCAATTTGATCTTTTAAATTTAGTCCTTGCTGAGTCAGTCCAGATTGTGTTTGTCCAACATAACCTTGGTCAACCAAGTCAGCAATGCCACCATTGGCCTGTGCAGCCTGTGTTGCGGCATCTACAAATATTGTGTTTGCTCCACCTACTGATTGCTTGATGGCTGCCATCACACTGGCGTTGCCCATGCCTTCAGCGGCTGCTGTGGCTGCTGCCGCGGCAGTTGCGGCGTTCACGCCCGAAGCACCCAGGATGTCTGCAATTTGTTCTCGTCCAAGTCCTTGAGCAGCCAATTGCTGTGCATCATAGGCCACAAAGTCAGCGTTGACATCCACAGTGCCACCACCAATGTATTGTGCCACACCTTGTGTGACATAACCTATGGCACCTGCTCGGACAGCATCTTCGAAACTACCACCATTGGCCACCACCGAGGTAGCACTGATTAGTGGCAACAAATAGTATTGTTGTGTGGCAATGGCCGCTGCCTTGGCCACAGTGCCCACTGGATCTTTTAGTGCGGCATTGACTGTTTTTTCTACCACACGGCCTGCTTGTTCCACAATGTGTCCAGCAGTGCTGACCACATCACCAACTGCGTTGCCTACTGATTCGACTACGTCGCCGATGCCACTGGCAACATCTTCAATTACTTGCGCTACTGCACCCATTATTTGGCTCCTTTGCCTGTATCACCCATGTTGATGGTGGCTGTGTACTGGCCTTTTTTTGATTTCTGTATGGTATATCCCATGCCTGGAAACGGGGGATTTCTCATGATCTTCTTGAACAACGTGAGTGGTTCTGCGGTTTCAAACTGCACTACCAACACACGAAATCCACTCATGCCAGCAGCCTTTAGAAACTGCTGAGTGTTTCGCAAATAGTTGGGCGCTGTGTCAGCATTGAGCACACGAAACATGCCGTGATCTCTTTGCTTGGGCACATAGTGTATGATATAGATTGTGTTGCCTTCTCGCATGGCAATGGCATTAGGTGAGTTCATTTCAGCACTCAATGCAACCACTGCTTGATCTTCCGTGTGCTGAGAACCAGTCTCACTTGCGGCAGTCTTGATTATGTCTATGGGGTCTAGTTGGGTCTTGCGACTGTCTGTTATTGGCATAAATGTTCCATCATATGATATTTATTGGTACCTGGTTTTACCAGGTGATTACCCTTATTGTTTGATCACCTGTGCTGTAAGACTGCGAAGACCTGTTATGGCTCGGCCAGGGGTGATATCGTATGGGCCAGTAACATAATACACAACCAGCGTCATGTCATTGGCAGGGCTGGTTCCGCCAAGACTTGTGCCGGGTATGGTCAATATATCATCCACAAGATACCCTGATCCACCATTAGTTACATCAATTGCGGTGTTTGTTTTGATATTGTATCCTGCTGAAGCACCGGCTGTGAGTGTGACATCCAGCACAGCACCTGTGCCAGAACCGGTCACAGTAGTTGGAGTTATACCTGAATAAGTGGTATCACTACCCAGTGCTACTTTGGTGCCAGAAATGGTCACATTATCTGCGGCATCACCTAAAAATAATGAGCCTGGTATCGCAAAATACACTTCAAGAATATACCAATAATAACCAAAGTCAAGATTAGGACCATCCAACACAGTGGTAAAAATTGCTTCCAAAGTTTCTGTGCCAGAGGTGCTGCCAACTCCAAATTTTTCAAATGCTTTTTCGCTTACCAACACTTCATCAGCAAACAAATATTCTGTTGAGCCTGCTGTGGTTGATGGGAATCCTTTTAATCTACCAATGCGAACAATTACATTATAGGTAATGTTTGTGGTACAGGTGTATTCATATTCTAGATTCAATTGTGCTGACACAAACACTTGTGTGGTAGCACCTTGAACAGTAACTCGTCCATTACAATCAGTAGGAATTACATAATTAGTGAAATCTCGACCAATAGTGCCGCCACTTACATAAGTTTTCCAAGTGCGTTCTTCAAAATCAGCATTATAACCAAGTGTGACATCTGTTGTGGTGCAACTATAGACCACATCACCGGCACCGTTAAGAGAAGTGCCTGTGCCTGTTTCAGTTACACCTGCTATGTCTAGTTTATCACCAAACTGAAATGGTGGGTTAGCAAAAGGTGTGGTAAATGTTACTTGAATAAATTTACTTGGATTACCACCCACAATGGTGATATTGCTGATAGGTACTGACAAATAGATACTGGGATTTAGTGTAGAATTAATGGGCAAATCCCAGGGTTGTCTACTAGACGGTCTAATGTATGCTGGTAGATACGCACTGAAACCATCAAAGTTTTGTCCAAGGCCACTTGGTCCACTCAACAAGTAGTTTACAGCATCGACTACGCCTTCATCATCAGTGTATTCAACAGGATACTTGGCCATTAACGATCATCCTCAACTTGTGTGATTTGCCAGGTAGTGGCACTACACATCCAGATGTCTGTGTTGCTTGAGTTTGACAATTCAATAGTGTTCACACGAAATGCGTTCTGATTGATCTGTGCCCAAGGGTTATCACTATTTGTTTCACCATTGGCGTCTACAGGAATTGTCACACTTACTATACCACCATTGCGATCAGTAGGTTCGGATCCTACTGAGTTGGCACCTTTTATAGTGACTGTGACATTGCCTGGACCTGGTGTGATTGGTATTTCATTGTTTTCACTGTGTACAGCACCAATGTTTACCACTTCAGGCAAGATACGATGTACCATGAGTTTGCCTGAATAGTCTTTGATCAATTTGATGTTGTCTCTGCGGAACACACTGTCAATGGCACCACCATCATACCAGGCATAGCCTTGATCCTTTTGTATCAATTGACCATCCACAACACCTCGAGCATACACCACTGTTCTTGAACTTAGCAGTGGTACCCATTCTGGTAAACTACTATCTGTTGTGTTGCTGTAAACCGGTGCTTCACATGAGAATGTGGCTTCGTTGATTTCTCTTGGTGCATTCCAACAGTCAATGTCATAGCGATAACTCAACATACGATTTGGCACACCATCTATAGCATTTGAATCTGGATAGTAAATTTCTATTTGACTGCGTTGGCTATTGGTTTCCATATACACACGGTCATAGTTCACAGGATCCAATTGATCATAAAACCAGTTCTTTACACGCTGGTTGCCCAGTCCCTGAAAGTCTTGACCATCAAACACCCAGATGTCTCTTGCATCAATACCATATACTAGTTTGTCAGTATTGGCCCAGCAATTGCTTGATAGTAATCCACGACCCTGGTTGAACTGACGCACACCCAGGATAGGTGCTGATGTGGTTGAGTAGTTGATTGGACTGAACACAACTGTGTCCCAATAACTGCATAAAAAGAAGTTGCCGTTGCAAGGAAAACCATCCAGGGCTGGACCACGAAGCGGCACTTCCAATTGGTTGGCCACGTTGGTCACAGTTGGTGTCCAGGTAGTGGGTGCTTGATTGAGACCAAATGCCTGACTCCATTGCACAGTTACAGGATATAATTCGGTTGCATCAGTAAGTGCATTAGTAGCAGTTAAATTACCTGCGACTAATATTGATCCTACGTTGGGAGTGTTGTACAATCGCATGAATTTGGCATATACTCCTGACCAATCTGCATTGTAGTTCCAGGTATAAGCAGGTGCCACAGTACCACCAGAACTATAAGCATCAGCCACTGAGCATTCAATTGTGACACTGGAGGTTGTGCAGGCTGTGACCAGCCAAGTGCCATTGTAGTATCTTGGCAACACATTGGCAATTTGCACATAAGCACCCACAGCAAATGGTGCTGGCAAAGGAGCAATATCATCAAATGACACTATTCTTGTGTTACTTGTGACTGGTTGTATATCATTGATATCTAGTGGTATTTGATTGCTATATGATACCAGTACAGCACCATCAGTATCGGGCCAGAACATGGGAGGATTGTGTTCGTCATTCAAAAACAACACTGTGCCATTCCAAGCCTCGGTTATGTTGGTATTTTGTTCATATCCAGTTGAATCAAAGGCAGCGTCAGTGGGAGTGATATCATACCAGGTGGTATTGCCATCGCTGGCGTAGAATTTTCCTGGATAGCCAGGAGTGGCTGTGGTTGCTACCACAAACCAAAATTGATTACCACGTCTGAATCCACCTGTGACAAATGTGGCTGCCCCTGGTCCAGGTATAGCATCCAGGATCACCTGATCTCCGGCCATGCTTCGTATGCCACGCACATCAGTTTCTACGTTGAGGCCGTCATTGTATTCGTTTGGACCCAGTGCTGTGCTTGGCACATCGGGTGTGAATGTCATTTTGGCAAATGGTATTCGCGCTTCTTGATAACTTGATTGTATGTTGGCCACTTGTTGTTTTCCTTATGTTGGGTAGCGAATGATCACGATGCCAGAACCACCGTCTTGACCTGCCTGAATTGAAACTGTGCCACCGCCACCGCCACCGCCACCTGTGTTGGGTGTGCCAGGTGTGGCATTGGCATTGGTTCCACCCGAAATATAACGCACTCCACCTGTGCCGCCGCCGCCCGAGCCTCCAACACCGCCGCCGCCGCTTTCAAAATAAGGACTACCGGCGGCAACTATGGCAATACCACCACCACCACCACCATAATAAGTGCTGGTTCCATTTATGGCAGATGTAACACCATTGCCGCCTGCTCCACCATTTGCCGAAATCCCTATACTGACTGCCGCATTGCCACCAACTTGTCCAACACCGCCGCCACCGCCACCCAGGCTGAAACCTTGATTGGTGGTGCCATAGCCGCCGGCATATTGGCCCGCAGTGGAATTACCTGGAGCATTACCTCCAGATCCTGGAGCACCTACTGATATGCCAGCACCACCACCACCTGAGGCTCCATTGCGATCAGTATAAGTCTGTGTTGTTGTCTGACCAGCGCCGCCGCCCACAGCATTGGCACTAAAAACACTACTGGTGCCACCAACAGTGGGTTCAGAGCCGCCATTGGTTTTGAGTCCGCCTGCTCCAACCACAACAGTGTAAGCACCTGATGTTTGACTTGAGGCATTGGCTTGAACAAGTTGTCCAGATCCGCCACCTGAAGCACCACCTGCACCACCACCGCCCACAATCAAGTAATCTACTGATAATGTTGGAGTGTTAATAGTAAAAGTTCCATTGGCAGTAAAGGTGTGTATGGTATAATTTGTGCCGCTGATATTGGCCCTGGTCACACTGCCACCAGAGGCCTTGCCATAAAGCCACCAATTGCTATATTGTGCTGTTGTTGCGGCTGAGAACATTATGAGAACGCCGGTGAAATTGTGGTCAAATAGCCTGTGGTGTTGGCACTAGTTCGGTATGCTGTGATTGCAATCATGGTGGTTGTGTTGGCAGTACTAGAAACTGTATTCACTCCACTAGCATAACGGATTGCTGTATTGCCTGTGGGCATGGTCACAGTGTAAGGAGTGGCGCCTTGCTCAATGATCAAGGTCACTGTGTCTGTTTGATTCAATGCGGCAACTGAATTGCTGGCAGTGGTCACAAAGTTGGTGTATGAGCCTATGGTTACATTGCCTGTTAAACTAATTGCCTGCACTTGACCCACTGACTTGTCAATGTCCCAGGTGCCTGTGGTGTTGCCCCCTGCTTGGAATGTGTGATAGGCTCGCAGGCTTCCCAATTGGTTCTGTGCCACTGCGTCATCATTTCGCAAGAAATAATAATTGGTGGCTGCTCTTGCACTGTTGCTGTTGTTGATACCATATGTAAAACTTGTGCCTGGCATGTAATAGCCAAACACATTAGTTGGAGTTGTGGTTGCTGTGCCTGCAAACTGTGCAGTCATACCAATCTGATTGGTAATATTACCTGAATTGTTTATTTGAGCAAAACTGCCTACACCTGATATTAGATTACTGCCAGCATACATGATAAGTTGACCAAAACTGGCAGCCGAAAGTGAATTCACTGTGACATTGCCCAGAGCAATTGTGGTATTGGGTTGACCTATGCCCAAGAATTGATTAAAACCTACCAACTGACCAAAAGTATTGGCATTGCCAAAAGTATAATTGTTGGCACTGCCACCCAGGATCATTGAACCAACACCGCCACGCAATTGTGTGTTAGTATTGTTTGTAGTATTGCCTGTCAGCACCTGCTGACTGTTCACAACCATGCCTGACAATCTTACAGGAGCGGCACCTGAATCAACACTGATATTGGCACTGTCCCATACCCCAACCTTGGCACCACGAATGGCTGCTGTTTGACTGTTGGTTGGATCAAGGTTACCAAAATATCCGTTGCCAATCACAATCTGACCTGGCAACAGGGTGGTGTTTAGGCCAGTGCCTGTCCAAGCATTTGATGTATTGACTCGTTGAGCACCGCCACTGCGTCCCACATTGCCACTGCCAATAATAATGTTGGCCAATGTGACATTGCCTGTGGTGTTGTCAAATGTCATGGCCGCATTGCCAGCCATGACGCCTGAATTGTTGAATTGAATTTGTGTGTTTGATCCACCGGCAGGCACTTGCGTAGTTTGATCAGTAGACACAGTGGTGAAGTAGTTCACAGTGCCGGCAGCATTTGATGCTACCACTGTGATTATGCTTTGACTGTTGGCCACTGCTGGCACAGTGCTGATGTTACCGGCATACAGGTATGTTGATCCTGTGGGCAAGGTCACAGTGTAAGGAGTTGCGCCTTGTTGCACCAGGATAGTAAGGGTGTCAATTTCTTGATCAGTGTTTACACTGTCACTCAGTGTGGTGACCATGTTGGCATAACCTGAGATGGTGACATTGGCAGTGGGTGCTATGTATTGCACCTGTGCGTTGTTCTTGTCTATGGTTATGCTGCCCGATGTGGCGGTGTCATAACGGAATTCATTGTAACTGCGTAGACTTCCCAACTGTGTCTGTGCCACTGCGTCAGAGTTATACAAGAAATAATAGTTGGTGGCAGCCCGCATGCTGTTGCTTTGACTCATGCCATATGCAGCCACATTGTTGCCCATGTAGAATCCAATGGCATTGGTTGGATTAGTAACACCTGTGCCTGTCAACTGAGCAGCCACACCAAATGTGTTGGTAGCGTTGCCTGCGTTGCTCACATAACCCAACAAGCCGGCAGCGTTGTTGGCTGTGCTGCCAGCATACACAAAGATCTGACCGCTTGTGCCGGTCACACCATTCAAGGTCACATTGCCCACTGTGGGTGCAGTGCCGCCCACATTGCCCACATTGAGCACACCCTGGAATGCTGTGCTTTGACTGATACCTTGGGCGGTGCTGGCAAAGGTATTGGCACCAGAGCCGCCGCCAATGGTTAAACTGGATCCAATACCACGAATCACTGTGTTGGCATTGGTCAAATTGGCAATTGTAACTTGACTGGCTATGCCCAGGCTACCATATCGGATGCCACCAGTGGCTGGTTCTGTCACATTGGCCGAATTCCACAGAGTCAATTTGCCGGCTCTGGCTCCTGATCCAGCAATGTTCAATAAATTAAGATTGCCATACCAACCATTGCCAATGATCATCTGACCTGCTGAGAATGCAGTGGCATTGCCATTGATACCATTGAAATCACTTGTGGTGTTGATTCGGGTGGACAAGCCGCCCAGGTTGGCATCATTGGCACTGTTGGTGCCTATGACCAAGTTGCTGAGTGTGACATTGCCCACAGTCTGATCAAATGTCATCAAGGCATTACCAGCAAAAGCATTGCCATTGTTGTATTGTATTTGTGTGTTTGATCCTGCCGCATTGGAACTGGCAACTATACCGGTCAGTTGCGATCCATTACCAATGAAGTAATTGCCTGTGACATTGCCTGTGGCTGAAACTACACCACCAGTTAAAATATTGGCACCTGTTATACCGTTGGCATTGGCAACCAGGGTCGCGCCAGAGTTATCATATAATTTAACACCATCTGAGCCTTGCATCCAACTATAACCACTTTCCACGCCAATGGCAAAAGAAGCATCCGGACCATACAGGCCCACGCGAACTGGAGCAAATGTTCCATTTGGAGGACCATAAGTGCCCCCGCTGGCATAGATTGTTTTGTTATCTGCTACAATAATATTGCCAGTGTTTACATTGCCTGTGGTTGATATTGTATTAGAACCAAAGTTGGCCAGGAATGTGGCCACATTGGCATTTGAATATGTGGCTGGTAAACCAGAGATAAAAGCACCGTTGCCCAGCAAATAATTGCCTGTGACATTGCCGGTGGCACTTACTACGCCACCTGTGAGCATGTTGCCTGTTGTGGTATTGCCTGTAACAGCAACACTGGTAAGTGTGCCCACTGAAGTGATATTTGGTTGTGCATTTGCTGTCACAGTGCCTGCTGTGGTGGCTGATCCGGCTGTGACAGCGTAGGTGGCATTGGCCACTGTGCCTGTGACATTGGCACCTGTTATACTTGTTAAAAGTGATCCATTACCAATCAAATAACTGGCTGTGATATTGCCTGTGGTTGAAATTGAATTTGAACCAAAATTGGCCAGGAATGTGGCCACATTGGCATTGGCGTATGTGGCAGGCAAGCCGGTCAATTGTGATCCATTACCAATGAAGTAGTTGGCTGTGACATTGCCCACAGCACTGATAGCACCTGGTGCTGATAAATTACCTACAGCGTCAAAGGTCCAGGTTGGATTTACATTGCCGGTGGTGTTGGTGGCTATGGCCACATAACTATTGGCAAATACAGCGGCTTCACCGGTGTCATTGAAATAAGCACCTGTATTGACTCCAATGGCATTGCCTGTAATGGTGATTCTCTGATCACCTTGTTCAATTATGCCACTGTTGTTGGTAAAATTGATCAGATTGGCCAGCACTGTTCCGCCATATGTGGGCAAGAAGTTGGCCACATTGGCATTGCCATATGAAGTGGTTATTCCGGTCAAGAATGCGCCATTGCCCAGGATGTAATTGCCTGTGATATTGCCAGTGGCTGTGATTAAACCACCTGTGTTGATATTACCACCACGCACATTTCCCGTGGCTGATACCACACCTGCAGTAAACATGTTGGCACCTGTGACATTGGCTTGAGCACTCACACTGCCATCATTGCCCAGGGTCACTGTGTGCAAGGTGCCTGTGGTGTTGCTTTGGAATACACCACCATCTGGATCTACATAAAACCAGGATCCTGTGCCAATGTTGGTTTGATCCACAGGAGCAGTGGCTGAATTTGAATATTGCAACTGCGCCCAGGCATTGCTTTGTATGGCTATGCCTGTGGTGTTGTGATACACAGTGTTGGTATTGACATTATTGGCCACAACAGTGCCTGCAACTGTGGCCACATTGGAGGCTGAATTGAATGTAAATCCTGAACTGGCACCTGCATTGCCTGCATTGTTGTACAACACCTGAGTATTGGCACCAGGCACCACAATGTTGCCACTGATGTTGCCTTGAAAATTACCTACAAAATATCCTTGTGTGTAGATGTTGCCTGTGGCAGACACCACACCTGGAACAAAAACATTGCCTGCGGTGATGTTGCCAGTTGTGGATATTGAATTTGAACCAAAATTGTTTAAAAAAGCCGCAACCTGTGCATTACCATATGTGCTGGATACAATACCTGTCAATTGTGAACCATTGCCTATAAAATAGTTGGCTGTGACATTGCCTGTGGCTGAAATATTGGCCACAGTGTTTGAACCATCTGTGCCTGCGTTGAGCAAGGCAACCACATTGGCGTTGCCGTAGGGTGTGGTAGGTACTATGACACCTTGTTGTGAAGGATACAAGGTAGTAAAATTGTTGCTACCTGTTGTGCCATTGCTGGAACTTGTGCTGTAAAGGCTTGTGGTATTTCCACTCATTGCGGTGTCCTTATTTGATGTTGTATTGGCGATATATGCGTGGCTGCCAAACTGAAGTTAATCTTGTGTGTCCGCCAGACCATTTGCCCAGGTTATTTTGATCTTCCACAATGTTCCAGGCATCATTGTACTTGGTTTGATAGATTGCGGCATCTTCTTGATTGTGTCGTTTGATGTAGTATTCACGTAGGCTTGAATAAACATAACCTTCCGACCATGTCTGTAACACAGGATTGGTTTGCACTTTGCGACCTACATTCTCCAACAAGGCCACATTGGTTACTGTGCCTGCTGTGGGAGTTGTGCCACCTACTGAGGTGTAGTTCACCGTGGTTGAAGTCTTGGAAGTCACTGTACGCACACCTGTGCCGCCACCTAGACTGCCTGTGCCTGCTGTGGCAGTGATAATACTGCCCACACTCAGGCCTGTGGTGCTGGTCATGCCAGTGATTTGGGCTGTCCAAGGTCCTGCACCTGCAATGGTGCCCACTGTGCCTGTGGCACTCACAATGATGTCATCTATTGGTGAGAACAACAAGGGCCAGGCCTTGTAATAATACAAGTTGATCTGAGCGCCTTCGCCAACCCAGGGCAGGAATTGATAGTTGTTGTATACTTCAGAAAACTTGCCACGTATCACAGCAGGCACGTTTACAGGAGCAAGATACAACTGAGCAATCATGCTCTGTGTGATAATGTCTCTGTCGCCAATACGATCATACACAATCCAAGGACCTGTCTGACTGGGTGTTGACCCATTTTGATTGAAGAACAAGATGGGCTTGTTCATGTCTGCTGGAATAGGCACTTGTCCCAGTTCATTGGCAATACCAATATTTTCCACAGCGTATGGATCTGATCTCAAGGCAGGCAGTTCAATGTTACGCATTGACAACTCTGCCAAGTAGATACACTGTTTGATTTCAGTGTCATTGGTTGATCCTGTGAAATCTTTTAAAAAGTCAACCAGATCATCGCCGGTGGGGATTTGAAAACTCATAGATTATGTCCTTTGAAGAACTTTTGTTCTCCCGATTTGGCCGGATACGGCACTTCAATAGGGATAGGTAACTTACCACCTGGGTAGCACACATACTGCGGATACTCTTGTTGCACCACACGATAAAACTGTGCTTTGAGTGTGCGATCGTTCTTGATTGCGGCCCAGGGCATGCCACCAAAGTATTGATCGCTGATACGAATGCTGACAACATTGGGCAAGTCCATCCATTTGTAGCCCAGCGTGCCGTCTGGCATGAGTGGTGCTAATGGATCTGGCCAACCGGCTTCGGCTGCTTTGCGGTATTCTGCACAACGGCGTGCCACTGCTTCTGCATTCATTTGCTCACGCCGGATGTAGAACTTGCCATCTTCTCGGCCTGTTGTGGTCTTGATATTTTTTGAGCCACTCCAGGCCTCACGCTTCCAATCGCCTTTCATTGCACGGTATAACTGATCATTTTTCAGCAACCGATCAGCCATGCCATTGTGGTTTGTAATAGTGCCACCATGATCCTGACGCTGGTAGTCGTAGTTTTTCTCGGGATCGGTGTTGTCTAGGTATTCGGGTTGGTTGTGATCTTGACTCATCAAGTATTTAGCGGCACCTGTAAATAGGGCCAGAAAGCCCAAGAGAAAAGGCCCCTCGGAGCCCTTTCTGTTTTGACAAAACTTACAATTAGTAAGTGTCGCCACCGCCAGCGTTTGTGCGTGACACAAATGTGCTGGTTCGTGGTGCGCTTGCGGCAGCACCTGTTGTGGAAATGTTGTTCAACAAACCAACGCCTGCTGGGTTACGCACGATAAGCGTGCCTTCAAGCAAGAATTGATCCAGACTTGCGTCAGCGTTTGAGAACACTTCGTTGTTGGGTCCAAGATCGCGTAGACTTCCCCATTGTAAGACGTCCTCATTCAAGAAGTAGATTGAGTTGCTCACACCTGACTGGTCCATGATCCAAGAATCGTATATAGAATATGTGTAATCGAAATCACCTTCATAAGTTTGGATGGTGTCGCCACGCTCCACATTACGACGGTTGATGCTGGTGTTAGAATTAACAATGTTGTCAGAGATCATGGTGCGCAATGAAGTTGGCACAACCATTGTGCGGATCTTGGCATTGTAACGCTGTTCAGCAGTGGTTACCAACTGCTTGTAAATCACAGGCTGGAACACTTGGTTCACAAAAGTACCTGTATAGAACTGTGTACCGTTTGAGTTGATGATCAAGTTACCAACGTTGGCTGTGACTGAGTCACTTGATGCTGAAGTTTGGTTAGTTGTAATATTGGCTGCGGCGTTGGCACTTGGGTTGAAACTCAATGTACCTGCAAAACTTGCCAATGAACCCATACGACGACCACTTGTTTGGCTTGTGCCTGGGTTGACAATAACGTTACTGGATTGACCACCGTATTGTGTGCCAATTTGGTCAGCACGAACCAATTGTTGTTCTACGTCGAACATCAATGCGAGGCAAAGGTCTACCTCTTGGTATGCTTGTGGATCACCACCAGATTGCATAACAGCACGAGCAGTACCAGAGGCAGCGATCGTTGTTTGGAAAATCTGTGTGTAGTTGGCCAAGTTGTAACGCGAATTTGAGTCTGCGTTGGCTGTGCTAACTGCGGCACCTTCTTGCACGGCTTGTGCTGAAGGCAAGCGATAAATGTCATCAGTCCACAATGGGAGTGTTGAGTTTACCTTGCGTTTTTTGCTCATACACATGTTAAGAACAGGTGTATCGTCTTTCACGCGATTGCTCACGTCTAAGTCTAAGTCTTTGACAACGATATCAGTGCCGTATGCGGTTG
>Ga0209190_1001064_pt1 | contig 19460 bp, 11 predicted proteins | sample M_140205_XF_Meta_FD_187315 | JGI IMG/M metagenome (GOLD analysis project Ga0209190, IMG submission 187315) | Freshwater microbial communities from Lake Montjoie, Canada to study carbon cycling - M_140205_XF_MetaG (SPAdes) (version 2) | ecosystem: Environmental > Aquatic > Freshwater > Lake... | reverse complement strand
AATCATCGTCACTCCCCCTCTCCCGCCGGGTATGCGCATCACAAATGCAAACTGCGCCGATGGTCATCCACTGTTGATCCATCAAGATGGACTTTCCGTGAACATTACCACTCTGCCTATAAAGGGCATATTACAACTCGGAGCATCTGACGAAACCACTTTTACCAAACATGAAAAATTACTCTGAAACATTTCGCATTCTAACGAACGGAAGACTACGCAGCCTCATCACCAAAAATGGTCAGGGCGGACTTTTTTACGACTGGATCGCTCTAACCCGATTTTCAGAAAACGCACCGACAGAATGCGGTCCTATGCTTTATCTCCGAGAGGGAAATAATTGGTTCCCATCAGAAAATTACAGTTCACTAGGAAACCTAACGCTTAAAATAGACGCCGGTATTGCTCCCAATTCCGACATCGAAATTCGAAAAATAACCATTACCAACCATGCATCCACCACACGTAAAATCGAACTGACAAGCTACACAGAAATTGCGCTCAATCATCCATCTGGAGATGCAGGTCATCCCGCGTTTTCAAAGTTATTTGTTCAAACTTCGGTGGCAGGTAATCCACCGATACTGCTCGCAAGACGACGCCCACGTGGGCTTAATGAAAACTGGCCGTGGATGGCTCAATCCATGCTCGCAGAAAATTCACCACTCACCTGGGAGACGAATCGCGCCACTTTTCTTGGTCGTGGCCGGACCTCTGCTCAACCAGAAGCCATGGATGCCCCCGGCACACTAAGTTGCCAATCAGGAAACGTGTTAGATCCAGTGATGGCATGGCGCTGTCCAATGAATTTGGCAGCACAGGAATCTAAAACCGTCTGGTTGATGACCGCTGCTGCTTCAGATGAGTCAAGCGTGATGGCGCTGATCCAATCCGCGCAAGAATCAGGCGCAGGCGAAAAACTATTAATCGAAGCACACGCAGCAGAAGTTGCCCGTTTAAGTAAATTCAAAATAGACGCCTCAACCGCTGCCCGTTACGAGGCGATGGCGGCGACCATGCTCTTTGGTCGCGAGGATCGGCAAGTTCCAACATCTCTCGTCGGTGCTGAAATCGTTCATTCGCATCCGCTGTCGTGGGAGGAATTCCGTATCGTTGCTACTGCAGGATTATCAAACCCTGCAACGCTTGACGTCATCCGTGCTCTGCCATTTTGGCGCGCACTTGGCCTACCCGTTCGGGTATTCGTGTTAGATAAATCAACTCCTGAAAATTTACCCGAAGGCGTAATCTGTATTGATCCCACTTCGTTTCGAGTCGGCGAACTTTCTTGGTGGCTTGCTTCAGCACAACTCGTCGTTAGCGACACGCTATGGTCCGCAAGGGCAATTGAAATAAATCACCCAAGCGTGAAATTAGTGCCTGCTGAAGATGCGATACCCGAATCAAGCGGATCACTGCAATGTTTCAACGGATTCGGTGGATTCTCGACGGACGGTCGAGAGTATGTGATTCCGATGGCCCTTAAAAAGGGTCGATTGCACCTCCCGCCAATGCCGTGGATTAATGTGTTAGCAAATCCGAATTTCGGCTGTATTGTTAGTGAACGAGGTGCTGGATACACTTGGTCTCGAAATAGCCAAGCCAACCGACTTACTCCTTGGTCGAATGATCCAATCAGCGATCCATATAGCGAAGCAATCTATCTCCGTGACAACGAATCAGGCATACTTTGGTCGCCATTACCAGGTCCCTGCCCAGCTCAGTCCGCATTCACTGTCCATCACGGCTTTGGTCACTCAAAATTTATTTCTAATGCATTCGGCCTGATACAGACCGTCGAGTTTCTAGTGCCGCCCACCGACCCAATCAAGTTGGTATCCGTTCGCCTTACTAACTCAACCGAACAAAAAAAATCTCTGACTTTTGCTTCTTACCAGCGATTGTTATTGGGTTCTTCCCCTGACCGCCACCATGCCACACTCGCTTGGGCTACTGCCGACGGAGTGCAACATGCGGTGAACCCACGTGCGGGTGATTTTGTCGGAGGGCGCGTTTTTTCTTTCGTTAAAATCCACGGGATAGAGGAAGCCGTGACGATGTCAAACAACTCTGCCGAAGCATTTCTTGGTAATGGCGGCACAGCTTCTCCCTCAATGCTAGCAGTAGGCGCAAAATGGAATGAATCCAACGGTTTCGGGCGTGACGCTTGCTTCTCGAGTAGCACCAGTTTCACTCTGCTTCCTGGAGCGCAAGTCGAGATACTCATCGCACTTGGTGAGGTGATGTCTGAAACGGATGAAACGCGGTTGGTTCAGACTTATCAACAGGCGAACGCGATTCGAACCACTGGAACAAATGAGTTTTGGCATAAAATGCTTGATGGCCTTCAAGTCGAAACTCCTCTAGCAGAAATAAATCTCATGGTAAACGGTTGGTTACTCTATCAGAATATTGCCTGCCGCATTTGGGGAAGAAGCGCATTCTATCAGTCCGGAGGAGCGTATGGCTTTCGCGATCAATTGCAGGATTCTGGTGCATTGGCCGCATTACATCCAGAAATGATGCGTTCACAAATCTTACTCCATGCTGCGCAACAATTTCCAGAAGGCGATGTAACCCACTGGTGGCATCCCGAACCCATGGGACGAGGAATGCGGACAAAATTTGCTGATGATCTGCTTTGGCTCCCTTACCTAACTGATCACTACCTACAAGTCACTGGGGACCATGAAGTATTAAAGGAATCTTGCCCATTCATCGAGGGTCCACTGTTAGCCCACAACGAAGACGAGGAGTACATGAAACCCAAAGTTTCCACTAAATCAGCCAGTGTTTTCGAACATTGCTGCCTCGCCATCGACAAATCACTTACTCGTGGCTCTCATGGACTGCCTCTCATTGGCATCGGGGATTGGAATGACGGGATGAGTCGTATCGGCCGCGAAGGTCGTGGCGAGAGTGTCTGGATGGGATTTTTTCTCTTTGCGATCCTCAACCGCTGGATTCCACTTTGCGAAGCGCATGGCGAATACGAACGGGTTAAGAAATACACGATCTATCGTAATGCGCTACTCATCGCGGTCAATGATGCTGGTTGGGACGGTGAGTGGTATCGCCGTGCCTACTATGACGACGGCACTCCACTCGGTAGCCACACGGGTGATGAATGCCGGATCGATTCGCTGGCTCAGGCATGGGCGGTCATCTCTAAAGCTGCCCCTGCGGATCGGGTGGAACAATCACTGGACTCGTTAGAACGAGAATTGATAGACCCAGAATACAACATCATCCGACTGTTGTATCCGCCATTTGTCAACACGCCTCACGACCCAGGGTATATCAAAGGATACGTGGCTGGCGTGCGCGAAAACGGCGGACAATACACGCATGCCGCCTGTTGGGTGATTCGCGCCATGGCAGAAGCTGGACGCCGAGATGAGGCTACCGAATTGCTAAAACATCTCAGCCCAATCTGGCACTCGCGTGATGCGAATGCGGTCGCTCGCTATCAAGTCGAACCCTATGTGGTGGCCGCTGATATTTATGGTGAAGCACCCCACGTGGGACGTGGCGGGTGGACCTGGTACACTGGATCAGCTGGATGGATGTTCCGTGTCGCCGTGGAATCAGTGCTCGGATTCCGCATGGAAAATGGTACATCGCTCACATTGGATCCACGCGTACCGGATGACTGGACCGGTTACAAAATCGATCACCGGACCATCTCAGGTCGCACACTGTACCGGATCAATGTTTCTAATCCAAATCGTAATGCTCTTGGTGTCTCTAGTTTGTTCGTCGATGGTGAATCACGTCCAGTCATCGGACGGGTGGCTCGATGGGATATCGTCGATGACGGGGTCGAGCACGTGATCCAAGTGACGTTAGGAAACCGATCTGACTGATAGAAAATGACTATTCCACTTTTCGGTGTGCCTAGCCATTATTCTAGCAGCTTAGGTCTTGTAAATCTGCGCCATCGGCAGGTAACTCTCGCCGCACTTCCCATGCGCCATTTGGCATGATCTCCAAAACGGCATCATAGCGAAGACGCGACTCGCCATTCTTGGAGAGAATGACTACCCCAGTACCCTGCTCTTTGAGCATTTCAAGAATACTCGCTATCTGACTTTTAGCTAAGGCACTGCCGGGACGGTCAAGAAAGACAAACGCGGGCTTCGCTAAAAATATCCGAGCAATAGATAATAGATGTTGCTCACCGATAGAAAGCAAATCGTCCCAATCTTGGTTGGTGTCGAGACCGTTGGCATGGGTCACAACATCGTTGAGACCAAGCTTCTCTAAAACTTCCATGATCTCAGAGTCCGGGGTTATCAACTCCATTCCTGTCCTCAATAAAGCTTCCCGGAGCGTACCGGGCGGAAGGTAAGGTCGCTCAGGTAGAAAAAGAATATCGTCCAAGTTAGGACGGATGATTCTCCCGTCGCCGCAACTCCATACACCAGCCGTCGAACGAAATAACGCAACTTTAGGTGCATCATCTTTGCCAACCACTAACCAGCGAGATCCACGGGTAATTTCAAGATTCAAATCGGAAATCAGCAACCGTGACCAATCAGCGGAATGGATCGTGACATTCTCGTAAACCACGCGATCTGGCGATTCCTCAACCTCAATCATGCAGAGCGCTGTGCGTTGGGTCTTTTCAATCGCATCGCTTAAGGTATGGAGTCGGGCCACCACCGCCGTAAATGCAGAAATCGATTGGAACTGGGTGACGATCAAAGAGAACGCGCCTACAAGAGTCGCAAAAGCCATCGTCGACTGGGTGATCACTCCGAATTCTTTGTGTCCTGAAATAAACAACGGTGCGATCATCAAAGCTGGGATGATTTGGATGAAATAGTTATAGCCGTTTGTAAAAAATCCCAAATTACGATTGATCCGAATCAGCCTCCGAAAGTTCGTTGCGAGAGCATCTAACCGTTTATTTAAACGGGCTTTAAATCGTCCTTCCCGATGCGCCAATGCTATCGATTCTGAGTTTTCTCGAACATGAATCAAATCCGAGCGGAAGTCTGCTTCCATGTCGAGTTGGTCGTAGTTCAAACGTATCAGTGGTTTTCCGAGGTAAATTGTGAGTACCGATCCAACTGCGGCATAGGCTACCGCCACCCCAAAAAGCTGGGGACTGATCGTCCACAGTACACCCGAAAACGAAACAGCTGTTAGCGTACCATTTACAATCAATAATACGAACGAAAGTGTCGTCGTGGTGAATGCTCTGACATCCTCAGAAATTCTCTGATCTGGATTTGCTACACCTGTTGCTGAATCTAATCGGTAATAGGTCCGATCCTTCATGTAAGCATCAGTTAGCCGTCTTGTCAGTTGCTCACGCCACAATATCCCCAAGCGCTCCTCCGTGAATCGATAAAAAACTAACACTACCGTCGAAGCAAGAAAGACACCTACATAATATAGCGCCTGTCTCTGAAATATCGCTTCATTGCGATTCTCGATAGCCGACATGAAATAACGCCCTACGAAGCTGTTCACCACATTGAGTCCATTGATTGCGAACATCAAAATAATCAATGTCACCGCAAACATTACCGCCTTCGGACCTTGGTCGGACCTCACCAAAGTCCGCAAAACACCACGTAGGCGTTTCCATGTAAGCCGGATGATTAGGAGTTTCTCGATTGGCATGGAAAAAATTTTATCCCTTAGTTAATCCGATAATCTGGATAACTTAAAGACATTCACGAATCGAAATGACAAAATTTATGACTAAAAAGCAAAGATAAACGCCAATTTAGTGACATTTAGACTGAATATCAGGACTTTATATCAATTTAATTGAGCCCCACGTCATTTTTCGTTGGCTTGAATGAAAATTTCAAATGTTTCAAAAAAGTCACCGTCTCTAATTTGTTTTGGATTCGCTTATGGTTTAATTACCTTAAGCAGTTGGGATGCAAGTTCATACGACCACCATGAACCTTCATCCATGCCCAGCAATCTCAAAAAGCTCCCTGTGCAGGCCTGTAACCGCTTCTGCGTTAGGGAACTATATGAGGTATGCTGATTCAATAATCAAGCATCCATTACAAAATGAACATCAAAGAACACAACACACCATATCCCGACTTATCTAGCGTAGCTTCCGAATTATCTTTCACAGACTCATGGGACAGTACAGCAGTCTCAGATTTGATTCGCTCAAAATGCCAGCACGGAAAAACACCAGCATTTCTTTTTTTAGGCCTAAAGGAAGCGAATCTACTGCAACAACATCTCGCGGAAGCGTGGGGTGAAGACTCTGAGCGGATTCTTCACGGCATCTATTACATGGGGCTCAACGTCGTCACCATTGATTGCGAAAGTTTCTTAAAAACATGTGGACGCAAGGCCATCCGAACCTTGCAAGACCCGATTTCCCGCCGCCCCGCATGGCGTGACAACGAGGTCGAAGCGCTGTGGCAGTTTCGCATCTGAAATTGCATCTTAACACACCATCTCCACTTCTTTGAGGTGGAGATGGTGCGTTAAGACTTTCAGGCGAATTTGCATTCAGCATTGCTAACCCTATCAAAATAATTGGAAGGCGAGCATCCTTGATTTGTTGTAAACTTATGTGTCATAGGAGTCTGCGCTGTTCGCTGAAACTGAAGACTGGCGCTTGCTGGAGATTATGTCACGGTGGCTTCAGTCAACGCCTAAATGCTCGCTTTCTCTTCATGCTGGAATAACAGTCGCCACATCGACGGGGAGACTATGATCGAGGAAATCGTTGATCTTGGATTTTCTAACATTGAGCTATCCCACGGGATGACCATCACTAAGCTCCCAGGAATCAAAAAAGCCTACGAGCGGGGCATTTTCACCTGTGCCGGAGTTCATAATTATTTCCCCTCCCCCGTCGAGGTGATGATCGATGCGCCAGATGCGTATGAATTTACATCTCATCGTGCCTTTGACCGGCATCGTGCCTTAGACATGACTCTGCGCACATTGGACATCGCGGCCGAGTTCAATGCTAAATATCTCGTATTGCACATGGGATCAGTTCCGTTGAATCCTAACAAATGGACTAAGCCCCTGACGATGTCCGTCGCCCACGGTTGCCAACACGATACAAATTTCATCAAAAATAAAATAGCATTTATCAAAGCTCGTGAAAAAGTCGGACCGCTCTATCTCCACCGAGCGATCGAATCTTTAACAGAAATTTCCGAGCGGGCTGCTGAGTTAGGAATCAAACTTGCTATCGAATCCCGTTCTCGCTTTGAGGACGTTCCAACCGAGCGCGAGATGCTCGCCTTACAAGCTCATTTTGCCGACAACCCATGGATTGGCTATTGGCACGATTTCGGCCATGTACAGCTCAAGCACAATCTTTCTCTGTTAGATCACTCCGAGTGGCTTGAATCTATTTCCTCCCACCTCATCGGTGGGCACGTGCATGATGTCCAATGGCCAGCGAGAGATCACCGCATACCATTCAGTGGTTCTTTGGACTTCGCAGCATTACTAGAATTTTTTCCCTCGGATTGCCCACTGATCTGGGAACTGAGTCCCACACGTGAAGCTGCCGACATCCGCCAAGCATTAAATCGCTGGAAAAATCAATTTCCCACCAGATGTTAAGAAGATCTATAAAATTTCCAGACGGCTGAACTCATTTGCAACGGTATCTATTCGTAACCTCTCAACCATACAAAGCCTTCCTTCTCTACCCAGTAAGTTCTAACCCGCTTCGATTCTTGATTTTATCCATATGAATCCATTGAAAACCACTATCGTCCCCATTTTTTCCATCAGTGCCTGCCTCGTTGCTTCTGTTTTCGCTTTTGGCTTTCGGGATGCTGATCCGCTCGATGCGAATGCTACCGATGCAGTGATAACAACCCTCACCTCTCGAATTTTAGAAGACTCGCAAATCGCCCATTTGAAACTTGATGACACACTGGCCATTAAATTTCTCGACCGTTATATAGACACCCTTGACAGCGGCCACATGGTATTCCTCCAGAGTGATATCGTTGAATTCTCCAGTCATCTTGTGGACCTCGCCAAAGGCATACACGATGAGGGCGACTCAACCCTCGCGCACCTCATTTTTAAACGCTACCTTGAACGCCTCGATCAGCGGGTGGCTTATATTTCAAAAATGTTAGCAAACGAGAAATTTGAATTCACTTCAGATGAAAAATTCTCGTACGACCGAAAAAAGGCTGAGTTTCCTAATGATGCGACTGCTGCAAAAACGCTTTGGAAACAATACCTTCGCTACGAATACTTGCAGGAGAAGCTCTCAGGTAAAAAACCAGAAGAAATTGTCAAAATCCTAAGTCGCCGTCCTACGCGAATCGCTGACACTATGCGTAAACTGGATAAAAAAGCAGTATTAGAATTATATCTTGAGGCACTCGCTCAAGTTTACGATCCACACTCGGACTACATGGGACCCGAGCAATTAAAATCATTTGAAATCGCGATGAACCTGTCACTCGTCGGTATCGGTGCAACCCTGCAATCGCAGGACGGATACTGCAAAATCATGGAACTACTTCCCGGTAGTCCAGCCTCTCGCAGTGGCTTGATTAAAAATGGGGACCGCATCGTCGGCGTCGCACAAAAAGCTAACACAGAGTTTACCGACCTTGTTGACATGCCACTTTCGCAAGCGGTTGAGTTGATCCGAGGTAAAAAAGGCACAACGGTTTATCTTAATATCATCCCAGCAAATGCATCTGATGATAGCGTGCGCAAAACAATAACCATCGTACGCGATGAAATCAAACTAGAAGACCAACAAGCGAAAGCCCAAGTGATCGACCTCCCGGTGGGAGATAAAACTCAAAGAATTGGCGTGATTGATCTACCAGGATTTTACGCGGGCGAGGGTAGTGCCAAAAGCCTGCCTACGTCTGCTACCGCAGATGTCGCCCGCCTCCTTGCTAAACTCAAACAAGAGAATGTTACGGGAATCATCCTTGATCTGAGGCGTAATGGCGGTGGGTCCTTACAAGAAGCCATTGACCTAACAGGTTTATTCATCACAACTGGACCAGTCGTGCAAACGCGTAATCTTGAGGGTCGCTTGGAAATCGGCAGAGATCATGACAAAAACGTCGCTTATGACGGACCTCTTGTGGTACTCACCAGCCGTTTCAGCGCCTCGGCGTCAGAGATTGTTGCGGGTGCTCTTCAGGATTATGGCAGAGCCGTAGTTGTGGGTGACACCTCCACTTTCGGAAAAGGCACCGTACAGACTATTATACCGCTCGATAGAATCATTAAAGCCGAAGGGGTCGTCCCAGGCTCAGATCCGGGCGCTCTAAAGGTCACCATCAGCAAATTCTATCGACCCAGTGGTAAGTCCACCCAGCTTGAGGGAGTCAAGGCGGACATCGTCATACCATCACTCACTGATCTGCCCGAAATTGGTGAGTCAGATCTTGGCAATCCATTGCCTTGGGACACAATTGATTCAGTTAGATACACGGATTCTAATCTCGTAGGTCCCGCACTCGACACGCTCAGAAGTCGGTCGAGTCAACGTGTCAATAAAGCTCCAGACTTCGCCGAATTAAAAACAGAAATGGAACGATTCAGAAAAATGCGTGCCGACAAGTCTGTTTCCTTAAACGAAGCGCTACGTCAAAAAGAGAAAACGGAACTCAAAGAACACGCAGAGACAATAAAGAAACAACGCCTTGCCCGAAGCACCTCCAAGCCAACTGCCTACGAAGTCACACTGCAAAACGTATCCAAGCCAGGGTTGAATGATCTGGTGAAGCCTAAGATTCCAACGGTTATTTCTAGCGATCTTGATGACGACGAGAACGATAAAGATACCGACGCCGAAGCAGCTTCAACGCCTTCAGAAGATATTATCCTACAAGAAGCGCAGCAAATTCTGCTAGACTATAGCAATTTACTTAGAGGCCTCCCAGTGGTTTCTCAGCGTTAAGTCTGTTCCACACAAATGCGTACCAGAATGCAAAACGAGGCAATGGCAACAGGGTCATTTAATCCATTAGGAAATTGCGTCGATGAGTCGAATTGATTATCCTTAAGCAATTGATTATTAGATTGTAATATAAGATCACCCGTGCTCGCGATCGACCGACAAATCCGTATACTGGAACTCCTCAAACGAGTTGGTTCTGTGCGTACCATCGAGACTGCCTACGAGCTCGGGGTAACCGATGAAACTGTGCGCAAGGATTTCGAACTGCTCGAAAAACGTGGCGAATTAGTCCGGACTCACGGCGGTGCGACTCGCCCTCAAAGGATACGGGAAGAATTGCACTTCACTGAACGCCAAGCTGTGAGACGAGAGGAAAAGCGGGCGATTGCCCGCTTGGCTGCAAGCCGAATTCAGGCAAATGAGACTATTTTTCTTGATGCGAGTTCTACCGTTCTAACGCTGACAGAGTTTTTACCAGACCTGCCACTGACCATACTCACAAACGCATTAGGAGTCTTTAACGCATTGTCTGACCGTGCCAACCTTGATTTGATTTGTACTGGTGGCATTTTCGATTCGAAGTCACGTTCATTTATCGGACTGTCAGCCGAGCAGTCACTTCAACGTTACAACATTCATCGTATGTTTTTCTCTGGAAACGGAATCCATTTGGAGCGTGGCGTCAGTGAGAGTAATTCCCGACAAGCTGCATTCAAGGAACAGGTGATCGCAAATGCAGAAGACGTGGTCTTACTAGCGGACTATTCAAAACTACAGCAAAAGGCCGCCTTTTTCTTCTCCGAGGTGTCGAACATAACCTGCTTGATCACGGACCATGCCGCAGACAAAGAATTTATTGAAAATCTTAGAGATCAGGGAATAGAGGTTCTGCAGGACGATTGAATGGCAAAAGTTGTACAGACAGTTACTATTTGAAAAATGGTATATCGGTATCACCATTTAAGATGCTGATAATACTTTGTCTGCCATGACCGGTTGAATTTTCTTACCTAATACCCCGCCAGAAGCATTAAATTCCTCGAAAGTAAATGGAATGGCTTCTTAAAGCGAAGCTTCGCTGATCGTCATGGTTCACTCAGTGCGTGAAGCGCGTCAACATTGACTGTGTCTTCCGCGTGCATAAATGACCTAGCAAGGAAAAAATTTGAGTGTAATATGGATAAATTCAGCACTAATTTATTTTTGATGATGTGTTAGAATCAGGCAAACGCGAAGAGCGTAGGGCAAAATAAAGCGGGAGAGCCATGATACCGAATGATCAATAGTACTCTCCCGCTTAAACCACTTATTGCAGAGAACCAGATAACAATTAGAAGGCGGCGCTTAAGCCGAAGTTGTACGTGAGAAAGTGATTGATCGGATTGACCGGGATCACCGCGCCACTTGTCCAATACTGAACAATGCCAGCATTCAGATTCCATTTACCGTAAGTATCGCCCAAAAAGGCGAGCGGGTAGGAAAACTGAGTACCAGCAGATGTGTAAGCATAACCGGCTGAACTTCCACCGTTGACGTTGTAGCGGTTGTAATCTTCGGTGAGGTTAGCTGCGAAGTTAACTGGAAATGATATCGATAACGGCCCAGCTTCGATCGTGTGGGAAAGTCCCAAGACCGCAACGGTTCCAGTGTCGCCTCCTGATGCACCTTCGGAAACCCGATTGTGGAAAACGAGAGACGGTGATAGAAAACAATCGTATGCCAACTTGATATCTACGATGTTTTCGACGTCGTCACCGTAGCACCAGGCTTGGTATGTCGCACCGATGGTGAATTTATCATAAGTGTAACTGAAACCGGACCAAAGATCGATCTCGTATATGTCCGCACCAAGACCAGGATAACCTGGAATCTGATCACCTTTGGCCGTTACATCCCACCAAGTACCCAGTGTCAGCGTGAAATTTTCCGGAAGTTTGAATGCGAATTCTAACATCGGATTGAATTCGAGGCTCGACATGGAAGAACCATCTCCCCAGACGTCTTTACCATAACAAATAAAGTGTGAATTCCCAGAGAGACTGAGACTTGCAGAGATGACATCTTCTGCGACTGGTGCTTGTGTTGCCGCCGCAACTTCGGTTCCCGCAAGAGCGGATCCGAATGTCATGGCGACCGCTACTAACGATAGATTTATCAATTTAAGTCCGTACTTTTTTTTCATGGTTTAGCTTTTTTGTGTATTGAATATATTGTTGCAGATTAATCAGCAACGTCAGATAAAAGCGAAATTCATGCCATACTTTATTTTTTTTGATGAAATGGATGAATTCGCTGCAGATGCTAAAAAACAGAATGCGATAAAGTTAATAAATGTCGGTTTCCAAAAAACAAATGACTGATGAATCGAGCTCTTCTTGCGACATAAATCGGATGCTTTCGACAGCAGAAATATATGAATTGAATCGGCCAGCGAGATGACATAAGAGAAGAGAATTTTTCACTTAAACTATCAGAAATATCTTGAGAGCATCATTATAGAATAGTTAGATTTCTACTAAAATTGCAAAGTCGTCACCAAGCTCCTTACAGAAATCCAAGTATTATTCTATGAGGGAAATACCCATCTAGCCCTCGGCACGAAGTGAATGAATCGCATCACTGATTTATTCGATGACGTTCGGTTGGAACACTTCCGAGGCTCATCCAAAATGAGTAGACTAGGATTGGTAAGCAGAGCGCACACGATGGCAATTAATGGGTTGACCATCCGATAGCATACCGTCTTTGCGATAAAGAAAATCCTTAATCACCGGAACTCACCAGCATCAAGCCCATCAACGCTTTCTTGGTCGTGTTCTTAATTTTCAATACCATCCCCGACTGCGTTGTGGGTGGCGCGGCGACGATAGCAAGAGCAATGCTTTCACGGGTCGAATAGTTCTGTTTCTCACATAATCCAGTCGGTGAATCCAACAGGCATAGCAGCAAAACCAGCAAGGCTGGTCGGCGGCGACGAAAAAGCGCAGGTTGGAAATTGATGACGAGATATCACTTAGCAACTCCCGTGCCATCCCTTTCGAAAATCTTTGAAACACTTTTCAGTCCGATACTCGGAAAAAAGCCTCCGACCTTGCCTTTGTTTCGTTTCCAGCCTACATCCCTTTCCTATGCCCACTGTTGCCATCGTCGGACGTCCCAATGTGGGCAAGTCCGCCCTCTTTAACCGCCTCGCTGGGCGGAAGATCGCCATTGTCCACGATCAACCTGGCGTTACCCGTGACCGCATCGCTGCGCCGTCCAAGGCCACCCAAGTCGCCTGCACTCTTATCGACACCGGAGGCATCGGCGGAGGAATTGAAGATGGATTCGACGAGCAGGTCTCCATCGAGGCGGACATCGCCATGCAAACCGCGGATTTGATTTTATTCGTAGTGGATGCACATGCGGGCCTAACAGCAGTCGATCAAGCGCTCGCACAAAAACTTCGCAAGGCCAAACCACCCGTCCTCCTCGTCATCAACAAAGTGGACGACGATAAGCACGAGAATTCCCACTCGGATTTCACCCGCCTCGGTCTGGGCAACAGTGTCTTCGTCTCCGCAGAGCATGGACGGAATTTCGGCAACCTCTGCGATGAAATCGACGCAGTCATCGCCCCACTCGTCTCAGAAACAGAAGCCGAGGCCGAGGTCGCCGAAGCAGTCGGCATCAAGCTTGCAATCGTCGGTAAACCAAACGCCGGCAAGTCATCATTAGTAAACGCAATCCTCAAAGACGAGCGGACCATCGTGTCTGAAATCGCCGGCACCACCCGAGACGCCGTTGATCTTCCCTACACTTTCGAAGGCGAGAATTTCACCCTCATCGACACCGCCGGCCTGCGCCCACGAGCGAAACGAGATAACTCAGTGGAGGTCTTCTCCGCGATGCGCACGGAGAAAGCGGTGCGCCGCGCCGATCTCTGTGTGCTTGTCGTTGATCTAGCTGCCGGCATTACCTCAATGGATCGTAAGATCGCCCAGTTGATCATGGAGGAGAAAAAACCCTGTTTGATTGTGCTGAACAAGTTCGACTTGTTTCACCCCGGTGCCAACCGCACTGCTCGGTTAGAAGAAGCAACTGAGCACGTCCGCAAGGAGTTGTTTTTCCTTCACTACGCACCCTTCGTTGCATGCTCGGCCAAGACTGGCGGCTCCGTGGATCACGTGCTCAAAGAGTCCCTTAAAATTAAAAAAGGTGCACAAAATATCCCGGGCACCGGCCAACTCAACCGCATTCTACAAGGCGCTTTCGAGGCGACACCACCACCGATCGACAAGAAGCTCAACAAGCGTCTTAAGCTCTACTACGCAACGGCCGCCGTGGAGGAAAAATACAGCGTCATCCCCGTACCGACCATCGTCCTTTTCGTGAATGACAAGCGCCTGATGGCGAACAGTTACGAATCCTACATCGTCAACCGCTATCGCGCCGCGCACCCTGCGCCAGGAATACCGGTCGTCCTGTCAGTGCGCTCGCGCTCCAGAAAAGAATGGGAACCACGACAAAAGCCACAGGGACATTGATGTTCTAACGATTCATCAGAGAATGACCCTCGTGAATTTTCTGAATTAAATTTTGTGCTAAATGAATGCTTTTAATCGCCTCGTCTGGTTTTTATTTATTGCTACCGCGCCAGCTCTTCTTGCTGAAATCCGACCTTGGAAAAATGTTGAGGGAACTCATTCGGTGCAGGGTGAATTCATCAAGTCAGACGCCGCCAACGTCTTCATTCGTAAATTAGATGGTAAAGAAATCACCATTCCCCTCAACCAGTTACACGAAGATGAAATCCGTTGGCTTAAATCTAACGAATCAGAGACCACCTCACCCAAAGATTCCTCCGCATTTTTTGACGATCTAACATTCAGGGATAATCGCGAATCGGTGCTGAGCAAGCTCAAGAAAAGCAAGCTCGTGGAAATGACTACAGACGAGACATTCATCGGCCGCTCCGGATTGAATGGCGTATTCCGTATCCAAAAAAAAATCGGCAAACTCGATGGATTTCTATACTTCGACTGGACCGAAGCTGGGAGGCTGAAAGAACTCACGCTGCAAACGGAAACCATTTCGGCCGCTGACTATAAAAGTTTACTGGAACCTAGCTGGAATGAGTTGATCGAACTGCTCAATACCCTGTACGGCAAACCTTTACAAAAAAGCCCTCTGCCGTCGGTAAAATATCTAACGGATGGAACATTCCTGCCGACACACCTCTGGAAGCTTGAAACCGGAGGTTCCGTGCTGCTCGGGATCGGCCAAGATGAAACGAAATATCAACTTGTCGTGAGATTCACCGAGAAAAAAGTTGAATTGAAGGAGCTCCCATAACAGCGATGTATGGACTCTAAGCTTGAAAGAACGCCATCAAGCCCGAAAATACCGCCATGACCGAGTCTGATCTTTTTTCCACTCCTCATGGTGCAGATCCCGCAAAGCGGATGAGAGATTTACAATCATTGTTAGAGCATCATGACCAACTTTATAACAAGGGTATTCCTGAGATTCCCGATTTTGAATTTGACCAACACTACCGAGAACTCGAAGTCCTGGAAGCAAAACATCCAGAACATCGTGACCCTAACTCAATTACCCATCGCGTCGGTGGCGCACCCATCGCTGGTTTCCAGCAAATCCAGCATGCCCTCCCCATGCTCAGCATCGACGACGTCTTCGAACTCAGCACCGAGGGTGTCGAGAAGGCCGCAGCAAGTTGTCCCGAGCAGGAACTCATCGACTTCTACCGCCGTTTGCAAAAAAATCTCAAGCATGAGAACGTCGTCGTCACCGTAGAACCAAAGATCGACGGTGTGGCAGTTTCGCTTCTCTATCAGGAGGGTAAGCTCGTCTACGCCGCCACCCGCGGTGATGGCCAAACCGGCGACGATGTAACCCACAACGTCAAGACGATCCGTAGCATTCCGCTGGGGCTTCCCTCACCCCACCCCACACTCCTCGAAGTCCGTGGCGAAATCTTTATGCCTAACAAGGCATTCGCGGCATTAAACGCCGAACGCGACGAAGCCGGACTACCCACCTTTGCGAATCCCCGCAACGCCGCAGCCGGCACCCTCAAACAGCTTGATTCAAAAATTGTCGCCAAACGTCCACTCGCATTTCTTGCACATGGTCTCGGTGCTTATGATGGAAAATCGTTAGAAAACGAGCATGAATTTCATGATCTATTGGGTAAACTTGGCATTCCGCAGAATCGACCCATTCTTAACGCAAACAATTTAGATGAACTACTTGAAGCCGTGGCCCGCATCAACCGCGACCGCCACGACCTTGACTACGGCACTGATGGTGCCGTGATCAAAATTCTCGACCGTGCAGAGCGTGCGCAACTCGGCTTCACTTCCCGCGCCCCACGGTGGGCTGCCGCGTATAAGTTTCTTCCAGAACAGAAGGAAACCACAATCACCAACATTATCATCCAAGTCGGGCGTACCGGAGTCCTAACACCCGTTGCAGAACTAACACCCGTGCTCATTTCTGGTTCTACGGTTTCCCGTGCCACGCTGCACAATCAAGATGAGATAGACCGCAAGGACATCCGCCTCGGTGATTCAGTGCTTATCGAAAAAGCCGGTGAGATTATACCTGCTATTATAAAAGTCCTTCGTCACGTTGACGGCGCGATTCCATATTCACTCTATCACAGCGTTGGTGGCAAATGCCCTTCCTGTGGTGGCCCGATTTCACAGGAAGATGGATTTGTTGCATGGCGCTGCACGAATTTCGAATGTCCAGCGCAGGCCGTAACCGCGATCAAGCACTTCGCTTCGCGTAAGGCGCTAGATCTCGACGGGCTCGGTGAAATTGTCGCCGAGGTCTTGGTTCGTCACAATCATTGCTCTACGCCACTCGATCTCTTCCGCCTCGATGAGAACACTCTAGCCAACCTCAATCTCGGCACAGAAGAATCCCCGCGCCGGTTCGGCGAGAAGAATGCAGCAAAAGTTCTAGCAGCACTTGGCACTGCTAAATCAAAGCCTCTCCACCGTTGGCTCTACGCCATGGGCATTCGCCAACTCGGCGAATCCGCCGCTAAGGAACTTTCTCGCCTGCATCGTGACGTCGCCGAAATTGCCGACTCCGAGATCCTCGCTGAACTTCTCCGCGACACCCGCCCTAGCGCCAAGAAACAGAACGAACTTCTTGCGAAGTACAACATCACCGGCGACGTCGGCCCAGCCGTCGCCGAGATGATTGTTGCATTTTTTAATTCCATGGCCGGTCAGCACGTTGTCACCTGTCTCGCAGAACTCGAAATCTATCCGTCTTCCGACAATTACTTACCCATTGCGGCAGAAGCAGATCTATCAACATTTCCGCTCACCGGAAAAACTTTTGTTCTCACCGGCACTCTCAGCATAGACCGTGACGCGATGAAGGAACTCATCGAGAGCAAAGGCGGCAAAGTCAGCGGCTCTGTCTCTGCAAAAACCAGTTTCGTGATCGCTGGCGAAGGAGGCGGCTCCAAACGGGATAAGGCGGAAAAACTCGGAGTCTCCATCTTGGATGAAGCAGGATTTCAGACTCTGATCGAGATTTGATCACCGATTGTTTGGACCTCGATCACCATTCCCGCCACTGGCAATGACCAAGTCACTATCACCTCCACCAGTAACGTGGATCATGTTAGTATCAAAATCCCGAACAATGGAACCAAGACTTTTAAACGATTGAAGATCACTCCCTAAACGGATAGAATTCATTCAACGTCATGGCAGCAACTTCAAAAGCTCGCTCACGACCTGTGGTTGACTGGCAGTGACGCTTTGCGATCCGGTTGGATCCGTTAGGTAATCGAAGAGATCCACTTGGACTGGTGCCGTGGGAACATTTCCCCAACGCACGAGGCGGTAGCGGTCTGTGCGTAGCGAGTAGCCGCTGGTGCTATTGCGGTTCCAATAGCTGAGGGTGGTGACCTTGGCGGGAAGTGCGGGGTTCAAGAGCGCTGGAGCGAAGCTGCGACCCTCGACGGCGGGGATTGGTACGTTACAAAGATCCGCGAGCGTCGGGTAAATATCGACGGTTTCGACGAATGCTTGCGATGAAACGCCGGGTTGGGACATTCCTGGGACACGAATCACCAGCGGGCTTTTGAGGGATTCTTCCAGTGTCGTGTGTTTGCCCCAGATGCCGAGTTCACCGAGGGCCCATCCGTGATCTCCCCAAAGGACGACGATGGTGTTTTGATCGAGACCGAGGGAGGTGAGAGCGCCTAGGACCTTACCAATCTGGGTGTCGGTGTAGCTTACGCAAGCGCGGTAGCCATGGATGGAAAGTCTGGCCTCCGCGTCGTTAATGGTGTTAGTGCCACCGTAATTGCCGAGAAATTCGCCATTGTCGGAGAACGTGAGGGCGAGGTTGACGTTGGTCGGCAGTTGCATCGGCGGGACGGTGATGGCGTTGCGGTCGTAGAGGTCCCAGTATTTTTTAGGGGCGTTGAATGGCAGGTGGGGTTTGAAGAAACCGACGGCGAAAAAGAATGGCTTGCCAGCGGTTTTCAGGCTTTGGAGGCGAGCGATGGCGTCGTTGGCGATCCAGCCATCGGCGTAGTCTGTATCGTCTAGCGAAGTACCATCGGATTTCACTCCGATTTCGGTGCGAAGGGAGACGCCGATGGTGCGGGTAATGCCGCCTGCGTAGGAGAAAAATGCCGCGCGTGCGGTGCCCCAGGTGCCTGCGGGGCTACTTTGGCGGTCCCAAGCCCCAGGCATTTCCAGGACGCCGTTGTCGCTGGTGCCTCCCGGGTAGTGAGAGATTTTTCCGAGTGACTCGGTCGTGTAGCCGGCATTTCGGAAGGCCTCGGGCATCGAATTCGGTGCTTGCGTGGTTCCAGTGCCCGGGTATAGCGAGACGAATGCGTCATTGCCCGCCGCGGTTCCGTTGGTGGGGCGGCGTGAGGTCATCATCGCAAAGCGCGAGGCCCCGCACGTCGGGCATTGCACATAGTGTCGCTTGAATGCACGTCCGCTTTGCACGAGTGCGTCCATGTTCGGCGTGCTCATATAGGTAGCACCTAGCGCTGCGATCTCTGGTCGCAGGTCGTCCACGGCGATGAATAGCACGTTCGGACGGGTGGGGGCGGGCAGGGGGTCTGGCGCATTGACGCGGTCGCGGATGCGAAAGAAATTTGGCATCGCTCCGATGGGTCCGATGCGCAAAGTGCCGTTGCTATTTGATGAAAGAACGGGCGCGCCGATTCGCTGCCAAGAAACGAGATCGGTTGATCCTTCAACCGCATAAGAGCGACCGCTGGTTGCGTTCCAGCGCAAGGTGGGCCCGACGCCCACGGGCTCAAATGCTGGTCCAAGCTGGAATTCGGTGATCGCAAAAGTTGAAGATGAAACTGCCGCCCCAGTGGTGAAAGTGGACGCGGTGCCGTAGGAGGTGCCGACGCTGTTGGTGGCATAGGCGCGCATCGTATAGTTGGACGAGGTGGCTAAACCAGTGATGGATGCGGTGAATGTGCCGGTTCCGCCTGAGGCGTTCGCCACGGTAGCGACGCCTGTCCCTCCGATCGTTGGGGCCGAGTTGGTCG